>Ga0137418_10000950_pt1 | contig 26606 bp, 21 predicted proteins | sample CZODoug3_1_2_16f_FD_122242 | JGI IMG/M metagenome (GOLD analysis project Ga0137418, IMG submission 122242) | Vadose zone soil fungal communities from Angelo Coast Range Reserve, California, USA - CZODoug3_1_2_16fungal (Hybrid Assembly) | ecosystem: Environmental > Terrestrial > Soil > Vadose...
TCCGGCATCTCCGGCATGTCCGGCATGTCCGGCATCTCCACATCGAAATCCGGCATGAAGTTCGGCGCGAGCAGCTCCATGTCCATCTTCATGTCGTTCAGGGCATCGAGCTTCATGTCCTTCAAGGCATCGAGGTTCATGTCCTTGAGGGCATCGAGTCGGTCCTCGAGATCGGAGAGATCCCCCGGCGGCCACGCGGACGGCATGACCGGGGCTCGCTTCGCCCTCGGCGGACGAGTCGGTTGTGCGGTGGCCGGTTTTGCGACCGGCGCGGGAGGCACTGGTGACGGAGCGGGCGTCGGGTTTTGCGCTTCGCTCGAGAGAGCGCAAACGCCGAGCGCGGCCGCGATGAGAGTTGCTCTGATCATCCTTGCCTCATTCTGAGGATTGATTGGTTGCTACTGCTGAATTGAGACGCGAAAGAACGTCACCCTGTTCGACTGCCTGATGAATAAGATCGAGATCGCCCTTGCTCCTCTCGCTTCGCAGTCTCGCGATCTGAACCAGCACGAGCTCGAGGTCCTCGAGGAGAGAGTGGAGCTTCGGATCCTGAATGGCAGCCGGTGAATCAATGAGAAGTCGGGTCGTCACTAGAAGGTCGGTCGCCTTGGAGGCGAACGCCGCGTCCGTCCTGCCGTTCGCATCCTTGGCGGGAAGCGAGACGAGGAGCGCAGCGGCCTGGCCAAGGTAGCGTGTGGTCTGATCGCGATAGGCATCAGCGACGGCCGAAGTATCGGAGGCGACCGAGGCAGGCTTAGCTGCGATTGCCGCGGGCGAGGCTGCATTCCCCGGAGAGCTGCCGTTCCGCGGGAGATACCGGCCCACACCGATGCCGATAACGAGCGCCGCGGCGGCGGCGAGCCACGGAGCGCGCGATGTCAATCCGCGCGTCGCGGAGATCGGAACCGGCGCGTTGAAATGCGCGTCCTCGATAACCGTCCACATCTCGTCGAGAGGCGGCGCTGGAGGAGTATTGAAACTCTTCGGCAGATCCTGGAGCACGTCGTCAAAGCGGTTGTCGTCCATCATCTACTCCCTGAATGCAGCAAGCTTTTCCCTGAGCTGCGCCCTTGCCGCGGAGAGCCTGCTCTTGCACGTCCCCTCGGGGACGCCCAGGATGCCGGCGATTTCCGCGTGCGTGTATCCCTCGATATCGTGCATTATCAGCGTCATCCGATAAGCTTCCGAAAGATTGTCCACCGCCCGCGCGATGCTTTCCTTGAGATCCGGTTCCGCTTCAGGAGCAGTGAACTCGATAGAATGAGCCTCGTCGAGCAATACTTCACGTGCCATCCGTAGCTCGCTTCGCCGCGCGTTGGAAACTACGGTCACTACAATCCGATGCAGCCAGGTCGAGAACGCGGCATCCCCGCGGAATTGCGAAAGCCTCGAGAACGCGCGGATAAATGTGTCCTGCGTGAACTCCCGGGCCTTCTCCGCATCCCCGCTCAACCGATAAGCGAGCGAGTACACCCGGGGCGCGTGCGTGTCGTACAGCGTACGCCCGGCCAACCGATCTCCCGCGATGACCCGGGCGATGAGCTGTGTCTCGTTCACGCGGTCGTTTATCTGCCGCTCATCTCTGTCGCGACCATTTTCTGTAAGGTTCGACACTGAGAATGGCATAAGCGTTCGGTCAGGGTTGGAACTGCAACTGAACAGGCGGGAGGCGCCAGTGGCATAGATGCCAGTTTGTTAGTTCACTACGCCCGGACGTCACTGGCGGGTTCACGGTACAGGCAACTGCTTGTACCGTGAATGCCACAGAGGTAAGTCGGGGCGTAGTGAACTAAATGACTGACAACTACGCTACTGAGACCTCCCGCCTGTTCAGTTGCAGTTGTTCGAGACCGCTATCGAACCCCTCGTCTGTCAACGAGCCCGGCCTCGATCGACATGCGCAAATCGTACGGCACGACGGGCACCGAGATGTCCGCGCTCCGGTTCCAACCCAGTGATTGGGCATGGACCCGGATCATTGCCTCCTGCGCTTCGGCGGGATCGCCGAAAGGGTTTTTTCGCCAGCGGTAGCTCTCGCGCAGGATCTGCGAGGTCATTCGAAGGCTCGCCATCGACGCGTGCGATGTGAGAATGACCATCGCGCCGCCTCCTTCGCTCGCGGCGCGGGAGAGCCGCACCGTTTCCGTGCCCTCGGGCTCGATGCCGGCGATCACTACAAGCGCGAATCCTCCGCAGCGCAGAAGCTCCTCCGCCCCACGGAGTCCGTGCTTTCGATTGCGCGGGCGCACGAGGATCGGTCCCTCTTCCCAGAATGGACCGGCGACGGTGCCGAGCCCGTCGATCCAGACCGCTCTCTCGCCCTGGGCGACGGTGGTGTGACACGCGGCCCGCAGCACTGCTGTCGCTCCCCCCTGCGGCATCCAGACGGTGAGCCGTCCACGAGGGAGACCGCGTCCGGGAAGAATTGCATCGAGTACTTCGATGCCCGTCGCCACCGGTTCGGCGGTCCGGTGAGTGACCGGTGTCGCATCTGGAAATCGATGCTCGATGAGCGCGCGAATGGCGGCGTTACGGTCGGACATAGCCCTGCTAGAATAGCCCGAAGAAATACCGAAAGCAAGGAGAATGCCGCGCTCGATGGCTGAGCGAAATTCTGACGGAGGGGTAGGAGAGCATCCAGACATCGGGCCCGGATTATGAATTACCAGCGGAGACCCGCCGCCACAAATCAACGACCTTCAGTCGAGCTAATGCAATACGTTTTTCATAAATCTTCGTCTATCCCCATGCTCTCATCATTCGCCCTCATAGCTTCACTTGCCTGCGCGGCGAGCAAGGAGGCGCGGTCAGCGCCTGGCGTCGCGGAACTTCCGCCGCCTGGCCTATCGCTCGCGGCACCGGTCCCACAAGGAGTCGCGGGCACTGCTTCATCGACCCCATCATCAACTCCATTAACTCCAACGACAGCATCGAGCACTGTATCGACTGTCGGCAACGATTCGGCGGCCAAGGATCCGCCGATCACCGTCCCTTCGGTAAAAGGTCGCACCAAGAAGGACAGCCTCGCGCTCGTAAAGGCCGTCACAGCGGGACTGGAGAACACGCGGTGGCCAGTAAAAACCCCGCCTCCGCTTCCGGGATCTATTCTGCCCGCTCGTCGGATCGTCGCTTTCTACGGGAATCCGCTCTCAAAAAGGATGGGAATCCTCGGAGAGCTCCCACCCGATAAAATGCTGGCGCGTTTCGACAAGGTGATCGCCGAGTGGCAGAAGGCGGATCCATCCACTCCGGTGCAGCCCGCGTTGCATCTGATCGCCGTCGTGGCTCAGGGAAGCCCCGGACGTGATGGGAAGTACCGTCTCCGCATGGCCGACACTCTCGTCGAGAAGGTGGCATCATGGGCCGCCACGCGAAATGCCCTGGTCTTCCTCGATGTTCAGGTAGGTCAGAGCACGGTACAGGAAGAGTTGCCACGCCTGATTCCATTTCTGAAGAGACCGAATGTGATGCTCGGGCTCGATCCCGAATTCTCGATGAAGCCGAGGATGGATCGGAAGCAGCACGCCGTGGTAACCGCCAAGCCAGGCGCGCGGATTGGGACCATGAGCTCTGATGACGTGAATTACGCCATCGGTCTGCTGGCGGACCTGGTGAAGCAGAACAATCTTCCTCCCAAGGTTCTCGTCGTGCACCGCTTCACGCACGACATGCTCACGGGAGCGCAGAAGATCCGGCTCGACCCGCGGGCTCAGGTCGTGATCGACATGGACGGGTGGGGCCAGCCCTGGCTCAAGTACGATTCGTACCGCGCCTACGTCGAGTCGCAGCCGGTGCAGTTCACTGGGTTCAAGCTCTTCTTTCACAACGACACCAAGCTGGGCGATCCGATTCTCACGCCGGCGGAAGTGCTGCTGCTGAATCCGAAACCGCATTACATCCAGTACCAATAGAAGTCGCGAGCCTCGCTGGTCAGACACCGGAGTCATATTATTGAGCGGCCGTCATTATCATGACGGCCGCTCTTTCGTTTTGCGGAACTGGAGGCTTGATGACGACGAGGCGGGAGTTTCTTTCGGGGCTGGCCGTGGCAGGACTGGCGACGCAGCCGGTGTTTCGCGAGCACGCGATCAGGTCTCTGTTCCGGGCCAACGCGATCGCGGGTGACCGCTCGCCTCTGGCGGTCGCTGATGATGAGACGTACTGGGCGGAGATTCAACGCGCCTTCGACTCCGACCGCACCATGATCAATCTCAACAACGGCGGCTGCAGCCCGACGCCGAGTCACGTGCTCGAGGCGATGATCAGGGACCTGAGGTTTTCTAACGAGCTGCCGGTGGACCACATGTGGCGCGTGCTCGAGCCTCGAGTCGAGAGCGTGCGGCGGGATCTCGCCAGCGACTTCGGGTGCGACCTGGAGGAAATGGCGATCACGCGGAACGCCTCGGAGGCGAACGAGATCATGATCTTCGGACTGGATCTCAAGCGCGGCGATGAAGTGGTGGTCACCAATCAGAACTACGGGCGCATGATCACGTCGTGGCAGCAGCGCGAGCGGCGCGAGGGCATCGTCCTGAAACAGGTTTCATTCAAGGTTCCACCGCCGTCGGACAGTTACCTCGTCGAGCAATTCAGAGCGGCGATCACGCCTCGGACGAAGGTCATCGAGGTCACGCACATCACCAATCTCACCGGCCAGATAATGCCGGTGCGACAGATCGTGGAGATGGCGCGTCCGCTGGGAATTGAAGTGTTCGTCGATGGAGCGCACGCCTACGCGCACTTCCCGTTCAAGCGCGATGATCTCAAATGCGATTATTACGGAACCAGCCTTCACAAGTGGCTGCTGGCACCGGTGGGCACCGGCTTCCTCTACGTGCGGAAGGACAAGCAGAAGAATCTCTGGCCGCTCATGGCGGCTGCGCCCACTCAGGACAACGACATCCGGAAATACGAGGAGATCGGCACCCATCCCGCGGCGAACCACAACGCGATCTCGGCGGCGCTCGCGTTCCATCAGGGAATCGGCGTGGACAGAAAGGTCGCGCGCCTCCGCTACCTGCGCGACCGGTGGGCGAAGCGGCTCGTGGCGGAGAGCTCGCGCGTTTCCGTCCTCACGCCGCTCGACAACCGGCAGTCCGGAGCCATCGCGCTATTCCAGGTCGAGGGAATCGACAACGTCAAGCTCGGCGCGTGGCTCCTCAATCAGCACAGGATCGTGAACACTCCGATCGTGCATCCGGAGTTCAAGGGAATTCGAATCACGCCCAACGTGTACACGACGCTCGAGGAGATAGACATCTTTGCCGACAAGGTGCTGGAGGCGGTCAAGAAAGGAATTCCAGCCTGATGCCTCCTGAGCGGATGGCTTTCAAACTCTCATTCGTGAGCTGAAAAACGTGATTCTCTTTATCGCCATTGGCCTCGCCGCCGGAGTGCTCGCTGGAATGTTCGGGATCGGCGGCGGAATCGTAATCGGGCCGGCGCTCATCCTACTTGCGAAGTTTCAGCCGCAGACGGCCACCGGCACTTCGCTCGGCGCATTGCTGCTTCCCGTAGGAGCGCTCGGTGCGTGGGAATACTACCGGCGCGGGCACCTGAACATCGCAGCGTCGCTCTGGATTGCGCTCGGCCTCCTTTTCGGCGCTTGGGCTGGAGCGAGACTCGCGCAGAACTTGTCGGGCCCGCAGCTCCAGAAGGCGTTCGCGATATTTCTCGTTCTCATCGCAATTAGGGTATGGGTTAAGGCGTAGGTCCGCTGTTCGCAAATGGGCAAGCTAAGAACTCCAACTACCCTGCCGCCCGCTACCCGCTGATCGCTGCGGCGCCGTCCGCTGAAAACGCCGTGACGTCACTCAGTAGTTCTCTGAACACAGGCCGTTGATTGTGCCCAGATCAGCGGCAGAACCGTCCCGAGTCTGCAGCACTCAGCGTATAGCGATTAGCGGGTAGCGGGCAGCAGTGTCTTGTTGTTCATCGCAGTCGGCCAATGATCTAGACAGCGCGAATCTCCGGATACTTCCAGAAGGCCCACAAAGAGTAGGCGAGCATGACCACCCCGCCGGTGAATATCGCCCACTGAACGCCCACGAATCGGGACATCGCTCCGGCGATGAATGAGCCGATCGGCGTGAATCCGACGTAAACGAAAACGTAGGTCGCCATCACGCGGCCGCGCAGCTCGTCGGGAACCACCGACTGAAGGATGCCATTCGCCAGAGCGCCGTTGATCAGCATCGTGAGGCCGAGGAAGAGCAGCACGAACGCCGCGAGATGGACCGAGCGCATCAGCGAGAAGAGAATCGTGAGTCCGGCAAACGCGTAAGCGGTGGCGTTGAACAAGCGACCGCGCCGGATACGCGCCCCCAATCCCGCGAGCGAGAGCGCTCCGGTCAACGCACCGATGCCGACGAAAGTCAGCAGCAAACCGTAACCGCTCGCTCCCGTGTGCAGCACGTCACGCGCGACGACAGGCATCATCGACAGATACTGAAATCCGAATATCGAATAGACCGCGATGACGCCCATCAGCACCGACACTGAGCGCGAGCTGCGGATGTAATTCAGTCCCTGCTTCAGCTGCTCGGCAGGAGAGACGAGGTGTTGAACGGGCGTCCACCGCGGCAGCCTGATGCGCCCGAGACTGGCGAGCACCGCGAAATAGCTGAGCGCGTTGATGCCGAAGCACCACGCGAGTCCGAACTTGGCCAGAATGATCGCCGCGATCGAGGGACCGACAATTCGCGCGAGATTGAAGCCCCCCGAGTTGAGCGCGATCGCGTCGACCAGGTCCTCCTTCGACACGAGCTCCACGATCATGGACTGCCGTGCCGGAATCTCGAACGCCGAGATCACGCCACCAAGGGTGGTCAGCGCAAGCAGCCATCCGATGTTGATCCTATTGGCCCACGTGAACCACCAGAGTGCGGCCGCCTCAATGAGCAGCAGTGCCTGGCAGATGATGACGATGCGGAGCTTGCTGCGCCGGTCGGCCACCACGCCGCCGTAGAGCGAGAGCAGGAGCACGGGAAAGCTGCCGGCCGCGCTCACCAGTCCGACCATGAACGCGCTGTTCGTGAGCTCGAGCGCGAGCCATCCCTGTCCGACCTGCTGCATCCAGGTCCCGATCAGCGAGACGGTCTGACCGGTCCAGAACAATCTGAAATTGCGGTGGACCTGAAGCGCCCTGAAGGGGTTGATGGGTCGTCTTACTGGCCGCGCCGGGGTCAGGGGCATTGCTGAGGATTATACACGTCCAACGCCCGGGTTGTATGTTAGGGATATGCGCTTCCACACCTACTCGAAGTTCAGCCCGGAAGCGGCTGATGCGGTCGATCTCCAGGCACTTCTCGATAAGCTCGCGGATTTTTTGCTGCAATCAGGGTTCGCGGGCGGGCAGAGCATGAATCCCTACTTCGACGATTTCGACTCCGAGCCGGATCGATCCGTCGAAGGTCTGCGTCAGGCAATTCTCGACGCGCTAATAGAGAGCGGACAGTTCACGCCCGAGCTGCTCGAAGCGTTGCGCGGCGACGGGACCAAGGAATCGCAGGAAAAGCTGAGCGAGCTGCTCGACAGCCTGATCCAGAAGCTGGCGGCGGAGGGTTACTTGAATCTTCAGGCTCCGCCGCAGGTGCCGGCCGGTCATCAACCCGTCACTGGCCGCGGGAGCATTGCTCACGGTGCGTCGAAAAGCGTCCAGTTCAATCTCACTGATAAAGGAATCGACTTCCTCGGATACAAGAGCCTCCGCCACATCCTGAGCTCGCTCGGTAAATCCAGCTTCGGCTCTCACGACACGCCGCACCTCGCCACCGGCATCGAGGCCGACGGCTACAGCAAGGAATACGAATTCGGTGACGTGCTCAACATCGATGTGAACGAGACGCTCAGGAACTCGCTTACGCGCACGGGCTCGATCGAAGTCCCGATGGATCTCGATTACTCCGACCTCATGGTTCGACAGGCGGAGTACCGCTCCTCATGCGCGACAGTGCTGATGCTCGACACATCGCACTCGATGATCCTCTACGGCGAGGACCGCTTCACCCCCGCCAAGAAGGTCGCTCTGGCGCTCACGCACCTCATTCGCACCCAGTTCCCTGGTGACACGCTACAGGTCGTGCTGTTCCACGATTCGGCCGAGGAGATCCCGCTGTCGACGCTGCCGCAGGCGCAAGTCGGTCCGTATCACACCAACACCGCGGAAGGACTCAAGCTCGCGCGGCGGCTTCTCATGGCGCAGAAGAAGGACATGCGCCAGATCGTGATGATCACCGACGGCAAGCCGAGCGCGATGACCATGCCCAACGGACAGATCTACAAGAATTCAATGGGACTGGATTCTACGGTGATCGCCACGACGCTGCGGGAAGTCGCGAACTGCCGGCGAGCCGGAATTCTGATCAACACCTTCATGCTCGCGCGCGACCGCGCACTGGTGGAATTCGTGAAGCGCGTCTCCGAGATCAGCAAAGGCAAAGCCTACTTCACCAACACCATGACTCTGGGCCAGTTCATCCTGATGGACTTTCTGAAAAAGAAGACGCAGAAGATCTCGTAGTCCTCCCCACAAAACAAAAAAACACGAATGCGAATCACCAGAGTCGTTTCTACTCTTGCGATCACACTCACTGCGGCGTGCGCGTCAGTCCAGACGCGCGGTCCGGCCGCAACCCGTTACGACGTCCTGATCACGAATGCGCGAATCGTAGACGGCACCGGTAATCCGTGGTATCGCGGGAGTGTGGGCACGCTTGGTGACCGCATCGCGTACGTCGGTCCGTCGATTCCTGGCCTCAATGCACGGCGCGTAATTGACGCCAGCGGGCAGGTCGTCGCTCCCGGGTTCATCGACATGCTCGGTCACTCGGAGTTCTCGATTCTGCGCGGCCCGCACGCGGTGTCCAAGATCACCCAGGGAATCACCAGCGAGATCACGGGAGAGGTGTCCTCGGCCTGGCCGAACGTCGCGCTTGGAGAGCAGCCGAATCCCAAGTATCCGTGGCGGTCGCTCGGAGAGTACTTCGCCCACCTCGAGAAAACAGGAATCGCCATAAATCTCGGCACGTATGTGGGCACCAGCTCCGTTCGCCGGGCGGTGATGGGCGACCTCACGCGTCATCCCACCGACGCCGAGATGAAGCAGATGGGCGCGCTGATCGACTCGGCGATGCGAGATGGGGCGGTCGGACTAGGAACCGGACTGATTTATCTGCCGAGTACTTTTTTCTCGACCGACGAGCTGATCGCACTCACCAGATACGTGACGCCGTACAGGGGCGGCTATGCGGCGCACATCCGGAACGAAGGCAACGGGCTCGTCGATGCTGTTCGTGAAACGATCCAGATTGCGGCCGGAGCGGGCACCTGGGCGGAGATTCGCCACATCAAGTCCAGATCGCTGCCGCTGATGCAGCAGGCCGTCGCGCTGATCGATTCCGCTCGTGCGGCCGGAGTTGACGTCACAGCGGACCAATATCCCTACATCGCCAGCGCGACGGGTCTTGCTGCAATGCTCAACACCTGGGTGCAGGAGGGCGGTTCCGATTCGCTGGTGATGCGGCTGAAAGATCCCGCCGTTCGCGCCAGGCTCAAGGCGGAGCTGGGCCAGGACAGCGCTTCAGGAATACGAACCGCGGCTCGAACGATGATCAACGACGTCGTCGCTGATTCTCTTAAGAAGTATGAAGGGTTGCTTTTGACGGATGCCGGGAAGCTGCGCGGTGAGGACGCTTATGATGCCGCGTTCGATATTCTCATCGCCGATCAGGGAAGGACGGGGGCGATCTACTTTTCCTTCAACGAGGACGCGCTTCGCCTGGCGATGAAGCAGCCGTGGGTTTCAGTTGGACAGGATGCGGGCGCTCTGAGTCCGGATTCCACCGGGAAATTCACCCAGCGCGAGCATCCTCGCGCGTTCGGCACTTTTCCGCGGATACTTGGCCGCTACGTGCGCCAGGACTCAGTGATCACGCTCGAGTTCGCGATCAGGAAGATGACGTCGCTCGCGGCGCAACGAGTGGGGATCAACGATCGTGGCCTGCTCAAGCCCGGTATGTTCGCAGACATCACCGTTTTCGATCCTGCGACGGTCATCGACCGGTCGACGTACCAGGATCCGGCCCAGCTCGCGACGGGAGTGAGCTACGTGTTAGTGAATGGCGTTCCTGTCATGGACAACGGACAGCTGACAGCGGCGCTCCCCGGCCGCGCGCTCAGAGGGCCCGGCTTCCAGCCTGGACACTAAGGGTGCAGTCTGCAGGATTTCGATGACATTCGGAATGAGTTGTCCTCGGTAGTGGGTGGCAGACTCCCGGTCGGCTGGTCATACTGTCTGGCATCAATCGGGGAGCACCATGGAAATCAAATTCACTACCGGAACGAGTCCCCTCGGGAGCGTGCTCGTCGCGGCAACCGACAAGGGAGTGTGCGCCGTCAGCCTGCGCGAATCCGACGCGGGAGCAGAGGAGCATCTGCGCGCGCGATTTCCAAAGGCGGAACTAAAGCGCGACGATGCGGCGCTTAGACCAGCCCTGGACACCGTCCGCGAGCGAATCGCCGGCCGCAAACTCGACAGCGAGCTTCCGCTCGACTTGCGGGGCACCGATTTCCAGCGCGAAGTCTGGAGCCAGCTGCTGTCGATCCCGCCCGGAAAAACGAGATCGTATCTCGATGTGGCGCAGGCGATCAATCGTCCGAAGGCAACGCGCGCGGTAGCACAAGCGTGCGGGGCCAATCCCGTCGCGGTCGTCGTGCCGTGTCATCGCGTCGTGATGAGCGACGGCTCGATCGGCGGCTACAGCGGGCTACCGGGGGTGAAGAAGGCGCTGCTTGCGGCGGAAGGCGTGGAGCAGGTTAGCGCAACCAACTGACGTGCGAGTAGAACTGCAACGACACGCGCTCATTTTTTCCTGGCGCAAATCGTCGAGGTATTCGTCGAATCCGATGGGACGAAAATCGCGAGCGCATTGCCCTTCCGCTGGCTTCCCGTCTTCGCGACCTCTCCAATCACTTTCGTGAGAGCGCTGGGCTCGTCGATCTTGCTCAGTATTATGCCGTTCGCGCCGACCTCAGCCGCCTTGTCCCGCATCGACGAGATCATGTCGCCCTCGTCCGACCAGTTGGATTCGCCTTTCGCATTCAGCACCGCCACTTCGCGAAAGGGATGCCCGACACGATCGGGAGTCGTATAGAGCTTTATCGCGGCCGGACACGTCCGGGCCAGCTGCACACTTGGATCGATGAGCGCGGCGTTGGTCCGTACGCAGGCACAAAACAGGACTGCGGCGCCGATGCGGAGACTGGGAAGCGGCTTCATTGGATCACCCGACGGGGAGGATGTCGGGTGGCAAAGCGCAACTACCGCGCCGCCTCTGGGCGGCGAATTCCGCCGATCAATCGCGCGTCCACATGCGATGTGTCATTTCCGGGAGACGCCGCGTGTCCGGAATTCTGGACTACCTAACGACGACCACTACAACCGTTGCTTCGCCCTGAGCTTGCTTCGGTAAGGCCTTTCTGGCGCCCCGATGTATATCTGGCGTGGCCGAGCGATCTTCTGCTCTTTGTCGAGCAGCATCTCCTCCCACTGTGCCAGCCATCCCGGCATGCGTCCGATTGCGAACAGCACCGTGAAGAAATCGGTCGGGAACGCCATCGAGCGGTAGATCAGCCCCGTGTAGAAGTCGACGTTGGGATAGAGCTTGCGCGAAGTGAAGTAATCGTCGGAGAGCGCGATTCGCTCCAGCTCGAGGGCGATCTCCAGATCCTTGTCCACGCCGACGATCTTGAACACTTCATCGGCCAGCTTCTTCACGATCTTGGCGCGCGGGTCGTAGCTCTTGTAAACGCGGTGGCCGAATCCCATCAGTCTACCGCCCTCGCCACTCTTCACGGTCTCGATGAAGGCCGGCACGTTCTTGACGCTGCCGATCTCGCTGATCATCCGGAGGACCTGCTCATTGGCGCCGCCATGCAGCGGGCCGAATAGTGCGGCGACTCCGGCGGAGACAGCCGAGAACGGATCGACGTGCGATGATCCGACCGCGCGCACGGCGTTGGTCGAGCAGTTCTGCTCGTGATCGGCGTGCAGGATGAAAAGAATCTCCAGCGCGTGAGCAAACACCGGGTTCGCCTCGTACTTGGACTCGCTCATGCGCGCGACCATCGACAGGAAGTTCTCGACGTACGAGAGGCGATTGTCCGGATACACGAACGGAAGCCCCTTCACGTGGCGGTACGAGAACGCGGCAATCGTCGGCGTCTTCGCGAGCAGCCGGATGATCGAGATGTTCCGCTCGGTCTCGTCGAAGATGTGGCTCGCCGTTGGATAAAACGCGGCTAGCCCGGCGACGGAGCTGTTGAGCATCGCCATCGGATGCGCATCGTAGCGGAATCCTTCCAGGAATTTCCGCATGTTCTCGTGCACGTACGTGTGGAACGTGATGTCGTGTACGAATTGGTCGTACTCCTGCTGGTTCGGCAGCTCTCCGTGGCGAAGGAGCCACGCAACCTCGAGGAACGTGGCATTCTCCGCGAGCTGCTCGATGGGATAACCGCGGTAGCGGAGTATTCCCTTGTCGCCATCGATGAATGTGATGGCGCTGCGGCACGATGCGGTGTTCAGAAACGCCGGATCGTAGCTCATGAGCCCCGTGTCATTCGGGTCGTTCGTCCGAATCTTCTTGAGCTCGGGGGCCCGAATCGCGCCATCGGCGACCGGGACGGTGTATGACTTACCGGTGCGGGTGTCCTTTATCTCAAGCGCGCTGCCCGACGGAGCAGCAGCAGCGGACGGCTTGGCAGAGTTTCCTGACGCTACAGCAGGTGCTGGTTTGGCGGTTTTTTTCTTGGGTGCGGCGGGTGGCGCAGACGAACCGGTCTTCGGCATCCTGTTCTCCAGTTGATAAGATCAAATTTAGCGCAACGCCGACGCGGGTGATAATCGCGCGGATGCGACGGCGACACTAAGGGAGAACTCGTGATGTGGGTGATCTGCTGCTGTTGAATTTCAGAGCCGCCTGACCCGCGTGACCTTCCACTTCCCGCCGGTGACCTTTCCTCCCGGCTTGGAAGGGACGGTGCTGAACGTTCCCTCGATCGTGCGAGCGTCGCGAAAGGTTCCCTGGAATGTCGTTATGACAGTGCAGACGCAGTCAGGATCCTGATATGGGTCGAGCGTGCCGCTAAGGTTGCCGCCTTCCTTTCTCAAAAAGTGCATCGTAAGAACCGTACGCCCGGGCGCCGAGGTGTTGCCCATGAGCTCACGCTCGGCGGGCGTAAGCAATGAGTCGGGGCGCGGAATCATCACGACGTTGCCCGACGCGGACGACTCACCAGCGCGGAGCGTGAACGCAATCGTACCGCTTCTTCCCGTCTCGGCGCTGCTGTAATTGCCACGCCACTCGCCATACAACGGGTTGAGGTCGAAATCGCTGGAAGTGACCTCGGTCTGCGGAGGGTTTGACGCGCAGGCGATGGCAGAGGCGGCGAGACCTGCGGCAATTATCGAGGAAACGCGTAGCATACGTTGCTCCGGTTGGGGCTCTTCTCTCCGTACTCACAGATTGCCAGTAATTCTTTACCCGGGCAAGCCGTTCGGACAATTCCGACTTACGACACCGGCACGGGGTGGAAGCCTTTCCGCTCCATGCTGCCCCAATCCTTTTTTCCGCGCAGGAATTTCCAGAGGCCTCGCAGCCGCCAGTACACGGTCATCTGCCGGTAGCCGAGATTCTCGACGAGCGCCCACCAGAAGAGGAGGGCGCGGTCGCGGAATGTCTCGTAGCGGTGAAAGCTGAGATCCTCGAGAATCAGCGTGAATGCGGTGAGGGCGGTGCCGAGTCCGTAAGCGGTGAGATAGAAGAGTCCCGCGAAATTCCAGTCGACCACGCCCGTTGCGAGCCCAAAAGCCAGAGCGATAAGACCAGCTGCTTCAATCACGGGGGCCGACAGCTCCACAAATACGTAATACGGGAAAACGAACAGACCCGTCACCCCATACCGGGGATTGAACAGCATTCGACGGTGCCTCCACAGCACGTCCGCCAGCCCGCGATGCCAGCGATCGCGCTGTCGCCCAAGCACCTTCGCCGACTCCGGCACTTCGGTCCACGCCACCGGGTCGGGAACGAACGCGATCTTTCCCGGGCCGCCGCGCTCGTACGAAAGCCTCTTCAGGCGGAGCACCAGCTCCATGTCTTCGCCGACCGTATCGTGGAGATACCCACCCGCATTCAACACCGCATCGCGTTGAAACAGTCCAAAGGCACCGGAGATGATGATGTTCCCCCCGAGGCGATTCCATCCGAGACGCCCGAACAGAAACGCGCGAAGGTATTCGACGACCTGGACTCCAGGGAGCAGGCGGGTCGGAACCGAGGTCCTGACGACGCGACCGTGCTTCACTTCCGATCCGTTGACGACTCGAATCGTTCCTCCCGTCGCGACAACGTCGGTCTCATAGAGAAAAGGACGTATCATGCGCTGAAGCCCGTCTGCTTCGATCAAGGTGTCGGCATCCATCGCGCACACCAGCTCACCGCGGGCGAAGCTGAGCCCGACGTTCAGGGCATCGGCTTTTCCTCCGTTTTCCTTGTCGACGACGACGAGCGAAGGGTACGTCGCGGAGCGATAGAGTGACCGCACCGGCTGCGTCTTGATGCGCTGCTCATAGATCGTTTTCACGGGTACGAGGTCGAACCGCTCGATCAGAACCTGGACGGTCCGATCCTTCGACCCATCGCTGATCACGATTACTTCGAGATTCGGGTATTGGAGCGCCAGCAACGCGCGCAGGCTCGCATCGATCGTGGCTTCCTCGTTGTACGCCGGCGCGAGAATCGAAATCGTGGGCGAGAGGGTCGAGCTTAACAGCAGATGGCGACTCTCGTCCGCTATGAGGAGCATGTGACGGCGCAGCTCCAGCAAGGAGCTGACGAGCAGAATCAGGTACCACCCGTTGACGGCTAGGAAATACAAGAGCACGAGGAACTGGCCCTTGAGCAAAACCTGGCTGATCGCCGACTGCACCAACGTATTCATGCCGATGCCGCCGCGGCGGGAAGGTCGAGAACCTGCTGCGCCATGTCTGCCGCGAAACCGTCGTCATCCTTGAGCGCGCGTCGCAGGAACAGTGTGCCTGGCGCGCCAATCGATCGAAGGGCGAGGCCTGCGGCGCGTCGGACTCTCCAGGCCGAATCGCGCAGACGCGACGCCAGCAGTGCGGCCGCCTTCCAGTGCTGCATCCGCCCGAGTCCCTGGGCCGCGGCGGCTCTGACGCTCGAGTCATCATCGTCCAGCAGCTCGATAAGTCGTTCGGCCCCCGCGGCATCGCCCACGGCGCCCAACAGCCTCGCCGCCGCGATCCGAACACCTACATCGTCGCTGCGCGACAAACGTAGCGCGGCCGGCCCGAAGCTTGGCTCGGCCAGTGACTCGGCGACGCGAAGACCGGCTTCCGCCGCTCGCCCTGTATGGCTCTCGAGGAAGGTGGCGAGTGGCCCTGCCACGAGACCGCCCATGCGCAAGAGCGCGTTCTGCACCGCAAAGCGCGCCTGGGTCGCGGGATCCGCCAACAGCTTCAACATGGCGGAGATCACCGTGACCGATGGTTGAGCGGCCGCCCATTCCGCGGCTTGTGCGCGTACGGCAGGGTGAGGATCCGAAAGCAGCCGCTGGACCAATGGATCCACGACATCCAGACGCGACAGGATGCGAGCACCGCGGAGACGCCGAGACCATCGGCTGCTCTCGCACAATTTTCGGGCCCGTTCGACGACTCCGACCTCTCGCGCAACGAAAGAGAGTCTTTCCTTTGCCGCCCCACTGAGGTGGCGCGACATCTCGAGGAAGGCGATCACCTGCACATCGTGCGGAAGCCGCCGGAGGGTTTCGATCTCCTCGACGTTTACCGTTCCACGCGTCGCCAGATGCGCGAGCGAATCGCGCGCCGATGCCGATAGCCGCCGGAGCCGCCGCTCGTAGAAAAAGAGCCAGAGGCCGTGCGCGAAGAAGAGACAGACCGCGAGTACCAGGAGTCCGACCTCGACCAGCATTACAATGTTGAGGAGCTGTCTGCTTATCATGCCTGGCTCTGCTTCAGCATCGCGCGGACCTTGTGCATCAGGACTGGAACGCTGAACGGCTTGGCGATGTGGTCAGCAGCGCCAAGCTCGAGGGCAGCAAGCACATCGCGCTCGCCGGTGCGTGACGTAAGCATCACTACGCTGCTCGACCTCGTTATCTCGCCGGCCTTGAGCCGGCGCAGCACGTCGAGCCCATTCAGGGCGGGGATGTCGACGCCGAGGAGGATAAGGGAAGCCTGTACCTCGGGCGCGGCTCCGGTGAGCGCCGCCACCGCAGTCTCGCCATCGCCAAAAGTTGCGACGCGAAGACTGCGGCTCTCCATTGCGTGTTGCAACAGCGATACGAGCGCCGTATCGTCGTCGACGATGGCGACATCCACGCGGCGCGTCATCGGTCCCATCGCCTTCACCCCGGAGATGCCGACCCGGATTGTACCGCCGGTCGTTCTGGTGCCGCCCATCGCTCTGACTTGCTCGAGAGCCTTGAGCGCCTCCTCCCGCAATGCGGCGACGGTATCGCCATCGCTCTGGTACTGCGCAACACCTCCGCTGCAAGAGACGTGGACCCGCTGCCCATCTTCCGAGAGGAAAGTCTGTTCACCGATTTTGGAGCAGACCTGGGTGAGCTTGATCGCCGAGAACTCCTTGGTGCTCCCATACATGCCGATCGTAAAATCCGCTCCGCCCCACCAGCCGACGACGTCCTCGGCTCGAAAGGATTTAGGGAGCAGCTCGCCGATCGCGCGCAATACGACGTCGCCTGTGCCCCGACCGAACGTTTTGGCGAGGCTTGCGAAGGCATCGACCTGAATCACAGCGATCGAGTACGGATCGGACTTTCTGCGCGCCAGCCGTAGAAAGCGGTCGATTTGCTCAGTTGCCTTGTGTGCTATAGGCAAACCCGTCAGCGGATCCGTCTCGACGGGAGCGCGGCGCGCCTTTACTCCCGTGAGTCGGCTTTCGATCCGCATCATCAGCTCGGCCGGGACGAATGGCTTTCCGACGTAATCGTCAGCGCCGGCCGCAAATACCCGCTGCACGCTCGCCTGGTCCGTGTGCCCCGAGAGGAAGATCACCGGTAACTCGCTCCAGCGGGGATCGCTTCTCACAGCCCGGCAGAGCTCCGTTCCGCTGATTTTCGGCATCTCCAGATCCAGAAGAATCAGATTCGGCTTCGTTTCATCGAGCACCGTCCAGAATCGAAGCGGATCGTTCACCGCAGTCACGGTCATTCCGCGCTTGCCCAGCAGAGTCGTCAGTCCACGCGACACCATTGGCTCGTCGTCCACGATGAGAATTTTGCGGCCTTCGAGGGAGGAATCCTCGGATGCCGCTCCGGCGCCGTTCGGCGTCGAGGCCTTCGACCGCGACGTAGCAGTCGCCTGTGGTGCAGGAGGAGATGGCACACCAACAAGACTCTCTCGCAGCGCGAGGAGCTGTTCCGAGATCGCAACGCCATCTATCGGTGTAAGGGACTCGCCCGCGAATCGCTCGGCCAGGTCGCGAGCGATCTGCGCCCCCTTTTCGAACCCGAATTGGACCGCCAGCTCGGCGATGCTCTTGGCATCCTGTTGGGCACCGGCCTTCAGATCGGGGAACAGTCCGGCGTCGAGCAGCGCGATTGCCGCATCGTCGAGCTTGTCGATCTTCTGGAAAGTGGGAGCGCGGGCGCGATCCCACGCCGCGAATACGGCGGCCGCAATGTGCTCACCATGGGATGCCTGAGGGGGGAGAACCTCGACACCGCCCATTTTCGCGAGCTCTCGCAACATCTCTTCAACGTCCACCGGTGAAAGGAAGAAGCGATCGATATGGACATCCTTCAACGCGTGCAGGGCGGTTTCTGCCTGCTGCATGGAGATGAAGAATGCTATCCGCGCATCGTCGCTCGTGTCCTTGGCACGACGGGCTACATAGATGGAATCAACTGTTGGGAGAGCGTCACTGAGGAGAACCAGCCGCGCATCGCCGAAAGCAGCAGCACGGCCCATCTGCTGGGCGTTGTCAAACTCGCTGATAACGACGCCACGGAGCCTCAGTCCGATCTCGCGGAGTATTTCCGCGGGTATGCCCCACACCAGGAGTTTGACGGGTTCCGTCATCTCCTACGGAACATACCACTCCCCGTCGAGCGTCGCTGAGCGAAGCAAGTGGGTTCGGCCGTGCCTGCTCATTCTGTCGTCTGCTTGGCCAGCGCCAGAACGGCATTCCACTCCGCCGCGCCAACCTTTTGAACCGAGAGGCGGTTCCCCTTTTGAAGGAGTGCCATTCCCTCGAGCTCGGGCTTCGTCCGCATTTCGCTTAGAGACACTAGTCGCGGAAGGCGCTCGATGGCCTGGATGTCCACCATCGACCAGTACGATTCCCCGTTCTTGCTTCTAGGATCGTAATGCGGATCCTTCGGGTCGGCAGCGGTGTGGTCAGGATACCCCTCCCGGACGATCTCGACGATTCCCATTATCCCGGGGTTGTCGCCGCCGGAATGGTAGAAGAAGGCCAGGTCGCCCTTCTTCATCTCATCACGCATGAAATTCCGCGCCTGGAAATTCCTGACGCCGTCCCAGTGAGTTGTTCGAGTGGGCAGCTTCCAGAGATCGTCGAACGAGAACGAGTCGGCATCCGACTTGAGAAGCCAGTAGTGCCTGTCCTTCTGCAAGGGTCGCGTAACCTTTGCCATTCAGTTCACCGCCATTAGCAAGAGACAGCTCCCAGTGGAACCTAACGGCCGAAGCGCCGTAGATTGGAGTACATCATAACCATTCAGCCCAGCAGGCCAGTCACCATGCATCGCCCAAACTTGCGCACGTCCCCCCTCGCCGTCACGGCCCTTTCTTTCTTCCTGTCAGTTGCGGGCGCCTTGTCCGCGCAGACGACCGCTGCACCGCTTTCGTATCCCGCCGCCGCTCGCGGCACCCAGGTGGATGACTACCACGGGACGAGCGTCGCCGATCCTTATCGCTGGCTCGAAGATGTCGATGGGCCCGCCACCAAGGCATGGGTAGAGGCGGAGAACAAGCTCACCGACTCTTTCCTGGCGACTATCCCCGAGCGAGCGGCGATCAAAGACAGACTTACGCAGCTTTGGAATTACGCTCGCTATTCCGCGCCCTTCAAGGAGAACGGGCGCTATTTCTACTTCCAGAACACGGGCCTTCAGAATCAGAGCGTGCTGCTCGTCCAGGATGGTCGAAACGCCGCGCCCCGGGTATTGCTGGACCCGAATACGCTCTCGACCGACGGCACCGTCGCGCTTTCAGGGACATCGGCATCGGACGACGGACACTACCTCGCCTACAGTATCTCGACCAGCGGCTCCGACTGGCAGGAGCTGCATGTCCGGGATGCGAACATTGGGGGACGGGATCTCCCCGACACCGTGAAGTGGGTCAAGTTCTCCGGCATTTCGTGGACACACGACAACAAGGGCTTTTTCTACTCGCGTTACGACGAGCCGACGTCGGGGAACAAGATGACCAACACCAACCGCAATCATAAGCTCTACTACCATCGCGTCGGCCAGCCACAATCGCGCGACGAGCTGGTCTACGATCGGCCCGACCAGCCCGATTGGCTGTTCGATGGCACCGTCACGGAGGATGGCCAGTACCTGATCATCACCGTCTCTCAGGGGACGGATGTCCGCACGCGACTCTACTTCATCGATCTCGACAATCCGGGCAAGCCGCAGATCGACAATCCGGTCGTGAGGCTGATCGACAAGCTCGACGCGGAATACTCGTTCGTGGGCAACAGAGGAACGATGTTCTACGTGCGCACCGACCGGAATGCGCCGAAGGGACGCATCGTCGCCATCAGCATCGACAACCCGCGTGAGGAGCGCTGGAACACGGTCGTCCCGGAGAGTAAGGACGCTCTCGTGGACGCAACGATAGCGAGCGAGGATCTCGTCGCCAACTATTTGCAGGACGCGCACTCGAGTGTGCGTTTCTTCAACGCCTCTCGCGACGACAGACGCGATCAGAGGCCGCGCGGACAACAGCCGCAGCAGCCACGAAATCCGGGCAACGTCTACGATGACACGAGCACTGCTCCGATCACCACGCGAGAGCGCGGGCAGCAGCAAGCTGGAGGATTCCCTCTGCGTGCCGAGCTGCCACTACCCGGAATCGGAACGGTCGGCGAGATCCACGGACGGCAGGGCGACGACGAGATGTTCTACAGCTTCACCTCGTTCCTCTACCCTACGACGGTCTACCGCTATGACGTGAAGTCTCGCAGAAACGAGGTGTTCAGGGCCCCGAAGGTCGCGTTCGATCCCACACCCTATGAGACGCGGCAGGTTTTCTATACAAGCAAGGATGGAACGCGCGTGCCGATGTTCATCACGTCGAAGAAGGGCATCCACCTCGACGGAACCAACCCGACGCTCCTCTACGCATACGGTGGCTTCAACATCTCCATCACACCCGCCTTCTCGGCGGCCAACGTCGCCTGGATGGAGATGGGTGGCATCTACGCAGTCCCCAACCTCAGAGGAGGGGGCGAGTACGGAAAGGAGTGGCACGAAGGCGGCATGCTCGCCAGGAAACAGAACGTCTTCGACGATTTCATCGCGGCGGCGGAATACCTGATCAAGGAGAAATACACTTCTACTCCGAAGCTGGCGATCCGCGGCGGCTCGAACGGCGGACTGTTGGTAGGGGCAGTCATGACGCAGCGTCCCGATCTTTTCGGAGCGACGCTGCCGGAAGTGGGAGTGATGGACATGCTGCGCTTCCAGAAATTCACGATCGGGTGGGCGTGGACGTCGGATTACGGATCGTCGGACAATCCGGACCAGTTCAAATACCTGCGCGCCTATTCTCCGCTCCAGAACATCAAGCCGGGCACGTGCTATCCGCCCACGCTCGCCTTTACGGCGGATCATGACGACCGAGTCGTTCCAGGTCATACGTTCAAGTTCGTGGCAACGCTCCAGGCAGCGCAGGCGTGCGCCAATCCGATCCTCGTGAGAATCGAGACGAAGGCGGGGCATGGTGCGGGAAAGCCCACCACCAAGCTGATCGATGAGGCAGCCGATAGATTTGCCTTCCTCGTGAAGGAGCTGCACATGAAGCCCATGCTCCAGTAAATGGAGACCTTTCTCGCCGGCGCGGATGCATTAATCCTGATTCTGCGCACCGCGCTGCTGTCGATCGCAATCGCGTTCGGCGCGATTTGTCTGCTCGACTGGGCGGTTCGCACCAGGAAGATCAGCCCATTCAACGCCGTTGCGCGGTTCTGTCGCTCAACTGTGGATCCGATCATCGCGCCGATCGAACGAAAGGTTGTTCGTGCCGGCGGAACTCCGGCCGCGGCTCCGCTGTGGGCGCTTGCCGTCATCGTGATTGGCGGCATCCTGCTGCTCACGGCGATCGACATGATTCGGCTCGAGGTAGTAAGAACGATCATGGCGTCGCAGGAGGGAGCGGCCGGGATCTTCCACCTGCTCGTGAGCTGGACCTTCACGATCCTCAAGGCGGCGATCGTGGTGATGGTAATCAGCTCCTGGCTGCCGATCTCTCCCTACTCGAAATGGGTCAGCTGGAGCTACCGGCTGAGCACGCCCATTCTCGCTCCCCTCCGGCGCGTCGTTCCCAACCTCGGCGGCCTCGACATAACGCCGATTCTCGCCTACATCCTGCTCAACATCATCGAGTCGTTCCTGTACCGCTTGATGTGACCGGCTTTGACGCGCATCGTCGGGGCGCCGCCGTACGATTTTCAGTTCGCCTTCAGCCTCGTGCATCGAAGAACGAGATCGCCGGGTTGCAGGGCGCTTCGCTGAAGGTGCGTGTAACAGCACCGCCGGTGGAGGGAATGGCGAACGACGCTTTGGTCGAGCTTCTTTCCAAAGCACTTAAAATTTCGCGGCGCGATGTGTGCATCGTTTCCGGGAACTCCTCGCGGACGAAGGTAGTCGAGATCAGCGGGGTAGATCTGGAATCTGTTCAACACCTGGCTGGCGGAGGGAAACTCCCTAGTGGCAAGAGTGATTCTCATCGGCGCTGATGCAGCACTGCTCGAAGGCCTCGCGCAGACATTGGTTGGATTCGGACACGAAGTTTTGCTGGCGTCAACGGTTGGAGATGTAGGAAGTGTGTTAAGCGGAGATCTGCCCGGGATTGCCGTCGTCTCCTGCGAGGCGCTCGAGAATGGGGGACCTGGCGCTACTCTTCCTCTCACGCCCGGCGGCGCTATCATCGTTTACGGGAAATCGCCCGGCGAACGGCCATTCCTCCCCCAGAAGCTGCAGCGGGCAACGCTGGCGCATCTGGTGCTCCCGCTGGAACGCAAACGGCTCCTCGCTCTCATCGACTCCTTCGAGAGCCGGTCGCGCACGACCGGCCGTTCCATTCGCGACGACACCGGGCACGACTTTCAGCTGGAGTTCTGACGCGAAAGCACGACCTCGACCATATCGCGGCGATCATCGATGAGGGGTGGCGTCGCGTCTCTGCAACGACGGGCTATCTCTCCGAGCGCGAGGCGCGCCTGGTGATGGCCGCGGCTGCGATGGCGCCGGCGCGAGGGAAGAATCTGGAAATCGGAAGCTTCAAAGGCAGATCGACGGTCGGACTTGCCTACGTGACGCGCGAGCTGGGACTGGGTCCCGTCGTCGCAGTGGACCCGCACACCTCGCCTGCCACCACGGATCCCGATCTCCGCGGCAAGACGACGTCATACGATGACTTCGTCGCCAATCTCAGGACAGCCGGCGTCATCGAGAGCGTCGAGATCAGACGCGCGTACTCGCACGAGCTCGCGCGCGAATGGAAGGACCCTATTCGGTTTCTCTGGATTGACGGCGACCACACCTACAACGGGGCAAAAGCCGACATCGACATGTTCAAGCCTCATCTCGCCGATGGAGCCATTGTCGCCATGCACGACGTCCTCGGCACGTTCGAGGGGGCGCTCCGCGTTTTTGTCGAGGAGATTCTCGACTCCGACGATTTCGGCCCAGCGGGCTTCAGCGGATCCATTGGTTGGGCGCAATACCGCCCCCGCGACGGAAAAAACCCACGCTTTCGCTGGCGCCGGCGCCTTCTCGCAGTGCCCGCTCGGCAATTGATCCCCGTGGCACAGCGCGCTGATAGTGGCTTGCACGGCTGGAACAAGTTCCTTTACAAATTTTGGCGGCCGCTCGCGCCGCATGGAAACGTAAGCGTCGCGCGGTTGGCTCGGCTCATTCGAGATTGATTGAGGACAGCGAACCAACTGCTACTGCGAACTGCGGACTAATTGAGCATTGCGGACCTACTGCGGATTGAGGACTAAATGAGGTCCGAGGTCGCTTCGATTGCAGAGAATTGCTGTCGCATTGGGGTTCATGGTGCCGGCATCTGTCAACTCGATGAGATGTTACGGAGTGCCTCATTCAGTACTACCTCCGTCAGAGAACAGCGGAAATGATCCGCTTTCACGAATGCGCGTTTACCAACTGGCGCGTGAGCTGATGGATCAGGTCTGGCCTGATGCTGAAAAACTCAGGAATCACCTCGTTACGGAGAGGATGTCTGGCCAGCTCTACGCGGCGGTGGGCTCAATCCTGGCGAACCTGGGAGAGGGCTACTCACGCAGTTCAGGACGGGACCGCGCACGCATTTTCGAGTATGCATTAGGGTCCGTCCGTGAGAGCATGATGTGGTATCACGCCGCCAAACCGCTACTAGGACAAGAAACGGTACGACAGAGGCTCGATAAGCTCGAGGAGATTCGCCGTCTACTGCTGGCCATAATCCCTCGAGAGCGAGGAACGCTCATTAGGCCAGGTAGACGCTGAGACAGTCCTCGGTCCTCAATAGGTCCGCAATCCTCAATTAGTCCGCAGTTCGCAGTAGCAGTTAGTTCGCAGTCCTCAGTTGCCAGCCTTGCCGAGCCAACACTCGCCTACTACTATAGTGAAGGGCACAACTGATCTCGTGGCGATTTAAGGCAACTTGCGGCCACGTTAAACAAACCGCTAAAGCGCTCGCCCGGCGCCTATGCGTGGGCTTTTTTGTTATCGCTCCCTGCCCGGGACTATGGCTACGGCGAGACGTCCCTGATTCCACTAACTCGAAGATGACTGAACGACCCATCGAATCGCCCTATCTGGAAGCCTTGAAGCGTCGAGTTTTGATATACGACGGCGCGATGGGGACGAACATCCAGCGGTACAACCTTTCGGCCGAGGATTTCGGCGGGAAGGCGCTGGAGGGGTGCAACGACAACCTCGTTCTCACCCGCCCCGACGTGATCCAGGCGATTCACGAGTCGTTTCTGGCGGTGGGATGCGATGTCGTGGAGACGTGTACGTTCCAGTCGACGCCCCGCCGGCTCAAGGAGTGGGGACTCGGCGACAAGGTTCGCGAGATCAACGTTGCTGCCGCACGAATCGCGCGGGCAGCGGCGGATAAGTATTCCACGCCCGATCAGCCGCGCTTCGTGGCCGCGTCGATGGGGCCGACGGGGATGCTGCCTTCCAGCTCGGATCCGGTGCTTTCGCAAATCTCCTACTCGGAGCTGGCCGACAACTTCTACGAGCAGGCGAAATATCTGGTCGAGGGCGGGGTCGATCTGCTTCTGATCGAGACGTCACAGGACATTCTCGAGGTCAAGGCGGCCGTCGCGGGTATCGAGCGATTGTTCACAGAAATTGGACGGCGGCTTCCGTTGCAGACGCAGGTGACGCTCGATGTGAGCGGCCGGATGCTACTGGGGACCGACATCGCGAGTGCAATGACGACGCTCGAGTCGCTGAAGGTCGACGTGATCGGCTTGAATTGCTCGACGGGTCCCGAGCACATGCGTGAGCCGGTGAGATATCTGTCCGAACACGCGACTCTTCCACTGTCGGTGATTCCGAACGCGGGGCTTCCGCTCAACACCGGCGTCGGCGAAGCGGTGTATCCGCTGGAGCCAGGGCCGATGGCCGCGGCACTGTCCGAGTTCGTCAGCAACTTCGGCGTGCGCATCGTCGGGGGATGTTGCGGTACGACTCCGGAGCATCTTTCGGCGATCGTCGAGGCCGTTCGCGGCGCGGAGCGTGTGAAGAAGCCCGTCAATCATGCGCAGCACGTTCCGCGCGTGAGCTCCGCGATGCGTGCTATCACACTGCACCAGGATCCGCCGCCACTGCTTGTGGGCGAGCGCGTCAACGCACAGGGCTCGCGAAAGGTGAAGAGGCTGCTTCTCGCCGACGATTACGAGGGAATCCTCGAGGTTGCGCGCGAGCAGGTGGATTCGGGCGCGCACGTGCTGGACGTCTGTGTGGCTCTCACCGAGCGCGGAGATGAAGCGGAGCAGATGTCAAAAGTGGTGAAGCTGCTCTCGATGAGCGTCGAGACACCGCTGGTGATCGATTCCACCGAGGCGAACGTCATCGAGGCAGCGCTCGAGCATATCCCCGGTCGCGGGATCGTCAACTCCATCAACATGGAGAACGGCCGCAAGCGCATCGACTCTGTCGTGCCTCTTGTGAAGAAGCACGGAGCGGCTGTGATCGCGCTCACGATCGACGAGATCGGCATGGCGAAGACGCGCGAGCGGAAGCTCGAGGTCGCGAAGAAGATCTACGACATCGTGGTCGGGGAGTACGGACTGGCGCCGGAAGACCTCATCTACGACGCGCTCACGTTCACGCTCGCGACTGGCGATGCGGAGTGGATCGATTCCGGCAAGGAGACCGTCGAAGGGATCCGCCTCATCAAGCGCGAGCTTCCGGGTGTCTCGACCATACTTGGCGTTTCAAACGTCAGCTTCGGGCTCACGCCCGACGCGCGCGGCGTTCTCAACTCCGTGTTCCTCCACCACTGCGTCCAGGCGGGGCTCGATGCCGCCATCGTGAATCCGGCGCACATCCGGCCGTACGCCGAGATCTCGGCGGCGGAGCGCGAGATGGCCGACGATCTGGTGTTCAACAAGCGGGCGGATGCGCTCCAACGATTCATAGAGTACTTCGCCAATGCCGGGGGCTCTGGTGCATCCGCGCAGGTCGAGAAAGAGGATCCAACCCTCGGCATGACGCCCGAGCAGAAAGTCCATTGGATGATTCTGCACCGCAAAAAGGAGGGCATCGAGGCCGAGCTGGATGCGGCTGGCGTCCGCGACAATCCTGTGCGCGTTCTGAATGAGATCCTGCTCCCGGCGATGAAGGAAGTCGGCGACAAATTCGGCGCGGGCGAGCTGATTCTGCCCTTCGTTCTCCAGTCCGCTGAAGTCATGAAGAAAGCGGTGAAGCACCTCGAGCAGTTCCTCGAGAAGGCGGAGGGGTACACCAAGGGCAAGGTCGTGCTGGCGACCGTGTACGGAGACGTGCACGACATCGGGAAGTCGCTCGTCAACACGATTCTCTCCAACAACGGCTACACCGTGTTCGACCTCGGCAAGCAGGTTCCGGTGAACACGATCCTCGACAAGGCGGTCGAGGTCGGCGCTGATGCGATCGGGTTGAGCGCGCTGCTGGTGTCCACCTCGAAGCAGATGCCGCTTTGCGTGAAGGAGCTGGACAAGCGGGGGATGCAGATTCCCGTGCTCATCGGAGGGGCAGCAATCAATCGCCGATTCGGGCGCCGC
>Ga0137418_10000952_pt1 | contig 26565 bp, 23 predicted proteins | sample CZODoug3_1_2_16f_FD_122242 | JGI IMG/M metagenome (GOLD analysis project Ga0137418, IMG submission 122242) | Vadose zone soil fungal communities from Angelo Coast Range Reserve, California, USA - CZODoug3_1_2_16fungal (Hybrid Assembly) | ecosystem: Environmental > Terrestrial > Soil > Vadose...
GGCAGAGCCAGATGTTGTTGTCGTCGGCTCCGATGTAGAGCGGCGCCGAGCCGCTCTCGACTCCGCCGTTCGCATCGTGGTGCCACACGACGAGCGAACCGGCGCTGGAACGCGCGGCTGGATTGGCGAGCTCGTCCCACTTCGGATAGGAGCCCACCCAACCCTGCGGCCAGAGCGCTTGCCAGCGATACCAGCGCTCGTTGCCCTCGTTCTCCCAGAGCGAGGCGGGTCCGGTGATCAAGCTTCGGCTGTCGGAGTAGTAGCTGAACACGTCGCCGAACTTCACCTCGAACCGGGCGGCGTACCGCCCCTGCGCGACCGGATCCTCGACCACCTGGATCTGCTGCGCGCGCATCGTCTGCGTGTTGCACCACTGGTTGTCGCCGGCATTGCAGTGCCCGGCGAGCGAGCTTGGTCCGTCGTCGAAATCTCCTTTCCAGATGACGTCGGGATCGGTCTGCGCGGCTGCCGGCAGCGCAGGAGCGAGGAGGGACAGAGCGAGGATGAGTTTCCGGGTTGTAGTGTCCATGCATTGTCCAGAACCAAGCATGGAAGCCGCCTCTTCCTCGATCGGTGTGCCGGAGGGTAGGCGCACGTCCGCACCACAGTGAAGCGACCATGTCGCCGCGTGGCCGGACCGTGGGCGGCCTCGAAGACTGCGGATTGGAAATCGAGCAAGCGACCGCCTGTCCGCTCGCTCACTGGATCTAGCGGAGCTCGGCGATCCGGATCCCGATTGGCAGCTTGAACTTGTCTGCCGACACGGGCACGTCCGGCGTGAGCTTGGTCGCCTTCATCACGATGGTCTTGCCCCCAGCGGACGCCTCCATGTAGAGGGTGAGCCCTTTCCAGGCCCACGCCTTCGCCGGAACGCCCATCGCGTTCGCCTCGATGCCGCTGCACGTCTTCCCGAGAAACACCCTGTCCGGCAGGTTCGTGACCTTCAGCAGGCTCTTCAATTCGGGCGTCATGCCGACGGCGAGAGCCAGCGTGAGCGGGAGCGGGATCGTGGTCTTGAAGCCGGTCTTCTCGTCGAGGTTGATGACGTAGACCGTGCCATTGGCCAGACTGATGTGAAGCGTGTGCGAAACGATCTTGCCGGTGCCCAGGTCGACGATACTCGTGGTGTACGTGGCTTGCTTGGCACCGTAGTCGTCGAAGTAGAGAACCATGGTCTGCGCGCCCAGACCATCCATCGTGCTCTCGACGATCCCGCTCTTGACCTGGAAGGGCCCCGCCAACTGGGCGTCGCACGGCAGCACGACGAGGAGAGCTCCCGCGAACGCCGCGGCGCGAATCCTGCCAATCATGCCGTGCTCCCCTTGGTCGGGCACGCGGTTCGAGGGCGGTCGGGCCAGCGGCGTGCGGAGGCCCGCCGTCCTAGAGCCTCGAGTCGTCCCGATCGTTTGCCGGGGTTCCGGCGGGGACATTTGCTCCGGAGCCGGAGATGCAGGCGGTCATGGAGCGGCCGACGCTGGAAATCGACCACACGTCGAGAGTGAGGTCGTCGTCGATGTTGCCCTCAGCGGCAGCAACGAATGTCGCACCAGGTGGCGCCGTCACCGCAGGAGTCGTGCAGGTCGTAAAGTCAAAGACGGTGATGGCCTGGACGGTGCCGAACTTGAACAGGTCGACGCTGATTCCGGTCGCGGTCGACGAGGCGAAGGTCGCCGTGCCGTAGCGATCGTCGCCGTTGAGATTGGTGCCGCCCAGAAAATACGCGTAACGGTTGCCGCGCTCCGGAGCGAATCCGACCTCGGTGACCAACGAGCTATACCTGCTGTTCTCCTGCAGGAACGCTTTCTCCAAGGTGTAGAGCGCTCTCAGGTTGGTCTTCACCTCCGCCTGCTTCGCCCTGGCTTGCAACGTCAGGAAGCCCGGAATCGAGAGCGCGCTCAGGATTCCAATGATGGCGATCGTCACCATGAGCTCCAGCAATGTGAAGCCTCGGATTAGCCCTTTCATGAGTTTTCCCCCCGCCGATCAAATTCGCTCCGGGCGCGTGCAGGTCGCAGCACTTCGCCGGACATTTGACCAGACATACCCACATGCTCCCTGTGCACGAGCCCTGTCAAGACTGGAGGACGAAGCGGCGCAAGCTCCGTTCCCGGCGCCGGCGGTCGAAACGTAACTGCGCGATCTTTAGATGGAAACTGGCGCGAACCCCGCATCGAAACGAGCGGTTGGGTCCGCATCCGCTGCACGCGGCCACGTTCATCGGGCCGGGCCCAACTGGTGTAGAAGTGCGCCCATGTGAGAACGTGTCGCCGGCGACCCCGCGAGATGGAGTTTCAACAGGCGATGAGTCGTCGCAGGGGAGGGGGGATCCGTGAGCCACGTCAGGTGGTCGAAGGCGTTTGTCCTTCTGGCCTTGCTGCATGTCAGTTGCACGTTGCGGTCGTCCATTCCCACCGCAGATCCCTGGAAGGCTGCCGCGATCCTGGAAACCCCGCCTCCAGAGCCGTCGAGGCCAGGCCCTACGGAGATCGTGCTCCCCGTCGATCACCCGCGTCTACGAACGCCCGTGACGCTGCGGTCCGACTCGACCGATCTGCGCGCGCTCCTGCTCGGCCTCTCCAAGCAAATCGGCCTGAACATGAACCTCGCCCCCGAGGTCAAGGGCTCAGTGTCCGCCAACTTCAGCAACGTTCCGGTGTCGACCGCGCTCACCCAGTTGCTCAAACCCCTAGGTTTCGCGTTCAAGGTCACCGACGACGTCGTCTACGTCTTCAAGCAGGATGCGGAGACGCGGATCTTCAAGGTCGACTACCTGAGCTCGTCGAGGCGCGGGCTCACCCGCGCGGTCTCCAGCGATCGGACGCTGACCTCGAACATCAGCGGCTTCAACATCGGCGGCGCGCCGCTCGGATCCGGCATCGCCGTGGTGCAGCCTTCCTACCCCAACCAGCCGGGAGCGATCGGCTCGGGATTCCAGGAGAGCAGCAGCGAGCTTTCCGTCACCTGGCATGCGAACTTCTGGTCAACGCTCCAGGACGGATTGAAGGCGCTCGTGTTCGGCCACCTGGAAGAGGACGAGTCCACGTCCACGACCATCGAGGGCGGCGGCACCTCCGTGGTGGACAAGGAAGGACGAACGCTGCTGGTCAATGCCACGGCGGGCATGGTGCTGGTGCGCGCGCTTCCGGGCATCCTGGACGACGTCGATCGATACATCCGCGCCCTCCAGGAGGGGATCCAGCGCCAGGTCGTGATCGAGGCGCGAATCCTCGAGGTGACGCTGTCGGACGATTTCAAGTTCGGCGTCGACTTCGCGCACCTGCCGCTGCTCACCAAGGAAGGAGCCCGAAGGACCGGCATCACTCCTTTTCCGCCTCCGCTCTTCGATGCCAGGATGGGCCCCTCCGACCGCGTGGCCGCCGTCACCTTCGGCCCCGGCGGTCCCGACTGGCAGGTCATCGTCTCCGCGTTGCGTGCGATCGGCGACGTGAGGATGATCTCGTCCCCCCGGATCTCGGCGCTCTCCAACCAGAAGGCGATGGTCAAGGTGGTGCGCGACCGCGTCTTCTTCACGGCGCAGGTCCAAGGGACGATCGTCCTCTCCGGAACCACCCTGCCGGGATCGACCCAGTTCGTACCCGTCATCGTTCCCGAGGGCGTGCTGGTCGACGTGATTCCGCACGTTGCCGAGGACGGGATGATCACGATGGACATCCATCCCAGCTTCTCGCAGATCATCAACGAGAAGCAGGCCCCGCAGAACCAGGGGAGCCAGCCCGAGGTGGAGCGTCGCGAGATCGAGACCACGGTCCGGGTCCGAAGCAACGAGACCGTCGCCATCGGCGGCCTGTTCTCGGAGCGGACGAGCGAGCGCATCACCGGGGTCCCCGGCCTCATGTACCTGCCCGTGCTCGGCATCCTCTTCCGCCGGACCGAGACGGTGACCGAGAAGACTGAATTGATCGTGCTGCTCACGCCGCGGACGCAAGGGACGCCGCTCGCGAGGGAGTATCTCCAACGCGCGTCAGGCGCCGACCCGTTAGCTGTCCCCCCGGCGGAGAAGCAAGGCGGGCCAGGTCGGCCGCGGCGCGAATGAGCCCAGCCGCCCGGCGCCGGCCGGAGCTAGCCGTTCACGTCATTGAGGTCGTTGGCGGGTGAGCCGCAAGGCACGTTTCCCGCTACGTCGGGGCAGGCGCTCATGTCGCGGCTCTCGCTCGAGATCGACCAGGTGTCGATGGTCGCGTCGCTGTCGATGTTGCCCCAAGCGACCGCGGTGAACTTGGCCCCGACCGGGCCCGGGGTCACGGAGGCGGTGCTGCAGGGGCTGGTGGTCGGGATACCGGTGGTGGCAGCGGTCCCGAATTTGAAGACGTCGACCTCGATGGCGTTCGCAGTCGTGAAGGCGAACGGCGTCGTGCCAGACCGGTCCTCGGCAGCGATCGGGGTTGCCAGGGCGTACCGGTAGCGGTTGCCTCGTTCCGGGCTGAACCCGATGGCGCCGACATAACTGCTGTAGCGGTCGAACTCCTGGAAGTAGGCCTTCTCGGCCGTGTAGGCGGCCCGGAGATTGGCTTTCACCTCCGCTTGCTTTGCCCGCGCCTGGAACTTGAGGAACGTCGGGATCGAGAGCGCGCTCAGGATTCCGATGATGGCTAGCGACACCATGATCTCGAGCAACGTAAAGCCAGTCTTTGCGGTTTTCATGCTCCCCCTCCTCAATCCTCAGCTAGTTGTCGACGTCGTCGAGCTCGTTGGCGGGCTCACCGCCCGCGATGTTGCCGGGCTTGCTGCCGCAGTTGTTCATGTCCCTGGTCAGGTTGGAGACCGACCACACGTCGATGGTCGCGTCGTCGTCGATGTTGCCCTGGGCGACTGCGGTGAATGAGGCGCCGACGGGTCCTGGGGTCACCGAAGGAAAGCTGCAGATCGCCGTCGCCGGAATCCCGACGGTGGCGGCGGAGCCGTACTTGAACGTGTCGATCATGATCGTGTCCGCGGTCGTGCTGGTCGACGCGGTCGTGCCGGTGCGGTTGTCGGTGTTCTGCGAAACGCTGAGGCTGTACTGGTACCGATTGCCGCGCTCCGGCGCAAAGGCGAGCCGGCCGACGGCCGTGGTGTAGACGCTGTGCTCGAGGAGGAATGCCTGCTCGAATTGGAAGAGCGCTCGAAGGTTGGTTTTGGCCTCCGACTGCTTGGACCGGGCCTGGAGCTTCAAGAAGTTCGGGACCGAGATCGCCGCCAGGATTCCGATGATCGCGAGCGTCACCATCAGCTCGAGCAGCGTGAATCCCTTCCCCAGGGACCTTGCCATTGGTCTTCCCCCCTCTGCACGGCAGGCGCCTGCGTACCTCTCACTCCCTCGGCGCACCTTCGAGCAGACGCTCCTACCCTTGCCGAATTCCGCCCCGACTGTCAAGCCCGCCAGGGCCTGCCTTGACTCCAGTCGCAACGGAAGGCTTTACTGGGGTGGTAAGGGGGGAGGAAAGGTGCTCAAGCGGCATCGAGCCCGGCGAATGGCCTGCGGGTTCACCCTGCTCGAGTCCATCCTTGCGCTCGCCATTGCCTCGATCCTGCTGGCGGGCCTGGCGCCGCTCCTGACCCGGGCAAACAGTCGCTCGCGCGAGCAGGAGACGGGCGCAAAGATGCGCGCTATCAAGGAGGCCATCGCCGGCAACGGCGAACTGGGTACTCCTGGCTTCATCGCCACCATGGGCCGGCTTCCGCAGCCGCTCGATGAGTTGCTGGTCGCGGGCGTCGTGCCGGGACGCTTCGGGCCGGGCGGGGTGCCGATGGGCTGGGTTGGCCCGTACCTGACCATCGGGACTCCCGACCCACTCAGGGATGCCTGGGCGCGCTCCTACCAACTCGAGCCGGTCCCGTTTTGCGGATCGGGCGGCGGATGGCGGCTTCGATCGCTCGGACCCGACGGGTCCAGGAGCGCGGCCGACGATCTCGTCATTCCTCCACAGGGATGCTTCCTTTCGACAGGGATCCTACGCCTCGAGATCCTGCGCGACGCAGGCGGCGCCCTCAGCTCGCCTGTCGGCGCGCTCAGCGTCACCGTGTACTACCCGGATCCCGTCGACGGGCATGAGACTCCACTCCTGGGAACCGCTGCGGGCAACGCGGTCTCCTTCACCTGTGCAGGCTTGGATTGCCAGATCCCGCTGGGCACGCACGCCGTCAGCGTTCAGCTCAAGGGTGCGACGACGGTGTTCTGGCGCAACGTCGTGATGGCCGCCGCGGTCACCAACGCCAGCCTCGCCTTTCCCTTCCCGGCGGCACCGCCGTGAGGGCGCGGGGATTCACGTTGTTGGAATTGATCGTCGTCCTCGGCGTGCTCGCGATCTGCCTCCTCATGCTCATTCCGGTGGCCCAGAGCGGGACAGCCAAATGGCGAGAGCGCGAAACCAGGGTCGCGCTCGAACGCACCGTCCAGGGTATCTACGGAGACGCGGCTACGGGCTCGGGCGGGTTCCTCGGCGATCTCGGCCGGCTGCCCGACCCATCGCTCCGCGAGCTGCTCCAGAAGGGCGCACTTCCCGCCGCGCAGTGGATCGGCGGAGTCCCGGTGGGTTGGTCCGGTCCATATCTCGATGCGACCAGTGTTGTCCCCACAGACGGCTGGCACAATCCGCTCCGGCTCGATGCGGACGCGCGGGTGCGGAGCGCGGGACCCAACGGCAAGTTCGATGACGATGACGACATCGTGGCGCCTCCGTATCCGCCGCTACCGAAGGGGACCCGCGGGTCCCTCTGCGTCGAGGTGCTGCTCGCGCTATCAGGCGGGGCCGCGCGCGCGGCCACGGCGGCGGAGGCGGTGGTCTACGCAATCGTACCTGATGGCGCCGGCAATCCTGTCCGCGTTCCCGCCGCGACGGATGCTGCTGGTTGTGCGTTCTTTTTCGCCTCCCTCCCTTCGGGACGCAGGCTGGTCATCGCCGCGGGCGGCGGTCCCGCTTCTGGCCTCATCGGATCCGAGGCGCTGATCGTGCCGCGCGGCGGTCCGGCGGCGGGGCGGGTGGTGCTGGGAGGCTCGACATGACGCGCGCCACGGGGTTCACGCTGCTCGAGTTGGTCGCGGCCCTCGGCATCCTCGCCGTGCTCGTCAGCCTCGCGGCGGTGGGCGGCGACATCTATCTCCAGCGCGCGCGAACCGCGCGGACCGCCTCGGACGCGAAGGTCATGGTGACGTCGCTGCGCCAGTACCAGGCGGACGTGGGCATCTTCGCGGAGACGAAGGATGACCTCATGGCACAGCCCGCCGACGCGCCCGGATGGCGCGGCCCGTACATCGATCGGTGGCCCAAGGGTGCCTCCTGGGATCCGGCGGCGAGCTGGACCTACGAGCGCCAGACCTGGTTCGACGGTTTCCCGGCATGGGGCCTCGCCATCTGCTCTGGCACCCCGCCGGACGCGGACCTGGTCGCCCTCGTCGATCGAATCTACGACGATGGAGACGCGTCGTCAGGCACCATGCGGCTCTCGGGCAATTGCCTCAAGATCCATGTTGGACGGGACCCCTGAGGCCGAGGAACGCGCGCAGACGGGCAGTGGCAATGGACTTGACTCGCCGGTGTCGGTGATACTCGTACCTGCGGCGCGCAGCTCGGGCGTTTCGGCTTTGTCCTGACGCCGCCTCGGGGGTCTCCGCTGGAAACGGTTCCACTCACCGGCTCGTCCGGCCGCGAACCAGGTCCCGGTAACGGCGTGCAGCCGCAGCCGCGCCACGCTCCACTCGGCCGGCTCATGGTGGACGCGGGTTTGCTCAGCGAGGATCAGCTGGCGCGCGCCCTCGCCGAGCAGAAACGAACCCGGGAGCCGCTGGGCAGCGTGCTGGTGGGACTCAACATCGTCGACGAGGCAACGGTGGCGGCGCACCTCGCGTTGCAGGAGGGCGTGCCCTTCGTCCCGCTGCCACGCGAGTCGCTCGACCCGGCGCTCTTGTCCGTGCTCCCCGAAGCGCTCGCGCGCAAGCATTGCGTCGTTCCCGTCGGCCGGCGCGGCAATGCCCTGCAGATCGCGATGGCGCAGCCGGGAGACGTCTCCGCGCTGGACGCCGTCCGTGAGGCGACGGGCATGATGCTGGAGCGCGTGGTCGCTCCGGCCAGCCAGATCCAGGCGTGCATCGACCGCAGCTACCGCCGCAAGGAGGCCATGGACGCGGTCTTCGAGCGTGCGCTCTCCGCGGCCTGGACCGCGGCGACCGGTCCCGAGTCGTTCTCCGGCGGCCCGATCGTCGAGCTGATCGAGCAGATCCTCACCCGGGCGATCGAGGAGAGGGCCACGGACGTCCACGTGCAGCCGGAGGAAAATCTCCTGCGCATCCGGCTGCGCATCGATGGCCTGCTGCAGAGCGGTCCAGTCGTTCCCCGGAAGCTCGCAGCCCAGGTGGCGGCCCGGATCAAGGTGATGGCCGACCTGGACGTCTCGGAGAGCCGGCTCCCCCAGGACGGCCGGATCCGCTTCCGGCTGCAGAACCGCACCGTAGACCTGCGCGTCTCCACCTTCCTCACGCAGCACGGCGAGAACATCGTGCTCCGGGTGCTCGATCGGGACGCCCAGCCCTTGTCGCTCGATGCGCTGGGCATCTCGCCGCAGGACCTGGAGCGCCTCGATGTCATCCTGCGCCGGCCCAACGGGGTGGTGCTGGTGACGGGCCCCAGCGGGGCTGGGAAGACGACCACTCTCTACGCGGCGCTGAATCGGATCAACTCGATGGAAATCAACGTCATGACCATCGAGGAGCCGATCGAGTACGAGCTCCCGCTCGTGCGCCAGTCGCAGGTGAATCCCAAGGCGGGGATCACCTACGCGAGCGGCCTGCGCGCGATCCTCCGCCAGGACCCCGACGTCATACTGGTCGGCGAGATTCGCGATCCGGAGACGGCCCAACTCGCGATGCGGGCATCCCTCACCGGGCATCTGGTCTTCTCCACGCTTCACACCAACAGCTCGGTGGGAGTGGTTCCGCGCCTGGTCGATCTGGGCCTGACGCCGGCGGTGCTCGGCACCACGCTCCAGGCGATCCTGGCGCAGCGCCTGTGCCGGAAGCTCTGCGCCGAATGCCGCGTCGAAGAGGCACCTCGATCGGACCGTCTTCCCCGCCTGCTCGAGCTGGCCCGGCGCCAGGGCAGGGGCGAAGCGTCGCTGTACCAGCCGCGCGGCTGCCGCGTTTGCCGGTACACCGGGTACCACGGGCGGGTCGGCCTCTTCGAGCTGCTCGAGATCGGAACGCCGCAGCGAGAGCTGCTCGCCAGAGGCCAACTGGGGCCCGAGCTGATGCAGGAGCACCTGGCGCGCCAGCGGGCCACGCTCTACGAGGACGGTTTGAGCAAGGTGCTGGCGGGGCTCACCAGCCTGGCGGAGCTGGAGCGGACGCTGGAGCCCGAGCTCCTCTACCCAGCCGCAGCAGCGGCGCGCGGTCCTGTCAACGGGCTCGATCATGCCAAGCTTCCAGTACCTCGCCCAGACCCGTGAAGGGGGCCGCCGCAAGGGTCGTCTCGAGGCCGCTTCCGCCGACGGTCTCGAGGCGGAGCTGCAAGCTCGCGGCCTTCTCCTCGTCACCTGCGAAGAGCGGAAGCCCCGGCGGGGGCTCCTTTCCACGGCGATCGGACCGGGGCACGCGGTCCCAACGGCGGTCCTGGGAGAATTCGTCAGCGAGCTCGGGGTCGCGCAGGCCGCCGGGCTGCCTCTCCTCGGTACGCTCGACGACATCGCCTCCGCTCCCGAGTATCCCCTTGCGCTCCGCGACATCGCCGCGTCGCTGGCCCGAAGCGTGCGCTCCGGGAGCACGCTCGCCGACTCGATGCGCGCCGTTCCCGGCGCCTTCCCCGGATACTTCATCGCGCTGATCGAAGTGGGCGAGCGGACCGGGAGGCTGGATCAAGTCTGCGAGGAGCTGCATGGCCACCTTCGCTGGCGCGACTCCTTCGCCAAGGTCCTGCTCGGCGCCGCGATCTATCCCTCGTTCGTGCTCGCAGCCATGCTGGGCCTGTTCGTCCTGCTGGTCACGTTCGTGCTCCCCAGGCTGGCGCCGTTCCTGCGCAGCCTGGAGGTCGAGCTGCCGCTCCCGACCCGGGTGCTGATCTCGCTGGCCACGTTCTTCACCGTGCCCGTGCTGGCCAGCGCAGCCCTTCTGCTCGGCGTCCTTCTCGCGCTCCTCGTCTGGGCATGGCGCAGCCCGCGCTCGCGTGCCCGGATCGACCGCGCCTTGCTTGCGCTGCCCATCGTCGGGCCCTTGATCGTGCAGCTCAACGCCTGCCGTCTCGCGCATTCGCTCGGTCTCATGCTCGGGACCGGAATCGATCTGGTCGCATCGCTGCAGCTCTGCGAGGGGCTGATGGGAAACCGGTCCCTGGCCGACCTGATCGTCGAGGCGCGCGGCGCCGTTCTCCGCGGAGAGACGCTTTCCTCGGCGCTCGCGCGGGCGGACCAGTTGCCGCGCCTGCTCCTGCGCGCGATCGCAGTGGGCGAGAACACGGGACACGAGCCGGAGCTGCTCCGGGAGGTTGCGAGCTACTACGACCGCGAGCTCCCGGGCAGGATCAAGCGTCTCTTCGCTTCTTTCTACCCCATCATGGTCATCGTCCTGGGGTCGATGATTCTCTTCACCGCGCTCGGCGTCCTGATGCCGATCTACTCGAGCGTCGCGAGCGTAGGGCGATGAGACGGGGCCGCGTTTCCATCGGGCTCGAGATCTCCGGGAGAGAGGCGCACCTCGCCCTTCTCGAGCGCGCGCCGGGCGCACGGCCTCGCCTGCTGGCGGCGAAGAGCTTCTCGCTGGCGGCGCCGAAGGACGATGCGGAATCGATCTCGCGCGCGATCCGGGACGTGGGAGGGGCGGGGAACGATTGTTTCCTCGCTTGGTTGCCCGATGGTGAGCCGATCACGCACCAGCTGGTCACCGCTCCGGCGATGCGCGCGTCCGAGCAACTCGGCTACCTCAAGCGGTTGTCGGACAAGGAGGCGGGCGCGGCCGCCGGGTCCGATCTGCACTGGCAGCTGCAACCGCTGGGGTCCGCGCGCATCGGCGACCACCCCGGAGTCGAGCTCCTCGCGGTGCGCCTCGGACGCGAGCAGTTGACGGAGCTGGTGCACCTGGCCCGGGCGCTCCCGGTACGCCTGCGGCTCGCCACCACGGTTCCGCTGGGCCTAGCCCGCGTCGAGGCGCTGCTGCGAACGGGCTCCGGCGAAGAGGGTCGTCCGCCGTTGGCGCTCGCTTCGCTCTCCATCGGCCGCGTCACCTTGACCATCGTGGAAGAAGGTCAGGTCCGGCTGGTGCGCGAGTTCAATCCCTCGCTGCTGGTGGAGTCGAGCGCCGATCCCACCGCGCCCGTCCGCCTCGCGGAGGAGCTGGCGCGCACCGTGCGCTATTTCGAGCAGACCAACCATCCGGCGACCGTGGCCCGTCTCGTTCTCGGCGGAGACCCCGAGCTGCTGGAGCGCAGCATCGCCCCGCTGCGAGAGCTGGTGCGCTGCCCGGTGCTGGCGCTGGCGCCGCTGCTGCGTGCAGCGCTGGACATCGCCCCGGGTGCGGAAGGCGAGCGCAACGTCTCCCCGGTCGCTCTGGGCATGGCGCTGGGTCGGAGCGGTCCGCGCGTTCCGAACCTCCTCCCGCCTCGCGAGCAGTTCCGGCGCGAGCGGCGCCTGATCGCGGCAGTCGCTGCTCTGGCGGTGATTGCGGCCGGGACCCTGGCCTGGCCGGCCCGCGAGCGTACGCTGGCCGCGGCGAGGACCGCCGAGGAGCAGGTGGCGAAGATCGAAGGTGTCCACCGATCGCGGGCCGAACGGCGTTTCGCGGCGGACGCGCTGCGGCGCGACCTGGAGTGGGCGGAACGTTGGCGCGCGCTCTTCGACAGGCTCGCGGAGAACCAGGATCGCTGGGCGCGGCTCGCGGTGGGGCTGGCGAACGTCGTGCCGCCCTCCCTCGTCTTCTCCAGCCTGGAGGCGACGCGCCACGGTGAGGGATACCGGCTCTCGATCGAATCGCAGCTGAATGGAAACGATGCCGCTGTCCTGGAGGGTAGCGTGCGCGGGTTCGCTACGCAGGTCAGGGCGCTGGCGCACGTGAAGGAGCTGGTCATGGCGCCGCTGGACCTCCGTGCGGAGATGGCGGGTCGGTCGGGACCGCAGCAGAAGATCGAATTCGATTTCGACAATCCGTCCCCGTTCCGCGCGAGCGCGCTTCCCGTTCCTGCGCGCCGGGCCGATCGCGACGAAGACGTCCGGGAACGATGACGATGCCGCATGCAGCGCGCCGCCGGGGGAACTGGCTGCCGGAATCGCTGCCCGGTTTCGTGGGCTTCGTCTGCGCATCGGTGTTCGTCGCCATCCTGGTGCTCGGTAGCGTGTTGCTCGGCCCGGCCTTGTTGCGGAAAGCGCGCGCCGAGCGGCGCGCTGCGCAGCTCGAGCAGCGGCTGCAGGCGGAAGATCTGGAGGGTGACGCGCCCGGCGAAGCCCGGGCGCAGATCGAGGAACAGCTGCAACGCGTCGGGGCGTCCATTCCCGCCGAGCGCCGCGATTTCGATCTCATCGACCAATTGCGCTCGGCGGCGCGCAGGGCGGGCGCCACCAACGTGCTGATCGCGCCTGCAGGCGGCGTCCAGGTCGCCGCGGCGGCGCCGGCACAGCTCCCTCCCCGTACGATGCTCTTGACGCGCGAGCCTTCCCAGTTGAAGACCGACCTGGTGACCTTCTCCGCGGAAGGGCGGTATGCAGATTTCGTGGCCTTTCTCGGAGAGCTGGGGCGGGAGCCCGGAGTGCGCTCGCTCGAAGCGATCTCGCTTGCGCGCCGTCCCCCACGGATCTCCTGGACGCTCACCCTGAAAGCGGCGCACTGGTGATGGGGCGCCTTTCATTGCCGGCCGTGCTGGCCCTGGTGTCCTGCGGATTCGGTGGGGACCGGGCGGATCCGCCGACACTGCCGCAGCGCTCGCGGGCGGCCTCCTCGGAAACGGCGGCGCGACCGGGACCCACGCAAGCGATCCCCGCCAAGGGGCCTTCGCCGGCCGGGATCCCCGCCCTCTCACGCGACCCTTTTCTGACGCCCGAGGAGGAAGCCGCGCTCACGAGGCCGGACCCGCCGCCGCGTCCTCCTGCCAAGGTCGTTCGCTCCCGCCTCCGTCTGGAAGCGGTGATTGTCCCGGACGACGGGCGCCGCAAGGTCGCCGTCGTGAACGGCCATCCGTTCGTGGAAGGCGAGCGCATCGGCGACGAAGAGCTGGTGGCGATCGAGAGCGATCACATCGACCTCCTCTCGCCCAGGGGCGTGCGCCGCAGGATCTATTTCGAGAAGGGCCGCGCTCCCGCAATAGCGGATAGCCCCGAGGGGCCGGCATCGCTTCCGCCACGGGAGGCGATGCAGCGGACCGACAGCCGGTAGGGATCGCATGAGGAACGCAGCCCGCGACGACGCAACCATGGACCGGCCAGGATGAAGCTCGACGCCGTGGAGACGCTCGACCGGCGACCATGTCCCGCGTGCAGCGCGGCGGAGCCGGACCTCATCTTCGAGCAAAGGTTCGCTCCGGTGGAAGCAGCCAGCCTTCTGAGCGGCTACGACGTCGTCGCTTGCCGCGCTTGCGGGTGCGCGTATGCGGATCGGGTCCCGCCGCAGGCGGCGTTCGACGCGTACTACCGCGATCTTTCCAAGTACGATCATGCGGAGCGGGCAGGTGGCGAGTCGCCCCTCGAGCGCGAGCGGTCGGCCGCCATCGCTGCCGACATCGCCTCGCAGATCCCGGACCGGGCGGCGCGCATCGTCGAGATCGGCTGTTCCACGGGCGGGCTTCTCGCGGCGCTGTGGGCGCAGGGATTCACGGACCTTCTCGGCATGGACCCCTCCCCGTACTCCGGCGAAGCAGCGCATCGGTCCCATCGGGTGCGTGTCGTCACGGGCACGTTGTCGGAAGACCTGGGCATCGGCCGGTCCGCTGACCTCGTCGTGGCGATCGGAGTGCTCGAGCACATCCGCGACGTCGGCCTCGCGCTGCAGCGCATCCGCGGGCTGCTTCGCCCGGGTGGAACCCTGTACGTCGAAGTGCCCGACGCGCTGCGCTTCGCCGATTGGCTCGACGCGCCCTATCAGCAGTTCAGCGTCGAGCACGTGACCTTCTTCTCGCCTGAGTCCCTCAATCGGGCGCTCGCCGGTCAGGGCTTCCAGTTCGCCAGGGTCGCGCAGGTGACGCGAGCGGAGTCGGAGTCCAGCACCATGCCGGTGGTCGCGGCCCTGTCCACGGCCGTTGCTAGCGGTGTGCGGGGAGCTCCGCCGCCCGCTGACGCGCGATCGGCCCCGGCTCTGCGGCAGTACGTGGCGCGCTCCGCCGCGATGGACGAGCGGATCCAGACGGAGGTCGATCGTCTGGCCCGCGCGGGTCGTCCCCTGCTGGTGTGGGGTGTCGGGACGCACACCGCGCGCCTCCTGGTGAGCAGCCGGCTTCGGCAGGCGAGGATCTGCGCGTTCATCGACTCGAATCCGAAGATGCACGGAAAGATGCTCGACGGCATCCCGATCCTTCCGCCCGAAGCGCTGCGCGCCCGCGACGAGCCGGTGCTGATCTCCTCCCGCGTCTTCCAGGACGAGATCGCCGCCCAGATCGGTCGGCTCGGCTGCGCCAACGAGCTCGTCTTCCTGTACGATCGGTGACGATGCGCCTGATCAGCGTGGTCACGGCATGCTTCAACGAAGAGGCCAACGTTCGCGAGCTGTACGAACAGGTGCGCGAGGTGTTCCGCGGGCTGGGGCGCTACCGGTACGAGCACATCTTCATCGACAACGCCTCGATCGACGGCACCGTGCGCGTGCTTCGCGAAATCGCGGCGGCGGACCGCAACGTCAAGGTGATCGTGAACACCCGCAACTTCGGTCACATCCGGTCGCCTTATCACGCGCTGCTGCAGGCGCGCGGCGACGCGGTCATCGGCATGGCCGCCGACCTGCAGGACCCGCCTTCGCTGATCCCCCAGTTCCTGGAGCGCTGGGAGAGCGGCTTCAAGGTGGCATTGGGCGTGAACCGCGGTGGACAGGAGCGCTGGCCGATGTCGTGGGTCCGGCGGAAGTACTACGACCTGCTGGCCCGGGTGACCACGGTGGAGGTGGTGAAGAACTCCACCGGGTTCGGCCTCTACGATCGGGAAGTCATCGAGATCATCCGCGGGATGAATGAGCTGTACCCCTACTTCCGCGGGCTCCTCGCCGAGATCGGGTTCCCCGTCGCACAGGTCCCGTTCGACAAGCCACTGCGCCGGCACGGGGTCAGCAAGAACAATCTGCTGACGCTGTTCGACCTGGCCATGCTGGGCATGACCACGCACTCCAAGGCGCCGCTGCGGCTCGCCACGCTGGCGGGGTTCGCCTTGTCGGCGCTGAGCTTCATGGTCGCGCTCCTGTACCTGGTGGCGAAGCTCGTCTTCTGGTACCGGTACCCTGCCGGCGTGGCGCCGATTCTCATCGGGCTGTTTGCCACCTTTTCCGTCCAGCTCTTCTTCATCGGGCTGCTGGGCGAGTATCTCGGGGCCATCCACAGGCAGACCCTGCGGCGCCCAGTGGTGGTGGAGCGCGAGCGGATCAACTTCGAGGAGCCGTCCCCGCCGGCCGCCCGCTCGTTGCCGGAGGCCTGAGCACGAGCCCTCTACTTGTCGGACAAGAGCAGCTCGCGCGGGATCTCTGCGCGCCGTTCCTCGTACCAGCGGTAGAGCCGGCCGACAGACTCCCGGATGGGCGTGAAACGAAACCCGCCCATCGCCGAGAGCAGGCGCGCGTTGTCCCCGCTGTATTCGGTTCCCCAACCTTCCCGCGCCACCCGGATCTCGAGTTGCTTGCCGCTGGCGTCCAGCACCATGCCGGCCAGGGACCGGAGGTCGTGCACCTCGCCCGAGCAGACGTTGTAGGCGCGGGCGGCGGGGTCGTGCTCGATGAACCAGCGCGTGATCGCGATCAGATCGTCCACCCACAGGTAGTCGAAGCGCAAGTTCTGCCGCAGGGTGATGGGCAGATCCCAGGCTGCCTTGCAGCACGCATTCGAGATGAAGCGGATCTCCCAATCCTCCCAGGGACCGAAGCAGCCGAACAAGCGCAGGTTCCAGACGTTGGCCGCGCGCTCCCCGTGCAGCGCGATGAGGTACTTCGACAGGCCGTACGGGTCCCGCGGCACCTGGCGGCCAAAGGACTCCTCCGGCATCCGCGGCGTCGAGCGCTCCCGGTCGAGCTCGGCGGCCGATCCGAAGTGCAGGACCTTGCCGAATCGATGCGCGTGACGCGCCAGGTTGAAGAACATGCGCAGGTTGTGATCGAGGACGAGCGCGCGATCCCGCCGGGCGTTGCGCGTCGCGTTCTCCGTCGCGGCGTGGATGACGACGTCCGCCCGATGCTCGTCGAGGTAGCGGTCCACCGCATCCGCGTCGAGCAGATCCAGCTCGGCCCGCGACGGCGCCAGTACCCGGTACCCTGCCGGGGGGAGTTGCTCCCGGAGGTTCCGACCGATGAACCCGCCGCCGCCTGTGACGAGGACCGTGGTCAACGCGACTCCAACAGCGGCCGGATCCGCATGGCCGACCTCTATACCGCCGGACCCGACTGCGGCAATCGAGGTGCCGGCGGAGCGCGGCGGGCACCAGGCCGGGCCGACTTCCGGGTCTGCTTGACCGGCAGCCGCGGCGCGGGCTAGAGCGCACCACGTGCGAGAGGAGGAAGCGGGCGGCGCCGGAGGGAACGGTACCTCCGGTCGCGGCGACCGTTGGGCGTCGCTCGGCATCGTGGTCGCCGCTGCGGCGGTTGCGTTCTGGTTCGGCGTGCGGCCTCGCGGCGGCCTCGGTTTCGTGCAGGACGAGCACGCGTATCTGTTCCAGGCCGACACGCTGCTGCAGGGTCGCCTCGCGCTGCCGCCGCCGCCGGTCCCCGAGGCGTTCGAGGCCCCGCACCTGCTCGTGGAGCCTCGGTACGCGGCCAAGTACTACCCGGGTCACGCGTTGCTGCTGGCGCCCTTCCGACTCGCGGGAGCGGCCTGGGTGTGGCCGTGCCTGGCATTCGGCGTGGTCGCGGCGCTCTGCTTCCGCGCTGCGCGGCAGAGCGATTCCGGCTGGGCCGCGTTCGCGGCGCCGGCATGTCTGGTTGGTTCGGGTCCACTCCTGGTCTACTTCCCGACCTTCCTTGCGCACTCGAGCGCCGCGGTCCTCGCGCTGGGCGCTCTGACCCTTGCGGACGGGCGAAGGCGACGCGAGGCCCTCGCCGTCGGATGCCTCCTCGGGCTGCTCCTCTTGACCCGGCCGTTGAGCGCCATTGCCGCGTCGCTCGCCGTGGCGCCGTCAGTGCTGGGCCGCCGACGCTGGCAGGACCGCGCCTGCTTCGCCGCGCCGATCGTCGTCGCTGCCGCCGTCGCCGCAGTCGTCAACTGGAGGGTCACCGGCGACGCGATGCTTCCGCCCTGGCTGCTGTGGGCCCGGGAGTACGCTCCCTTCGACGGCCCGGGGATCGGGCCTCTGGCGCGAGTCGAGCCGCTCCGACCCTTGCCGCCTCACTTCGCGTACGTCGTGGATCGCTATTGGGCGACGCGTTCGGCGTACACCTGGTCCGCGTTGCCTGGCGTCGCGTTGGAGCGCCTGAGGGTCCTGGCCACCTTCCTCCCATCTCCGCAGATCGCGCTGCTCGCCGGCGCCGGGCTCGGCCTGCTCTGGCGGCCCGGGCCTGCTCGCCGGATCGTGGTGTTTGGCCTGCTGCTCTTCCTGCTGCAGCTCACCTTCCATGCGACGCTGGCGCAGTACTCGGTGGAGATCGCGCCGATCTGGGCGGTGCTGGTGGCCTTCGGCATCGCGACCCTCGTGCGGCTGTGGCAGCGCGGTCCTCCCCGGACGCAGGCGGCGGTCGTCGCGGTCGCGTGTGCGCTGGAACTGGCAGCGTACCGGTGGTTCTTCGGGTTGGCTGCGGTCGCGGCCTTCCCGCTGCTCTTTCTCGGAGCCAGCGGGCTTCTAGCGGCGATTCGCGGCTGGCCTGCGCGGGCGGCGCGGGTGCTGCTGCTCGCCGCCGCCTGCGGCCTTGTCGCTGCGGCCGTGCCAGGTCTCGGCGTCGAATACCGCCGCTATGTGGGGGTGCTGCGCTCCGACTGGGACCAGCTGGCCGCGTTCGATCACGCGCTACAGCCGTTGCGCGACCGTCCCGCGCTGGTGCTGGTCCGATATCGCCTGCCCGTCGAGCTGCACCTCCCGATCGCGAACCCGCGCCTCTGGCGGGGAGAGCCGGGACTGGTGGTTGCCGTCGAGCGGGAGCCGTACTCGTCGGAGCTGGTCGAGCGCCTGCCGGACCATGCGCCGTTCATCTGGGACGCCGCCGGCCGCGTGCTCCTGCGGCGCACGGCCTCGCCGGCCCGCTGACTCTCACCTTCCGGCGAAGGCCCGGATCTCGGCGGCGACGTGCTCGCGCATCGCTTCGGTGATTCCGGGATAGACACCGACCCATACCGAGCGCTGCATGATCTCGTCGGTGTTTTCCAGCGTGGTCGCGACGCGGAAGGGCGGAGGCGCGCCCTGCCGGGCCCGATCGCGCGCGAGCTGCACGAAGGCCGGCTGTCGAACGACGTTGCCCGCGAACAGCATGCGCGTCTGGATCTTCCGGGCCTCCAGATGCCGCACGAGGTCGTCGCGGGAGAACGGTGCGTCTCCACGAACGGTGAGCAGGAACCCGAACCAGCTCGGATCGGATCCGGCCGTCGCCTCCGGCAGGACGAAGCGATCGCCGAGGTCCGCGAGCGCCTTGCGGAAGAATGCCCAGTTCGCGCGGCGGGCCGCGCCGAAAGCGTCGAGCCTCCCCAGCTGCGCGACACCGACCGACGCCTGCAGGTCGGTCATCTTGAGGTTGTAGCCGAGGTGCGAGTACGTGTACTTGTGATCGTAGCCCTGCGGCAGGTCCCCGAGGCTCCAGCCGAATCGATTGCCACAGGTGTTGTCGAGTCCCGGCGCGCACCAGCAATCGCGGCCCCAGTCGCGAATGCTCTCGATGGCTCGGTTCAGGGTGTCGTTGCTGGTGAGAATGGCGCCGCCCTCGCCCGTGGTCATGTGGTGCGGCGGATAGAAGCTTAGCGTGGCGAGGTCTCCGAACGTTCCGGTCTTCCGCCCGCCGTATAGCGATCCGACGGCGTCGCAGTTGTCCTCCACGAGCCAGAGCCCGCGCCGGGTGCAGAAGGATTGCACCGCGTCAAGATCGAACGGATTGCCGAGCGTGTGCGCGAGCACCACGGCGCGGGTGCGCGGCGAGAGCGCGGCCTCCAGGTGCCGGACGTCGACGTTGCAGGTTGCGAGCTCGACGTCCACGAAGACCGGCACCAGGCCGGTCTGCACCAGGGGTGCGACCGTCGTCGGGAAGGCAGCCGCGACGGTGATCACCTCGTCGCCCGGCAGCAAGCGGCGTTCGCCGAGCAACGGGCTCGTGAGCGCCGAAACCGCCACCAGATTCGCGCTGCTCCCGCTGTTCACCAGCCGGGCATGCCGCAGGCCGTACCAGGTTGCGAGCTCCTTCTCCAGGCGTTGGTGCCACCGGCCGGCGGTCAGCCAGAACTCGAGCGCGCTTTCGGTCAGCGCCACCATCTCCGCCTCGCCGTACACGCGTCCCGCATAGCGTACGGCGGACCGGCCCGGCGTGAACGGCCGCTCCGCGCCTTCGCGCAGCCGCGCGATCTCGCGGACCCGGTCCAGGATCTCGCGGCGGAGCGTGGCCTCCCGATCCACATCATTGCTCACCGTGAGCCTCCTGCGGTCAGATTCGAGCGCGGACCCTGAACCGATCCGTGCCGCCGCTCCATTTCCAGGACGCGAAGACGGTATCCGCCTTGGTCGAGCTGGTGTGCCGCTGTCAGGTCGTAGGTCTGCGCCAGCTTCGGCAGATCACGGTCTGGCCGAAGGAACGGGAAATCGATGAAGTAGAGCTTTCGTGGCTTCACGGCGGCGACGGAGATGGAATCGGCCGAGCACAGGCTCGGCGCCGAAGAGTCGCGACGGTCGATCGTCCGGCTCCGGGTCCGCGCGTCGATGCGGCCCATCAGATGCCAATCGGCCAGCCCATCGGCCGCATACCGGGCATCAGATTCGAGCGGGAAACGCTCGTAGACCTGGTCGACCAGCCGGTGAAACTGCGTGAACTCGAGGTTGTAGACGATCTGATCGCGTCCGGACCCGCAGCACTCGTGCGTCAGCGAAGTGATCGAAAGGAGTTGCCGATCGCCGAAGGCGAAGGTGCCGAAGAGGGCGCGGGATACGGGATCTACCGTCCGGAATGCGGAGATCAGGAAGAGCAACGCGACCCCGGCGAGGGCCGTGGCGCGGACCGCCGTCCGCGGCGGACGCAGCGCCCCGAGCGCGCTGGCGAAGCAGAGCAGCAGCAGCGGCGCGATGGGCAGGAAGTAACGCGGGTTCACGAACGTCGGCAGCCGGGTCAGCGCGATGAACGCGGCGCCGAACAGGAGCCAGAGGTAGGTCTCGACGCCGGAGTGCGGCAGCGGCGCGCGCGACACCGCGGCGCGCGCGCAGAGCCCGAGGTGCCCCACGATCAATACCGCCGGGACCCAGGTGAACTGCAGCACGAGGATTGCGGCCGAGTAGGCGAGGAACACGTCAAGCGGTGCCCGGAGCACCTGGTCGGCAATCGGGGCCGACGGCTGAGCCGGGTTCAGCCATACCCCGGCGGCCGTGGCGTAGAAGAGGAGGGCCAGCGCCGGCGGAATTGCGAGCGGCCACAGCCGGAGCAAGCGGCGCGCACGCCCCTCGGCTGGACCGGGAAGGACGAACATGATCGTGTGGAGACCCGCGGCAAGCAGGTAAAGGACGATCCCTGGCTCCTTCGAGAAGGTCAGCGCCGCTCCCCAAAGGGCTGCGCCAGCAACGCTCCCGCGCAGGAGCGCGCGGACCGTGAGCAGAAAGAACACGGTGACGCCGAAGTCGGGGTTCAGGTTCAACGCCGACGAGAGCAGGACCGGATGAACGCCCGCGGCGAGGACGATCAACCAACGATCCAGCGCTCGGTCCTGGCCGGGAAACGCCAGCGCCGCGATGTCGCGCAAGGCCAGCAACGCGAACGCGCCGAGAAGCGTGTTGGCGACGATGACGGCGCCGTACCAGCCCGGCGCGAAGAAGCGCGCGATCGCGACCGCCAGGAGATAAGCCGCGGTGGGGTGACCGAAGCAATTGAGTCCGCGCGGATCGGGAGCGGCGACGAGCGCGTCCGTGAGGCAGTCCGTATACAGCCACGAATCGAACACCGGGACGATGTCGGTGTGCGCAAGCAGGATCGCGACGAACGGCAACAGCGCCGCCCCCGCGATCGTGCGACTCCGCCACGCCGGGACCGCGCCAGCCGTCGACTGGACCGGCGCGGCGCTGGTCGCTGCGCGCGTCACTGCGCTGAACCGGTGGCGTCGGCGGCCGGCGCGGCCAGCCAGTCCGCGATCTGTTGCAGAGCCAGATCCCGCAGGAGGACAGAGGACGCGCCGCGGCGGGAGGCGCAGTACCACTCTGCGGTGCGCGCGAGCGATTCATGCAGCCGCCAGCGAGACCGCCAGCCCAGGAGCGCCTCCGCCTTGCGAGTGGAGAGGAGCAGGACCGGCGCCTCCTGGGTGCCTGGATGCGCCGAGGCGCTCACACGAGGCGGCGCCGCCGGGTTCCACGCGCGCGCGAACGCCTCGGCGACCTCCGCCACGGTCGCCGTGCGGTCCGCGGGTGGGCCGAAGTTCCAGGGCCCACACATCTCTTCCCTGCGCGCTGCCCGCAGCTCCGCGCCGAGCAACAAGTACCCTCCCAGGGGCTCCAGCACGTGCTGCCAGGAGCGGACGTGATCCGGGTTGCGCAGCTGAAGCGGCGCGCCGGCTTCCCATGCACGCACCGCATCCGGAACGATCCGGTCGGCGGCGTAGTCGCCTCCGCCGATCACGTTCCCCGCGCGCGCCGTGGCGACCCCCACGCCGTGCTTGGCGAGGTGCTCGGGCGGGAAGTAGCTGCGTCGCCAGCTCTCGACGACGAGCTCGGCCGCGGCCTTGCTGCAGCTGTACGGATCTTCACCGCCCAGCGTGTCCGTCTCGGACAGGGGCGTCGCAACCTGCATGTGGCGATAGCACTTGTCGCTGGTCACGATCACGACGGCGCAGGAGCGGCCGGCCAGCCGGATTGCCTCGAGCAAGTTTGCCGTGCCCAGAATATTGACTTGCAGCGTTTCGAGCGGCGTTGCGTACGACGCGCGCACGACGGATTGCGCCGCCAGATGGAACACGACCTCGGGGCGTGCGCGCTCGACGATCGTCGCGAGGGCGCCTGCATCGCGAACGTCCTGTACGGTCGACTCGCAAACCTGGTCGAGCGCAAGCGCGCGGAATAAGCTCCGGTCGCCTGCCGGCCGTCCGACCCCCGTCACGTGCGCTCCGAGCGAGTGCAGCCAGAGCGTGAGCCACGAGCCTTTGAAGCCGGTGTGTCCGGTGACCAGGACCCGGCGGCCCTCGAACGCCTCGCGTAGCTCGGCGGCTCCGGGACGGGGAGCGTTCATCGCGCGGCGCTCCACGGCGCGCGTCCGGAATTCCAGAGGTCGTTCAGCAGCGCCATGTCACGCGGCGTGTCCATGCACTGCCAGAAGCCGGGATGCCCGAACATGCGGAGTTGCCCCTCGGCCGCGAGGCGCTCGAGGGGCTTCGATTCCAGGATGCAGTCCTCCCCGGGATCGAGATAGTCGAGGACGCGCCGTTCGAAGACGAAAAACCCGCCGTTGACGTACCCGTCGCTCACCACTGGCTTTTCGGCGAACCGCCGCACGACGTTGCCCTCCACCGCCAGGTCGCCGAATCTCGCCGGCGGATGGACGCCCGTGATCGTCGCGACCCTTCCGTGGGCACGGTGGAAGGCGAGAAGCTCGCGGAAATCGACGTCCGAAACGCCGTCGCCGTAGGTGAGCATGAACGTCCCGCCGTCGACGTGGCGCGCGGCCCGGGCGATGCGGCCTCCGGTCATGGTGCGGGCGCCCGTGTCGACCAGCGTCACCTGCCAGTCCTCACCGACGTTCCCGTGCAGGCGAACTTCTCCTGGCCGCGCCAGCGAGACCGTCGCGTCGGTGGTCATGGAGTGGTAGTCGAGGAAGTACCGCCGGATCATCTCGCCCTTGTAGCCGAGCAACAGCACGAAATCGGTAAACCCGTGGCGCGCATACCCGCTCATGATGTGCCAGAGGATCGGCCGGCCTCCGATCTCGACCATCGGCTTGGGCCGGAACTCGCTTTCGTCACGGAGGCGCGTTCCAAAGCCTCCGCACAGGATCAGGACGCGCATTCACTCCCCCCGCTTCCATGGGGCGCGCGCTCCTGTCCGCCCCCTTTCCATGATCCGTCTCGAAGGCGCCTCTCGTCAAACCTCGGTTCCGCCGGCAAGCAGAAACGAAGGATCGGCGGCCCGGACGGCCTTTTCGATAATATCCGCGCATGAGCCAACGGCAGAAGACCCGCGTCGCGGACTACGTCGCGCGCAGGCTTCACGAATACGGGGTCCGACACGTCTTCCTCGTCACCGGCGGCGGCGCCATGCACCTGAACGACGCCTTCGGACGGGTGCCGGGCCTGCAGTACGTCCCCTGCCACCACGAACAGGCGTGCACCATGGCCGCCGAGAGCTACTACCGCATGTCGGGCCGACTGGCCGCGGTGAACGTCACCACCGGCCCAGGGGGCACGAATGCGATCACCGGCGTCTGGGGAGCGTACGTCGACTCGCTGGCCATGATCGTCGTGTCCGGCCAGGTGAAGTGGGAAACCCTCGTGCGCAGTACGCGCTTGCCGCTGCGACAGCTCGGCGACCAGGAGATCGACATCGCCCAGCTGGTGGCGCCGATCACGAAGTACGCCGTGATGGTGACGGACCCAGGGTCGATCCGCTATCACCTCGACCGCGCGTTGCATCTTGCGACATCGGGTCGCCCGGGGCCCGCCTGGATCGACGTGCCGATGGACGTTCAGGGTGCGCTCGTCGATCCGGACGAGTTTGCGCCGTACGATCCGTCGGAAGATCCGCCGCCTGCCGGGACTGGCGACATCGATTCCGCTGCGCGCGAGGCGGTGGAAATGATCCGCGCGGCGAGCCGTCCGGTGGTCATGCCGGGGGGCGGCGTGCGCATCGCCGGCGCCGCCTCCGAATTCGTGCAAGTTATCGAGAGGCTGGGGGTGCCCGTCGCCACCGCGTTCAACGCGCACGATCTGATCTGGGACGAACACCCGCTGAATGCCGGCCGGCCTGGCACGATCGGCGACCGGGCAGGCAACTTCGCGGTCCAGAATGCGGACTTGCTCCTCGTGCTGGGATGCCGGCTCAACGTCCGCCAGATCGGCTATCGCTTCGGGTCGTTCGCGAGGACAGCGAAGACCATCATGGTCGACATCGATGCGGCCGAGCTCAGGAAGCCGACGCTTCGGATCGACGTTCCCATCCACGCCGACCTGAAGCGGTTCCTTCCGGCGATGCTCCGCGCGATCCCCGCCGGGGAGGAGCCGCGCCACAAGGAGTGGGTCGCCTGGTGTCAGCAACGGCGGCGCAAGTACCCGGTGGTCCTCCCCGAGTACTGGCAATCGGCGCGCGTGAATCCCTACTGCTTCATGGACGCGCTGTTCGCCGAGCTGCCTGAAGGCGCCCGGGTCGTCACCGGCGACGGCACTGCCTGCGTCGTGGCTTTCCAGGCAGCCCGGCTCAAGCGCGGGCAACGGCTCTACAGCAACTCCGGCGCGGCCCCGATGGGCTACGATCTGCCGGCGGCGATCGGCGCCTCGCTGGCGCTCGATCGCGCTCCCGTCGTCTGCCTTGCCGGTGACGGAAGCATCCAGACGAACCTGCAGGAGCTCCAGACCATCGTGACGCAGCGGTTGCCGATCAAGATTTTCGTCCTCAACAACGAGGGGTACCACTCGATCCGCCAGACGCAGCGCAAGTACTTTCCGGACAACCCCATCGGGTGCGACTCGCGGAGCGGCGTGGATTTCCCGAGCTTCGCCGGGGTGGCCGCGGCCTACGGTTTTCCCTACCGGCGCATCGCCGCTCACGCCGACATGCGCGATCAGATGCGCGCAGCGATCGCGCAAGAGGGTCCGACGATGACTGAAGTGGTCCTCGATCCCGAGCAGCCGTTCGCGCCAAAGACGTCGGCCCGGCGCCTGCCGGACGGCCGGATGGTCTCCGCGCCGCTCGAGGACATGGCTCCCTTGTTGCCGCGCGACGAGCTCGCCGCCAACATGCTGGTGCCGCCCTCCGACGACAGCTGAAGGCCGGGGCCCTGGTGGAGTCTCAGAGGCCGCGCTTCTCGATCAGGGACCGCAGCGACGGATTCAGCGCATAGGGGCTGTCGAACGCGTCCACCCGGATGGGCGCGTCCTTGGCGACGTTCCGGGTCAGCTTCTCGCCACCGGTCAGCTCCCGGCAGGAGATCTGCCCTCTCTGCAGCGGGACTGCCAGGTACACGTCCGCAGTGCTGATCACGTGCCCCGCCGGGAGATCGCGGCGCGCGTAGACGCCACGGACCAGCGTGTCCAGGTACTTGATCTCCCCCTCGAGGGGCATCGCCTTCTCGGTGCCGGGCGCGCCGCACATCTCCTTGGCGCGCCGGAACGCCTTGAACCAGGTGTCGATGTCCTCGGGCCTCGAGCAGTAGGGCGACACCGGCGCGTCGTCCATGTCGATGTCGACGTGGCGCTCGAAGGTGCGCGCGCCTTTCGCGTAGGAAATGGCGATGGAGAACTGCCACTCCTTGTGTTCGTGCGTGGAGAAGCCGATCACGTGGCCGGGATATCGCTCCCGGAGGAAGTCGATCTGGTTCAGCTGCAGCTGCGAATCCTCGGTGGGATACAGGGATACGCAATGGTTGAGCGCCAGCGGGATCTTGCGGTTGTCGAAGAAGCGCACCAGCGCATCGACGTCGGTGAGCGAGCTGCCGCCGGTGGAGGCGATCACGGGCTTTCGGGTGGTCGCGATCTTCTCGATCAGCGGCCAGTCGTTGACGTCGGAGCTGGCGATCTTGAGGAGGTCCATGCCGAGCTCGACGCAGAGGTCCACCGAGGCCTCGTCGAACGGCGTGGCCATGCGCAGGCAATTCGAGCGGCGGATCGCTTCGCTCAGGGCGGCGATGTCCTGGCGCGAAAGCCGGGTCTCGATCGTCTTCCGGATGTACCGGATGTCCTTCCGCTCGCGAAAGTCCTTGTGGATGACCTGATCGACGTCGCGGATCTGCAGCTTGATCGCGGCTCGGACACTGTTGAAGCGCGCGACCTTGGAGAAGTCGCGAATGATCTTGAGCCCCCGCTCCAGCTTTCCGAGATGGTTGTTGGCAAGCTCGAGGACGAATAATTCGTGAAAGATCTTGTTGTCCGAGACCATGAAACGAGCTCCCCCCGCCGCTCATGCTACACGCAGGCCCGAGCTCAAGCGAAACGGCGCAAGACCCGGGGAGAGCGAGCCTGGATGGAGAGCAACCCGCGGCGGGCAAGCAACGGGCCGCGCCCCGGTTTCGACGCGGCCCATTTTCGCTCTGAAAATCGTGATTTGGTGCCCAGGGCGAGATTCGAACTCGCATGCTGTGAGGCGCCAGCCCCTCAAGCTGGTGTGTCTACCAGT
>Ga0137418_10000954_pt1 | contig 26553 bp, 22 predicted proteins | sample CZODoug3_1_2_16f_FD_122242 | JGI IMG/M metagenome (GOLD analysis project Ga0137418, IMG submission 122242) | Vadose zone soil fungal communities from Angelo Coast Range Reserve, California, USA - CZODoug3_1_2_16fungal (Hybrid Assembly) | ecosystem: Environmental > Terrestrial > Soil > Vadose...
CGACAACTGGACATCGCCGGTGCCCGGCGGCATATCGACAATCAAGTAATCCAGCTCGGCCCATTTCACATCCGACAAGAACTGCTTTACCAGACCATGCAGAATTGGACCACGCACGATCATCGGCTTGTCGCCCGGTTGCAGCAATGCCATCGACATCAACTTAACGCCGTAGGCTTCAATCGGAATTAATTTGTTGCCTTCAACTTCCGGCCGCGCCGCACTCGCTCCTAACATGATGGGCACGTTTGGTCCATAAACGTCCATGTCCATCACGCCGACTCGGGCGCCGTCAAGCGCCAGCGAAACAGCCAGGTTCACGGCAACTGTCGATTTGCCGACGCCGCCTTTGCCCGAAGAAACTGCGATGATGTTGCGCACGCCTTCGACGGCGATCTTGTCGCCGAGCCCTCGGCCTTTTGGCACTTCCGCATCCATCGTTACTGCGACAGAAGTCACTCCTGGCAAGGCGCTCACCAGATCTTGTGCCGCGCTTTCCATTTCTGCCTTGACCGGACAGGCCGGCGTTGTCAGCACAATGCGAAACGAAACGTTTCCACCGTCGATCTTCAAGTCCTTAATAAAACCAAGCGTAACGACGTCTTTGTGTAGATCGGGATCTTTGATTTGACGCAGTGCGTCGAGTACGAGGTGTTCAGTTACTTGTGACATAGGGGTTTAAAACCAGGTTTGTTAATTATTACTTCGAAAGCGTAGCTGATTGAAAGTTGTAACGCAAACTCCAGCATGTAAAGCAGACTGTTAGTTAGTGGCATAGACTTTAGTCTGTGCTCTTTTGCGAAAACACAGACTGAAGTCTGTGCCACTCATAACCATCACAAACTAACAGTTTGCTTTACACTTTCTCAATCACCAGCGCGCTGTTCTTTGAGCCAAAGCCGATGCAGTTGCAAAGCGCAACACGCACCTCGGCTTTTCTGGCCTGGTTAGCAACGTAATCGAGATCGCAAACCGGATCAGCTTCGTCAAGATTTATCGTCGGTGGAATCACGCCTCTTTGCATTGCGCACAAGGCCGCGCCGACGCCGGCGGCGCCGCTCGCGCCTTGCGGATGCCCGATTTGCGATTTCGTTGCCGACATCGGAGTCATGATGGCGCGGCCGTCCAAGGCTATTTTCAGCGCGCTGGTCTCGATGCGGTCGTTAAGAACCGTCGAAGTGCCATGCAGGTTCACGTAATCGATTTCCGCCGCGTTGCGCCCCGCATCGTCAAGCGCCAGCTTCATTGCGCGTGCTGGTTCATCGCCCGACTCTTCAAGACGAACTCGATGATAAGCATCACAGGTCGCGCCATAACCAGTAATCTCAGCGTATATCTTTGCGCCGCGGTTTTGCGCGTGTTCATATTCTTCCAGCACGTAAATCCAGGCGCCTTCGCCGAGAACAATCCCGGAACGGTTTAACGAGAATGGGCGCGAAGCCCTTTTCGGTTCATCATTCCAATCCGTTGTTAAGACCGTCATCAGATTGAAGCCCGCCAGAATTCCCGGCGCTATTGGCGCATCAACTCCGCCAGCCAACATCAGGTCCTGCCGGCCGAGCACGATGTGTCCAGCGGCGTAGGCGAGCGCATCAGTAGAACTGGTGCAACCGGTCGAGACGATGTGCGACAGTCCGCGCAGACCAAACGCCATCGACAACTCGCTGGACAAACCACCGTGCGTCGACGAGGGAATTGTGTAGACGCTGGCTTTCGCAGTAGGGCCAATAAACCAGTAGCTGTATTGCTGTTCAGTGAACGCCAGACCACCGCCGCCGGTTCCCAGCACAACCCCAAAAGAGCGGCGCTGTTCCAGGGAAAATTCATCCGGTTGGAGATTCGTGTCTGCAAGCGCCTCGCGAGCCGCAGCCAAAGCGAGCGGCACAGTGCGCGGTACGTGTTTACGATCCTTGGGATTGAGCTGCGCTTCCCAATCGAAGCCACGCACCTGGGCAGCAATTTTTACGGGCGAAGCAGAAACATCAAACGTATCGATTTGTCGCACACCACTTTCGCCGTTGATCAGCCCGTTCCAGAATGCTTTGCGGCCGATGCCAATCGGTGTGACGCACCCCATGCCGGTGATGACGACGCGGCGAGGTTGCTTGAACTGATTAAGCATGCGAGCTGACTAAAGAAACAAGAATGGAGTTCCGATTTGCTTGTCAGAATAACATCGCCATTGCCTAACGGCTAAGCTTTTGCAGACAAAAGACCCGACGAATTGCGCCGGGTCTTTTCTTGCCTTCATTAACTAAGCAGAGTCACTCGCCCTGTTTCGTCCCGCACTCGTTACAAAACTTAGAACCCGCCGCTAGCGCTGCTCCACATTTCACGCACGCCGCAGTCTGCGCGCTGGTTTCCATTTTCGCGCCACACTCAGTGCAGAATTTTGCGTTAGTCAAATTTGGTGCGCCACATTTCGGACAAGCCAACTTTGCGCCGCCTGCGCTTTCGTTTTTCGATTGGTTCATCGCATTCGTCATCGCGCCGGCCATCGCATTGCCAATCGCGAAACCAGCTCCAAGACCGGCTCCGGTGCCTGCGCCACCTCCGGTGTTTTGTGCTGCATCGCGCATTGCGTCAGCAGCCTGGAACTGGGCATAGCGACCGACATCGCCAATCACTCCCATCGATGTGCGCTTGTCCATTGCTGCTTCAACTTCAGCCGGCAGCGAAATGTTTTCAATCACAAACTTAGTCAGCTCAAAACCGTATGTGTTGAAATCACTGGTGAGCTTGCCGCGAATGAACTTGCTCAACTCCTCATAGTTGGACGCAAGATCCAGCGCCGCAATCTTTGATTCCGCCAGCGCATCGCTGAAACCGCTGACTAAAGTTCGTTTGAGTTGACCCTCGATGTCTTCAGTTACAAAATGCGCGTTTGTGCCGGCCACTTCCTTAATCAAAGCGCGCGGATCGGTGACGCGAATCGAATAAATACCAAAAGCGCGCAGCCGAACCATGCCAAAATCCGCGTCGCGCATCATCACCGGATTTGAAGTTCCCCATTTCAAATCAGTGAACTGTTTTGTGTTGACGAAATAGACTTCGGCTTTGAACGGGGAATTGAACCCAAATTTCCAGGCGCCGAGTTTCGTCAAAATTGGGGTGTTGCCACCGTCAATCGAATAACGCCCCGGTCCAAATACGTCAGCAATTTGTCCCTGGAAAACGAAGACAGCCGTCTGTGATTCGCGCACCGTTAACTGCGCGCCATTCTTAATCTCCTGGCCCTGGACCGGAAACCGGTAAAGGATGGTGTTGCCCGAGTCATCGAGCCACTCGATGACTTCAATAAATTGTGAACGGATGGCATCAAAGATTCCCATGTTTTTCTCCTTCGATTCGAACAACGTGCGGCCGGTTCCGCTATCCTAAATACGGCGCCTGGGTGGGCGATGTTCACCTCGCCATCTGAAATATTGCACAAAACAAGGCTGAGAGGAAAGAGCATTAATCAATTCGAGCGCAGACGCGGCAGAATCAAATACTCACCACCACTCGCCGCCGCCGCCAACGACGGATTAACAACAACGCGGTTAGGCCGCCGGCCACGTCGATGGCGCAGTCGTAAATTGAGGCCGTCCGGGTGGGCTCAAAACTCTGGTGAAACTCGTCAAGCAGTGCGTAAGCAGCAATTAACAGCAGGGCTATCTGAAACCAGTGGCGCTGGACTACGTCGTTTGCAGAAGTAGCGAACGCGCGCGCCGCCAGGATTCCCAGCACGGCATATTCGCTGAAGTGCGCAACTTTACGGGTGAGAAAATGAATCGTCGCCACTCGTTCCTCGCTGAGGTTCGGAAATATCCAGCTAATAAGCGGCCGAAAAATCTGCGAAGTGTTGAGCGCAGAGAACTCACTAGTCGATGCAAATGAAATTAGGGCCATCCACAGCAGGAGTGGGCCATAACGCCAGATGCGCTGAAACGCTTTCGTCTTCTTACTATTGAGATGAGCAACTGAGTTCATTGTCGGCTGCAATAACAAAGGGAAGCCGCAAATGTGCTTCCCTGGTCCAGAGCGAAGTTCTGCTGACAAACTAAAGTGCGGCGGCGCCGGAGACAACTTCAATGATCTCGTTTGTGATGGCTGCCTGGCGAATGCGGTTCATGTTCAGCGTCAGCGAGTCAATCAGTTCACGAGCGTTCTTCGAAGCGGAATCCATTGCAGTCATGCGCGCGCCCTGCTCCGAAGCAATTGATTCGAGCAAAGCTCGGAAAATCTGGGTTTCGATTAACCGTGGGAGTAGCTTGGCGAAAATCTCGCCCGGCGGTTGTTCGTAGATGTAGTCGACTAAAGATACCGCTTCCGCTGGGGCTGAGTCGTCATCAGTGGGTGGATTATGACGCGCGACCGGCAAGAGTTGTTCAATTACGACGCGCTGTTGCATCACCGACTTGAACTCGTTGTAAACAATAAACACTTTGTCGATCTCTTTGTCTTCGGTGAATCGCTTGATCACGTCCCGCGCTACTTCGAGCGCCTCAGAAAACTCCACCCGCCCCTTGCCGGTGAGTCCTATATATTCGCCCGCGAGCGTTGCGCCGCGGCGGCGGAAGAAGTCGCGGCCTTTGCGGCCCACGGCGAGAATTTCAATTTGTTTTCCGGGATTGGAAGCGATAAATGCCTGCGCCGCCTTGATCAGATTCGTATTGAAGGCACCACAGAGTCCTTTGTCAGCCGTGACCAGGACGAGGAGATAGCGCCCATCGCCACGCGCATCGAGCAAAGGATGATGAAAGTTTTCATCGGTGCGATCGGCAAGTCCGGCCAGCACTTCCGTCATCTTGTTCGCGAAGGGACGGGCAGTGACAACGCGATCCTGCGCACGCTTGAGCTTTGCCGCGGAGACCATCTTCATGGCCTTGGTGATTTGCTGCGTGTTCTTGACCGACTTGATACGCCGGCGAATGTCTAACAGGTTCGGCATGACTGCTGATAATTAGGCGCCGGCTGGTGCAGGCTGCAAAGATGACGCGACTCCTGGCGTTGAAGATGCAGCTGTGGCCTTCGCTGCTTCTGCCCAGCGATCCTTAAAATCTGCCAGCGCTTGTTTCAAGTCGGAAATAATATCGTCTGTCAGGCTCTTCTTTTCGCGAATGCTTCCCAGCAGTCCGGGATGTGAATTCTCAACAAACTTCAAAAGCTCAGCTTCAAATTGGCGCACATCTTCGACTGCCACGTCGTCGGCATAACCGTTGCTCGCCGCCCAGATCACCAGCACCTGATTCTCAACGTTCATCGGTTGATACTGAGGCTGTTTCAGTATCTCCACCAAACGCTGGCCGCGCGCAAGCTGTGCCTGGGTCGCTTTGTCCAAATCAGAACCAAACTGCGCGAACGCCTGCAGTTCTCGAAATTGAGCAAGGTCGATGCGCAATGTGCCGGCGACTTGTTTCATGGCTTTGATCTGAGCGGAACCGCCTACGCGAGATACGCTGTTGCCGACATTGATCGCCGGTCGAATGCCACTATTGAAAAGGTCCGCCTCGAGAAATATCTGGCCGTCGGTAATCGAGATCACGTTGGTGGGAATGTAAGCAGAGATATCACCCGCTTGCGTCTCAATGATCGGAAGGCTGGTCAACGAGCCGCCACCTTTCAAATCCGACAGCTTGGCGGCGCGCTCCAGCAAACGCGAGTGGAGATAAAACACGTCGCCAGGATAGGCTTCACGACCGGGCGGCCGGCGCAATAGCAGCGATATTTCACGATAGGCTGCAGCCTGTTTCGACAAGTCGTCATAGATTGTTAAAGCATGACGACCGTTGTCGCGGAAATACTCGCCCATCGCCGCACCAGAGTAAGGAGCGAGAAACTGCATCGCCGCCGGATCCGACGCAGTTGCCTTAACTACAATCGTGTATTCCAGCGCGCCAAAGTCTTCTAAAGTTTTAACGACCTGCGCCACCGTCGACGCCTTTTGGCCAATGGCGACATAAATGCAGATTACGTCTTTGCCCTTTTGATTGATGATCGTGTCAACCGCGACCGCGGTCTTGCCGGTCTGCCGATCGCCGATAATCAATTCGCGCTGACCGCGGCCGATAGGAACCATCGCATCGATTGCCTTAAGCCCTGTTTGCAGCGGTTCTTTTACGGGTTGTCGATCAACTACGCCAGGCGCGATGCGCTCTATGGGATTGTAGGTTTCAGTAATGATGGGACCACGATCGTCGATGGCGTTGCCCAATGCATCGACCACGCGGCCAATCATTGCATCGCCAACAGGCACTTGCATGATGCGGCCGGTGCGCTTTACCAGATCACCTTCTTTGATCGACTGATAGTCTCCAAACAGCACCGCGCCAACTTTGTCTTCTTCCAGATTCAGTGCCAGCCCGCGTACGTCGTGCGGAAATTCGAGCAACTCGCCAGCCATCACTTTTTCCAAACCATGAATTTCAGCGATGCCGTCACCAACCTTGATTACCGTGCCAACCTCCATCACGGTCACGCCGGACTGAAAGTTCTCAATCTGTTTGCGAATGATTTCGTTGATTTCATCTGCTCTAATTGGTTCCATGGTTTCCTCTAATACTAACCCGCGAGCTCCTGGCCAAGCCGCTCAAGCTGACTACGAACTGAACCGTCGTACACCGTCGAACCGATTCGCGTCACGATGCCGCCAAGCAAAGACTCGTCCGTGGCAAAATTCAAATTTACTTTTTTTCCTGTAATGTGCCCGAGTCTTTCGGCCAATGCTGCCGTGGTCGCAGTGTTGAGCGGCTGGGCTGAAATAACGTCGGCGCTTATCACGCCGGAGCGTTCATCCAGAATCTGCGAAAGCTTTTTGGCAACTTGAGGTAGGTCTGGCAATCTTTGGTTCTTCAAGAGCACGCGAAGAAAGTTTGCAGTCGTCGAGCGGACCTTCGTACGACTAATTAACTCGTTAAGAACTTTCTGCTTTTGTTCGTAACCTACCGTAGGATTGCTGAATATTTCGAGCAGGGCTGGGTTTGTACTCAGCATTTGCTCCCATTCAGCTAATTCGGCGCGAACCGCGGCTTCCTCGCCTTGCTCGGTGATCACATCTGCAAGCGCGGTCGCATAGCGACGGGCAATCGTCTGCGAACTCAATGGGCGGACCCCCTTAGCTCTTCAATGCTGCGACTGGTCAAGCGCGTATGCTCGTCCGGTCCAATTTCCTTTTTCAAAATGTCCTCAGCTATGCGAACGCTTTCCTGGGCCGCGAACTGTCGCAACTCATGCCGCACGGTCTTTCCTGTGCTTTGGATCTCGCGTTTCGCCTGATCTCGCATCCTCGCCAGCTCGGCTTCAGTATTCGCTTCTATTCGTTCTCGTTCAGCTTCGATCTCAGCGGCGTTACGTTCCTTTACTTTGGACACTTCAACATCGAGGGTCGCAAACCGAGTCTCGACCTCAGCAAGTTTCGCCAACGCCCGATCACGTTCCTCCCGGGCCCGTTTCAACTCTCTCTTTATCGCCTCACCTCGTGCTCGCAAGCCTTCCTTTATCGGTCTGCCAAAGCGTCGATGCAGGTAAAGCGCACACAATATGAACAGTAGAAGATTGATAAACTTCCACAGCTCGAGACCCGGGTAATTCCACCAGGGAGTGCCACCTTCCGGTCCGTCGAACAATACGAACAAATTTAAGATATGAAGTAACAATGCGGTCTTCAAAAGCAGTTGCTCATCTGATTACGCGCGGAGGATTCGCTGACTAATCTCGCGCGCCCGTTCCTGTGCCGTGACTCCCAAGGCACTTCGCACTTGGCTCGCTTCAGCCTTTATTCGTTCCTTTTCGCGAGCTATAAGGGCTCCTACTTCCCTTTTAACCTCGCCAATCTTTTGTTCACGTTCCTTCGATAGAGCCGCCCGCTCTCGTTCCATTGCTGCGTATCCCGCTGCCCGCGCTTCTCGTAACTGTGCCTCGTAACTCCGCATTTTTTCGTCGACCAGTTGCAACGTCTTACTGGCCTCGCTGAGCCGGCCCTTCGTCCGCCGATCACGTTCCTCAAGGATGCGGTTAATCGGTTTGAGCAGCGTAGCGTTCAGTAGCGCCACCATCACCACAATCAATGCCAGGTGAAACAGAAGGGTGCCATCAGGCACCAACTGAATAGAGTTCTCCGCCAAGGCAAACACCATCACCTAAGTTCCCTCAAATTTACGCTTGCCGCAAAAGCGTCGGAGTCTAACACCCGGCGCGAAAACGGGTCAAGCAACGCTTCCCGACAATCCACTACTTTGATCCCTGCGCATTCTTAGTATTTTGCGCTGAAGAATGGACTAAAGATTCATCAGTTAGAGACGAGGAGCACAGTCCCGTTTACAGCGCACACTGTCCAGAAGGATCCCCTGCTTGCCGGTTGCGGTTCGCGAGAGAAGTGTAGATGGCAGTCGCTAAGGCTCGATCGTCCAACCAACTACGAGGGCCGCTGTACGTTGTACTATTGCGGCTGTAGTTAGTACTGGAGGCTAGCCTCTGATTAAAAGACCATAAATTCGATCCAGATCTCCCTGGTTGTAATACTCAAGCTCGATTCTGCCCGCTGCGGATCCGCTCGCTTGCACGATGCGAACCTGAGTGCCGAAATGCCGGCGTAGCCGCGTTTCCGCCGCGCGCACATTTGGATCAGCAACGCTCGGCTTCGCGTCCTTCGTTGCTCTTCCCCTCGGCTCGGTGAGCTGTCTAACTGCTTGTTCCGTGGCGCGCACCGACAAATCCCGCTCAATGATCTTACGGGCAAGGCGGCGCTGTGCCGCGACATCTGGAAGCCCTAACAACGTCCTCGCGTGGCCGGTGCTTATCCTTCCGGCTTGAACCAATTCCTGTAGGTCCTCCGGTAGGCGCAGCAGTCTTAGAAAGTTTGTAACGTATGATCGATCACGGCCGACGCGTTCGGCAACCACCTCCTGAGTGAGGCCAACGGTATCGATCAACTTCTTATAAGCTCGCGCCTCTTCGATTGGATTTAGATCTTCTCGTTGAATGTTTTCTATCAGCGCCAGCTCAAGCACCTTGTCATCGGAGACGTTTCGTACTATGGCCGGCACGCGTGTCAGACCGGCGCGTTGGGCCGCCCGCCAGCGGCGCTCTCCGGCGATCAACTCAAATCGATCCTGCTTTGGCCGGACAATCAGTGGCTGGACCACGCCGTTGGCACTAATCGATTGCGCGAGCTCATCCAGTTTCGATTCATCAAAAATCCCGCGCGGCTGCAACGGACTCGGATCAATTAGGTCGATCGCGATCGTGTTGGGGTCTTCGATGGCGGTAGCGGTTCCCTCAGCTGAGAGCAGCGCCCCCAGCCCCCGTCCCAATGCCTTTCGTGCCATGGGCAATTATCTCCTTACCGAGCTGAAAATACGCTTCTGCGCCTTTTGAGTGGCCGTCGTAGAGGGTGATGGGTTTTCCGTAGCTAGGTGCCTCGGCTAGACGAACATTGCGTGGAATCATCGTTTCGAAAACCTGCTGGCCGTAGAAGTCGCGTAGATCAGACGCCACCGCAGCTGACAAGTTGGTACGTTCGTCGAACATTGTCAGCAATAGACCCTCAATCGTTAAGCCTGGATTGTGAAGGCGCCTTATACGTGCAAGCGTATCGAATAATTCAGTAACGCCCTCGAGAGCATAGTATTCACATTGAATGGGCACCAGGAGTGCTTTGGCAGCCGTTAAAGCGTTCAGTGTCAAAAGCCCCAGAGAGGGTGGGCAATCAATGATGAGGAAATCGTAATCCTGAGTAACCGGCGACAGGGCCTCACGAAGGCGAGACTCCCGGTTTTCCATGTCAACTAACTCGACCTCGGCTCCTGCCAGATCTTTGTTTGCAGGCAGAACTTTCAGGCCCGGCGTTTCGGTTTGGAGAATGGCATCGGCAACTGGTTCCCCAAGGACAATTGAATGATAGACACTCTTGCGAAAGCTTCCGCGTTGAATGCCAACACCAGACGTGGCGTTTCCCTGCGGGTCCGCATCTACAAGCAGAACCGAGGCTTGGGAGCTGGCCAGGACAGCAGCCAGATTAACGGCCGTCGTGGTTTTACCGACGCCCCCCTTTTGATTTGCGACCGCTATTATTCTTGCCATCGAGGCGAAACGTCCATCACCGGTGGTCAGGCCCGTAAATTAGCACAAAACCGCGGGGAACTTCTTATTATTTGCACGGTTAAACCCGTTTTATAGGTTCAAAAGTTTCACGTGTCCCCAAAGCCGATGGGTGGGACACGTGAAACGTTCCCGAAACTAAGAGGCTGTACTAACGTTTACAAGCAGGGTCGCTAAGGCTGCCGGGGTCAATCCGGGAATTCGACGGGCGGCCCCAAACGTAACGGGCTTAGCTCTTTGGAGCCTCTCAGCCATCTCGTGCGATAAGCCATTTAGAGTGCGGAAATCCAAGCCGGTGGGAATAGGAAGCGTATCATGGGCGTGAAGGCGATGAATCACAGACTCCTGGGATTTTATGTAACCTGAGTACAGATTATCGGCGAGCGCAAATTCGACTTCCTCTAAACTCGCGCTCGCCCGGGACTCCAGCGGGATTAACTGCAGAATGATGGACGAACTAATGCCCGGTCGCTTAGCTAAGTCAGCCAGCGTGAGCGAGTCGATGCCGTTCAGCGCTGTTTTCTCGGACAGAGCTGCATAAGCCGAGTCGCTCTTGCGGATCCGTGTCGTCTCCAATGACCCTTTTATTCTCGCAATGCGGTCCCGTCGCTGGTTGAATCGCTCCCACTCGCCGTCTCCTACCAGCCCGATTTCCCGGCCATACTTTGAAAGCCGCTCGTCGGCGTTGTCATGCCGAAGCGCCAAACGATATTCCGCGCGGGAGGTAAAGATTCTATAAGGCTCGTCGACTCCTTGGGTGATCAGGTCGTCCACGAGCACGCCGATATACGACTCATCCCGGCGCAGACCGAAATGCGGTCGCCCCTGAACCATCAGTGCGGCGTTTATGCCCGCCAATAACCCCTGGCAGGCAGCTTCTTCGTAGCCGGTGGTTCCATTGATCTGCCCGGCATGGAATAGGCCGGCAATGCTCCGAACCTGTAGGTCAGGCCCCAATTCGCGCGGATCCACATAGTCGTACTCGATCGCGTAACCCGGCCGAATGATATTTGCTGCTCCCAAACCAGGAATCATTCGCACCAGCTCTTGTTGCAAGCCCGGAGGCAGCGATGTCGAAAACCCGTTTAAATAAACTTCATTCGTGTCGTGCCCTTCAGGCTCAAGAAATAATTGATGCCGATCCTTGTCCGCAAATTTGACCACCTTATCTTCGATCGAGGGGCAATAGCGCGGTCCCACACCTTTGATCTGGCCAGAATAAAGCGGCGACTCATGCAGATTCTTTCGGATTGCTTCATGCACATCGGCAGTCGTGTAGCCTATGTAGCAATCTATTTGCGGTTGCTCGATCTTGTCGGTCGAAAACGAAAAGGCGACTGGCCGCTCGTCCGCCTGCTGACTCTGGAAGGCGTCCCAATTGATCGTTCTGCCGTCCAGCCTCGGCGGCGTCCCCGTTTTGAGTCTGCCGACAGGAAAACCAAGCCGTTTTAATGCTGCGGCCAACTCAATTGAGGCAGGCTCGCCAGCGCGCCCCGCGGTATAGGTTTGCCGACCGGTATGTATTAGCCCGTTTAAGAAAGTTCCCGCGGCGATAACGATTGCTGATGCGCTAATGCTTCGTCCATCCTGCATAACAACGCCGCGCACCCGCTTGTTCGCTATCAACAGATCCATCACCATCCCCTGCCGCAAGGATAAGTTTGGCGTGTTTTCCAGCGTCGTTCGCATCTCTAGACGATAGAGCGCGCGATCCGCCTGCGCACGCGGTGACTGGACGGCTGGCCCACGCGATCGATTCAGCAGACGAAACTGAATGCCTGTGCGATCGATAACGCGAGCCATGATTCCGCCCAGGGCGTCTATCTCGCGCACCAAATGTCCCTTTGCTATCCCGCCAACCGCCGGGTTACAGGACATCTGCCCGATTAGATCAAGATTCAACGTCACCAATGCAGTGCTTGCGCCCAAGCGAGCCGAAGCGGACGCGGCCTCACAACCGGCATGTCCACCACCGATAACCAGCACGTCGAATGCTTCATCAAAAGCCATGATCATTTACCTATGCAGAATGTCGCGAAAATCTCGCTGAGAATGTCTTCACTTGTCGTCTCACCGGTAATAGCACCCAGAAGTTTCAGAGCATTGTGCAAATCCGCAAGTACGATTTCTTCACCTGCACTCTGGGCCATCGAGCGAGACGCTCTCTCCAGGTTGCTCCTTGCCCGCGTTAGCAGATCATAATGTCTGCTGTCCGTTATTAGAAGGTCCACGCTCCCTGAATCAGAACCAAATGGCTTGAGTATAGCAGCTGTTAAGTCAGGCACTCCTTCACCGGTCATCGCTGATACATGGACCACCTCTGTGCCGTTTAGCTGACCGTCTAAAGTCAGTACTCGAGGCAAGTCACCTTTGCTAATCGCGATGATGAACGAATGCTCGCGCGCTTCCTTCAAAACCTCGACGTCCTCGTCTTGCAGCGAACAGGATCCGTCGACCACCACGATCAGCAGATCGGCATCGGCCATCGCGCGACGCGTGCGCTCGATACCGATTGCCTCAATCTTGTCGCCCGCTTCTCTGAAGCCCGCAGTATCCGTCAACGAAACCGGTATCCCTTGAAGACTGGTAGCTTCGGTTAGGCTATCCCGTGTAGTACCTGCAATGTCGGTTACGATGGCTCTTTCCGTCCTCACTAACTTATTGAACAGACTGGACTTACCGACATTTGGCCGTCCTACGATAGTTACCCGCAGGCCCTCTCGTAAGAGACGCCCAGCCTGATAAGTTTCAGCAAGCCTCGCCAGGTGCGAAGTAACTCTTCCCAGCACCTTGCTCATCTCCTTGACTTGCACCGCCGGCAAATCATCCTCGACAAATTCAACTGCCGACTCGAGTGTGACAATCACTCGGATAAGCTCCTGCTTACTTGGTTGCAGCGCCTCAGAAAGTTCGCCCCGCAATTGTCGTTTTGCCTGAGCAGCGGCGGCTTGCGTTTGCGCGTTGATCAAATCCCGAATGGCTTCGGCTTGGCTGAGATTCATCTTTCCATTGCGACATGCACGTAAAGTGAACTCACCAGGCTCAGCGAGGCGAGCTTCCTGACATTGGATTAGATCGATCAACTGGCGGAGAATTACGGGCGAACCGTGACAACTGATTTCAACCATGTCTTCACCGGTAAAGGAGTGCGGCGATTGAAAGTAGGTGACCAGGGCCTCGTCTATCAAATCAGGGCTAGATTCAGCCAACAGTTTCTTTAACGTTACACGGTTCGGTTCAGGTGCAAACTGTTCTTCTTGAACAAGCACGCGCAGAATCGCAAGCGATTGTGGGCCACTTAACCGTACCACTGCGATCGCACTGCGACCGGGCGGAGTAGACACTGCGACTATCGTATCCATCGCGTTTACAACAAGCAGCGAAGAGAAGCCGACTGGTTCGGAGCTATTTGGAGGATTTTAGCGCAATTCTCAGTTTGCGAGCGGCTCCTTCGCCCACTGATTCCGTGTAGAGGTCTTCAGAATCAGCGATGGTGAGATGGATAACACGGCGCTCGCTTGCATTCATCTCGCCAAAGACGAAGGGGACGCGACTCTCACGCACTTTTTCGGCGGCGAGGTTAGCCATAGCTCGCAGTTCAGCTTCGCGCGTTGCGCGAAAGCCTTCTACATCGCAAACAATTCGCTGTCCCTCCGGCGCCGTTCGACCGAACGCCTGGTTTAGCAGGTGCTGAAGCGCCAATAGGAACTCGCCGCCTTCGGCTTGAAGCAACTCCGCGTCTGGACCACTGAAATCCATTAGGCACTCCTTAGGACTTTCGTGGGCCGCGACGCGCAGGTTCAAACCAGCGCTGTTAAAGAGCGACTCGAGAAACTCAGCAGCCTTTCTGCAATTTTCTTCCATTAGTCAATAGCGACGCTTAGCCCTCTAGGCTTGGGACGGCTTCGGAGTGGCGGTCCGTTTCTTCGCAGCCAGATTAGCGCGCGGCTCCGCTGGCGGTTGTTCGTCGTCCTCCGATTTCGTCATACGATTGATAAGGAACTGCTGAGCAAATCCTACGATGTTGCCGACCAGCCAATACAGTAGCAGGCCCGAAGGCGCTCCCCAAAGGACATAAAGCATAAAGAGCGGCATGCCCACCGCCATCATTTTCCGTTGCAATGGATCAGCTGAAGGCGCGGGCGTAATTAGCTGCAACGTGATCATCGTACCAGCCATCATGACTTCCAGAATGTGGAAGGGATCACCGGCTGAAAGATCGGGTAACCACAAAAACGTGGCCTGGCGAAAATCCAGAGAGATCGTAATAGCCCGATAGAGTGCAAACAAAAAGGGCATCTGAATCAGGAGTGGCAAACAACCGCCGAGCGGGTTGCCTTCCTTCATCAACCGCAGCTGTTCGACCTGCAACTCCTTCAAGCGCGGGTCAGTTTGTTTCATCCCCTTGATCTTTTCTTGAAGCTCCTTCATCCGCGGCGCCAATTTTTGCGCCTTTTTCATCGACTTTGAAGAGCGCCACTTCAGCGGGAAGAAGAGTGAGTAAATGACGATCGTAAAGAGAATGATGGCGATGCCATAGCTGCTGGTTAACTGTCTTAACCACTTAATAGATCTGAGAATTGGGACGGCAAGAGGTCTCGATAACCAACTAAACCAACCATAGTCGATGAGCCCTTCGAGGTCGATATTGCGTCCCACAACCTGACTGAGGTTTGTGCTGGCTTGAGTCAGTAAATAATGATCTTTCGGACCAGCATAAATAATCGTGTGAGAGCCATCAGTGGGAACTGGCACCCAAGCCGTCGTTAAGTAGCGCTTTTCCGGTTTGCCATTTTCTGTGTAGTCATATTGCGAAGTGTGTAGTTCGAGCCCTTCGAGCCGCTTCGCAGGAACGGCGACCATGGCAAAGTAAGTATCGCCGACGCCGGCCCAATCTATAGGACCTCCTATCGACACGCGGTCGGGACTATTCTTGTTTTCGTTAATCGCGCGGGCCTGGTGACGTTGCACCTTGTCCGCCTGGGCTACAATCGCCTCTGGTGCTACGGAATAAAACGAATATTTTTTGACTCCCTGGTCACCGATGCTCGGCCCCACTCTCAACTTTGCCTGAGGCACAACTTGATCGCCACGCTTGACGGTCATCTGCATGTCGACGCTGTAATCGTTGCCATCGAAGATCATTACCTTCGATACATTCAATCCCGTGGCGGCATCGGCGAGGACGAACTCAAGGCGTTTTTTCTCACCGGGCTGCAGAACAATGTCGGCGTCAGCATTCGTAGAATTGTCACTCGCTATCGAATAGTTCGCGGAAGTCAAAACCGCATCGATTGCTGAGTCGCCGGTAATCAATTGCAGTGGTGCTTCACGCGGCTGCCGCTCTAAGCCCTTTGGTGAGACGAGTTCCAGGGGCAGGCGCGCTTTTTGATCCCCGGCCACCGAATAGATGTCTCGCCCGCTGTCCTTGTTCCTCTTGATTATCCAACTGACGGCCGCGGCTCCCTCGCTATCGAGTTTTGCTTCGTAGAGTGGGGTCTTGACCCAAACCGTGCGATGCGGCGCGCTACTCACTTGCGCGCTGGTGGCAACCGCACTGCTCGGCGCCGGCGTCGCGGCAGCAGAAGGCGAAGGTGCCGGCTGTGAAGTCGGCTGAGAGGGCGGAGGTGTTTGCGGCGGCTTTACTGGAGCAAGATAGCTCCACAAAAAAAGTATTGCCGTCGAAATCAGCAGCGCGATTACTAGTCGTTTTTGTTGCATTAAGTTGACAGGCCAACTGTTGCTCGGCCGCACACCTCGCCCGGGCTCAATTATTTGACCGGATCATAGCCACCGGCGCTAAAAGGGTGACAGCGCAACAATCTGCGCAGGGCGAGTGCGGTCCCACGCAGCACGCCATAACGGCCAATCGCTTCAGCGGCATATTCGGAACATGTTGGGAAGAACCTGCAAGCGGGCGGAAGAAATGGAGAAACGAAGTTTTTATATGATCTAAGTAATGCGATTAATAGCGACTTCACGTAAGCGTTCCGTATTACAACTTATCGCTTTCCTGCTGCGCGATTCTTGAAACTAACTTCTCGAATTCTTCAACCGTCGCGCTCAACTTAAGCGAAGGCAGTTTGCGTTTGGCGTTCACTACCCAATCGTATTTCTCTTGCAACTCCGATAAGGACGCTTTTTTTAGCCGAAAAGTTTCCTTAAGCAAGCGGCGGGCCCGATTCCTCAACACCGCATTACCTACAGCCTTACGCGAAGCGGTGATTCCAAACCTGTTCTGAGACAGTTTGTTTGGTAAAACAAATGCCGTCATCAGTGTGCCGTCGTAGCGTCTTCCGGTGCGATAAACCTTCTGGAAATCGCGACTCCCCCGCAGGTACTCGGTCATGAACGGTTTAGTAATGTGAAGGAGTCAGACGACGACGCCCTTTTGAGCGCCGGCGTTTCAAGACTAGCCTGCCGGCCTTGGTCGCCATTCTCGCTCTGAACCCATGCGTTTTTGCGCGGCGTCGGTTATTCGGCTGAAACGTTCGCTTGGACATAGTCACAAATTCTCCCGCCTAGAGAAAAGGGTAAGACTAGCTTTCGGAAAGACACTCTGTCAAGAAAGCAGCACTGATCTTGCAGCATTGATTACCGCAATGTATGGCTCGTATTTCCCAAAACGTTTGTTTGGTAATGAAGAACTTACAGTTTTCGTCTTTGTCGTTAAAGGCCGGGCCGATCCGCTGTCTAACCACGTGTGTACTGTTTTATAATTCCGCCTTTCTTGCCTCTCGGCGACCCTCTATGTTAGTCTCCGCCCGGCTGCTGATTTATCTCGTAAGTCATTGATAAATATGAGCTTAAAGCTTTACTTTAACCAACAAGGGTTTTCCACAAAGTGAGGAAAACCCTGTGGATAAATGAGCGGTTGCGGCGGCGCTTCGCGAGCGATGAAAGCCGTCTTTGACTCAACCCTGATGGCGGCGTTCGATGATCGATAAAGCTTCATTGTTTGTAATTCACAGCTTTCCTAAGTGCACCGATGCTTGACCTCCGGCAAACTGATCTCTGGGACGACATCCTCTGCTCTATCAAAACGAAACTGCAAGGTGAGAGTTTTGAAACGTGGTTCAATCCCATTCGCTTTGAAGGGGTCGACAATAATCGTCACGTCATCCGCCTGCGCGCTCCAAACCCGGCGGTGCGCGATTGGGTCACCATCCACTATGCAAACCTGATCGATCAATCATTCGGCGAAGTGAATTTGGCCGGCTATTCCGTTGATTGGGTTTTGCCGGATGATGGCGCTACGGCGCATATGTCAGATCGAGATTCGTTAGGCGCAGGCCCCGCTGTGGCTCGAGCCGTCGACACCTCGCCAACGCGGTTGGCAGTGCAAGAAACCGCTGCCCAAACGCCGCACGTCGACCCGTCATTGAATTCGAAATACACGTTTGAAAGTTTTGTCGTTGGCTCATGCAATCAGTTCGCGCATGCCGCCTCGTTGGCTGTAGCGCAGGCGCCAGGCAAAACCTATAACCCGCTTTACCTGTACGGAGGAGTGGGCTTAGGCAAGACGCATCTGATGCACGCCTGCGGGCATGCAATCAAGCAGCGCAACCCGCATCTGACGCTTTGTTATCTCTCCTCTGAGCGATTCATGAATGAGCTGATAAACGCCATCCGCTACGACAAAACTCCCAGCTTTCGAGAAAAGTATCGGTCGGTTGATGTTTTGTTGATCGACGACATTCAGTTCATGGCCGGGAAAGAGCGCACGCAAGAAGAGTTTTTTCATACGTTCAATGCTCTTTATGAACAGCAGAAACAAATAGTCATCAGCTCAGATTGTCCTCCGCGCGAAATACCAACGCTGGAGGAAAGACTGCATTCACGATTCGAGTGGGGCTTGATTGCTGATCTGGAACCTCCAGATTTGGAGACGAAGGTGGCGATCCTTAAACGAAAAGCTGAAAACATGGGAGTTGCAATTCCCGATGAGGTAGCCCTTTTCATCGCCACTCGCGTCAAGAACAACGTGCGTGAATTGGAGGGCTCGCTGATCCGGTTGTTGGCCATCTCTTCGCTGCGAGGCACTGCGATAACAGAAGATTTAGCCCGTGATGCAATACGAAATATAGCCAGCGACGACGAGCCGGGCCTGGTAACCATTCCCCAGATTCAAAAGGCTGTCGCCGCGGCTTACAAGCTAACGGTCGAGCAGTTGGTTTCTAAAAACAATTCGCGCCAGTTCGCTTTTCCTCGTCAGATTGCTATGTACCTTTGCAAGCGCTTGACGAGCCGAAGCTATCCGGAAATCGGCCGGGCGTTTGGGGGGAAGCACCACACGACCGTGATTCATTCTTTTGAAAAGATTCAGGCAATGGCCGCTAGCGACCCGAGCTTTCAAAGATTATTGCTGGACCTGGCTGAAAGTTTACAGAAATAGTTTTCCACAAACCTGTCATTTCGTTTTAACAGGGAAAGCTGTAGCAAATTTACATAAAGTCTTGCATTCCTCAGCTTGTTTGAGTACATGGTTGTGAAAGACTAGAATAAGTTTGTCGCACAAAACTTTCTTACAGCGATTGTAGATTCCTGAATAAGCTTCCATATTTTTATCAACACGTTTCGATCAATCGTTGTCTAGGTCAGGAAGGCGTTTCCACAAATCAACAGGCGCTACTGCTACTACTGGAAATATATAGAATGTTTGTGTTAGGTAGAGACAGAAAATGTCGAGGAGAAATTTATGGCTGTGAGTGAAGGCGCAAAGCTTAAGGAGTCGAACATGCAATTCGTCGTTAGCAAACAGAATCTGCAACGAGAACTGGCTTACGTTCAGGGTGTGGTAGAAAAGAAAAACACTATCCCTGTGCTGTCAAACATTCTCATTGAGTCTGTGGGCGAGAATAATATTCGGCTTACAGGAACAGATCTCGACGTGACTATTCGTTGTGATATGGATGCTGAAGTTTCGACGGCCGGCTCAATCTGTGTGCAAGCGAGAAAACTTTTTGAGATAGCGCGATTGTTGCCTGACGCGCCAGTGACTTTCAAAAAGGAGGCCAACGATTGGGTTACCGTTACCTGCGACAAAACAAGATTCAAGATGGTCGGCGTGGCTCGCGACGCGTTTCCGGAAGTACCTTCGTTCAAATCGGCGCCGACCAAGTTGTCAGCCGAGATAATCAAGTCGTTTATCGACAAGACAATCTTTGCAATAACCCAGGAAGAGTCGCGCTACACGCTCTCCGGAGCAAAATTCATCATGGATGACACGGGCGCAAAGATGGTTACGACCGACGGTCACCGGCTGGCTTACGTGGAGCGAAAAGGCGTTTCCAAGAATGGCAACGAGGCGATTGACACGCTGATTCCACGAAAAACGTTAGCAGAATTGACGAAACTCACCGCTGGCTTTGAAGGCGAAATAAGCTTGGGACTCGACAATAATCATATATTCTTCGAGGTCGGACCGCGTTTGTTGGTTTCGCGCATGCTTTACGGTCAGTTTCCGAATTACGACATGGTTATGCCGAAGAGTAACGACAAGTCGGTCCAGTTCGACTGCGGCTTGTTGAATTCGGCAGTCAGACGTGTCGCGCTAATGTCTGACGAACGCTCGCACGCAATTCGCTTCCATCTCGAGCCCAATCAATTGGTGATCAGTTCACAGAACGCCGAAGAAGGTGAAGCAAGCGAAACGATTCAAGCTGAATACAGCGGCGAGGAAACTGACATCGGTTTCAACGCTCAGTATCTCCAGGATTTTTTGAACGTAGTTGGAGAAGGCGCGGTGGCGTTCGAGTTTAAGGATGGAAATTCACAAGCACAACTGCGTCCCGCCGAAGGCGGCGACTATGATTACAAATACGTCGTGATGCCGATGCGTCTGTGAGGCAGTAGTAAACTCAAAAGCGTAAGGCGTCCTTGTTTTGTTTTCGAAACAAGGGCGCTTTTGCTTTTTCAGCTTCAGCCAAAGGATATCGCAGCGCGCTCATGCTAAAATGCATCGATGATCCTCGACTTCGTTGAAGTAGAAAATTTTCGCAACCTCGGCGGAAAGATCTTTTGGGGTCCCGGTCTAAACATCATCCACGGCAACAACGGCCAGGGCAAGACAAATTGGCTTGAAGCCATCTACCTCCTCTCAAGAACAAAATCCTTTCGTACCCAGCGTCTTCAAGAAACAATCAGGTTTGGACAGGACAATGCGTTTGTCGCAGGTCGTGTTTCCAGTGGCAACAAGCTGCAGAGAGACCTGCGCGTAACCCTGAAAGAAAACACCAAGTCGATTGCGGTTAACGGCAAGCGTGAGCAACTGACCCGATACCTGGGCCAATTGCAGGTGTTTTCCTTTACCGCGGATCAGCTTGAAGTGGTGCGGGGAATGCCGGAAGCGCGCCGTCATTTCATCGATCGTGGAGTTGCTTCGTTGCGTCCGGCCTACGTGCGCACAGTCTCGGATTACAACCGCGTCATCAAACAGAAGAACCGCATTCTTCAGGACAACCTGGAGCGCGATGCCGGCCTGGTGGAATTAAAGGATCTGTTAGCGCCGTGGAATCAGCAACTGGTTAGCCTGGCAACCGAAATTCATGAAGCAAGAGTTGACTACACTGAACGTCTGAATAGTGAGCTGGAGCGGTCGTTATTCGAGCCGGCCGAGCTCCACATTCGTTATTCGTCATCGCTCGACGGCAAGGGAGATTTGAATAACTACGAGGCGCTCTTGAACGAACGGCTGCAACTTAGATTGCCGGCAGAGGCGGCGGCGGGGCGTGCTTTGCTGGGTCCACATCGAGACGATTTGGCGGTGCGTTTATCGGGCCGGGAATTGCGCGTTTTTGGCAGTTCCGGACAGCAGCGTAGCGCATTGCTGCTCTTAGACTTAGCGGCGATTTCAGTGTATAATTCATGGCATAATGATCGTCCACTTTTTCTGGTCGACGATGTCGATGCTGAGCTGGACGAAAAAAGGATAAGACGTCTTTTGGAATACCTTGAAGGTCGCACGCAGACATTCATTACCACCTCAAAGAGAAGCCATCTCGAAGGGTTCCTTTCAAAAGCAAACGTGCACGAGATTGTGGAAGGCGAAGCAGTGCAGACGGAGTTGAACCGAAGCACTTTCTCGGCAGCGGCTACGGACTGAAGTTAGCCTTTAGAGCAGCAGTTAGGATGCATAGTTTGCTATGGATGAAGGTGACAAAGACGATTTGTTGAAGAGTAAGAAGGAGAAGCAATTGTCAACAGCAGGAATTACTACGGGAAAGAAAAATCAGGCTTACGATTCGTCTTCCATCGCGGTTTTGGAAGGACGCGAAGCCGTGCGCAAGCGTCCGGCCATGTATATCGGCTCGACCGGGGAACTGGGTCTACACCACCTGGTTTATGAGGTCGTTGATAACTCTATCGATGAAGCACTCGCCGGTTACTGCGACACGGTCGAGGTCACGATTCATCTTGACGATTCTATAACCGTGATCGACAACGGCCGTGGCATTCCCGTCGACGAGATGAAGAAAGAAAAGAAGTCGGCGGCGGAAGTGGTGATGACGAAACTCCATGCCGGCGGCAAGTTTGACTCGAATGCTTACAAAGTCTCCGGCGGTCTGCACGGCGTAGGCGTGTCCGTTGTCAATTTCCTTTCAGAGACGTTGCGCTTAGAGATCTGGAGAGATAGTAAGACTTACGAGCAGGAATACGCGCGTGGCATCTCGGTCGCGCCCTTGCGGCAATCCGGAAAGACGAAGAGACGCGGTACCAAGATAACGTTCAAGCCGGACAGTCAGATCTTCGATCACACGGTTTTTAGTTTCGACAAACTATCAGAACGGCTGCGAGAAAAAGCGTTTCTCAACAAAGGCATTCGCATCACCATCAAGGATGAACGCGAAGAACCCGAGCGCTCGCACGAGTTTTACTACAAGGGCGGCATCGCCGAGTTTGTCAAACATCTCAACAAGAATAAGACGACGCTGCACGACAAGCCGCTTTATTTCGAGAAGGAAGGAGATGCGTTATCAATCGAAGTCGCTATTCAATACAACGACGGCTATGACGAGAAAGTTTATTCGTTCGCCAATAACATCAACACCGTAGATGGTGGAACTCACCTGTCAGGCTTTCGTTCGGCGTTTACCAGAACAATCAATGCCTATGCCCAGTCGTCGGGTTTAACAAAAAACTTCAAAAGCTCGCTCACCGGCGACGATGTGCGCGAAGGTTTGGTGGCAGTGATTTCGGTGAAGTTACCGCAGCCTCAGTTTGAAGGCCAGACAAAAGGCAAGTTGAATTCAGATGTGAAGGGCGCCGTCGAGTCGTTTCTAAACGATCGGCTCACTGAATATCTCGAGCAGAACCCCACCGTGGCGCGAAGGATTGTCGGTAAATCTGTCGACGCGGCGCGAGCCCGCGAGGCCGCGAGGAAAGCCAGGGAAATTGTGCGCAAGGGCGCGCTCGGCGGATCAATGCTGCCGGGAAAGCTTGCTGACTGTCAGGAAAAAGACCCCGCGCTTTCTGAAATCTATATTGTCGAGGGCGACTCTGCCGGCGGTTCAGCAAAGCAGGGACGCGATCGCAAGAACCAGGCAATACTGCCACTCAAAGGCAAAATTCTTAACGTGGAAAAGGCACGCTTTGACAAGATGCTGGGTCATAGCGAAATCAAGGCCCTGATCACTGCGTTGGGAACAGGCATCGGCAAAGAAGATTTTGATGCGAGCAAACTTCGCTATCACAAGATCATTCTGATGACCGACGCCGATGTTGACGGCTCGCACATCAGGACGCTTCTGCTTACTTTCTTTTACCGGCAGATGGCAGAGCTTGTGGAGCGCGGCTATGTCTACATTGCCCAGCCACCTTTGTTCAAGGTGAAGCGCGGCAAGAAGGAAGAGTACATCAAAGACGAAAGCCTGATGGTTCGTTACCTGATGCGGATGGCGACGGCGGACATGACGGTCAAGTCAGTCGGAGCCAATCAGGACATCGAAGGCAAAGAATTGGCCCGGTCGTTGGAAAAACTTGTAGACCTGAAACACTTCTGCGAGCGCGCAGCGCGCCGGCTTGGCGGTGACGCTCACATGCTGGACACGCTGTTGGAAGCTTTTGCCGGAAAGAAAGGCGTGCTCCGTAAGGAGGGAACTACGCTGCGCAAAATCTTTCAAAGCAGCGACCTGATGGCGAAGGTTGAAGGGGTGCTGGCGAAGGCCGGCTTCAAAACAGAGCTCTCGTCGGATGAGGAGCACGGCCTTTGGGAGATTGAGACGACGACCACTTCTGGCGTGAACCTTGCGATCGACTGGAACTTCGCCAGCTTTGTAGAGTTCACAAAAGCCGTAGAACTTTATATGGCTTTGGAAGATAAACTGGCGCCGCCGTTCATTACCGGCACGAATGGAACCAGCGAAGAGATCCCAACTCGCGAGGCCCTGCTGGAAAAAGTGCTAGGGGCGGCGAAGAAGGACCTGTCGATTCAGCGCTACAAAGGTTTGGGCGAGATGAACCCGGAGCAGCTTTGGGAAACAACCATGGATCCGGAAAAGCGAACCCTGTTACAAGTCAGGATTGATGACGCAGTTGAAACTGACGACATTTTTTCCATCCTGATGGGCGACGCGGTTGAGCCTCGACGCAAGTTCATCGAAGACAACGCACTCGACGTCAGGAACCTTGACGTGTAGGACAGACATTCCTCTCTGTCCCTCGCTCACGGCGGGCGCTCGTAATGACCTAGAAAGAGGAAAGATTTTCCATAAATGGAAAAACTTCCTTTCTCATTCAACTCACCTGACCAAGGTCCGTAAAATAAGATGAGGACAGGCAGGAATGCCTGTCCTACTTACTCGCGAAAACGATCCACGCGAAAACGGGAAAACTTGAGCGGCGTTCCCGGCGGAATCCCGGCTTTGCGCGTCGCTATATCCACTTGTTGCTGCGCCGTATCCACGCCAGCGATATCTGGCAGCAACAAACCGCGAAACAGGTGCGATTCGTCTTCGACAATCACTCCATAGACTGCCGGATCCAAATCCGCAAAAGCTGCGGGCTCGGGCGCTGACAGAATATCGACTGAGTACTTGAGATTCGCTAGTTCGCTTTCGGCCACGGGCGCAAAACGCGGATCGCGCGTGGCTGCACTGATAGCGTTTGCCACCAACTCCTCACCGAACGTTTCCTTCACCGGTTCAATAGTGCCGATGCAACCGCGCAATTCTCCCTGGCGCGTTTTGATCGATACGAAACAAGCCGCACGCGCGCTAAGAAGCTCGGCGGCATTTTGCGGCACCGAGATCTGTTTTCCAGTGCGCACAAAAGTTTCCACTGCCCGCCTGGCCAGCGCCGGCAAGTCTTCTGCAACGCTAGTTGGGTCACTTACTGTTTCCGAGTGAACTTCTTTTACACCGCCCATCCTAACACTCGTCAGTTGGGCCACGAGATAGCCAACACCAAATGGCGCTTCGTAATGCAGGACTTCGCACGCGGCAGGTAGAGTTTGCGCCAAGCCGAGCGCTACCAGCATTGAGCGATAGCCACATTCGCCGGCCGTGCGTCTAAGATCCTGATCGATATCAACAATCTGACAGGGCGTATTCCGTTTCAGCGAGTCGACAACCTGTTCGTCAAAGAAATGAGCGGACGGGTTGTAGCCGGCCGGCGCTTCCGGTTTCAGCCGATGACTTAAATCCCCGCTGGCGATAAAAGCCACCGCCCGGCCGATGCTTTCCGCGCCGTTGCGAACACACTCGCCAAACTTCAGATGATCTGCGTTGCCTAGAAAGCTGTAGCCCAGCGCCACTACGCGTCCCTGCCAGCCATTGCGATCGAGGAAATAAAGCGGCACTGCTGTGCCATGATCCAGGTCGTAGTCCGCGAGCGTCGGCACTTCATAATTCTCGCCGGCCGCGGCAGTAGTAATGGCTGCCAGCAACTCTTCATCAAGCGGAAACTCGACTGTTGTTGCCGGCGCGCGAAAGTTTCCAAAGTCTCCGTGGAGTTGTTTTGCGTGATAAGCGACGAAAGCGTCAGGACTGAGAGGCGCATGAGGTGAAATGATCACGACGGTTTCAGCGCCGCTGCGGATGATGCGGCGCGTGAGTTCCGCCATCGCCTCGATTGAGCCGCGCACTTCGGAAATTGCTTCGCGGCCGACTTCAGGAACCATAATCGGCGGATGAGGAGCAATTCCCGAGAAAACTATTGCGCTCGCGTTTCCCATTGGTCCTTCCGGAAAACAAAAGCCTCGGACATGATTCACAGGATTTACAAGAGTCGAATACGAATTCGCGCGTCATCTTGTCAATCCTGTAAATCCTCCAAAAACATCAAGCACGGGGCACAAAGAATGGGGGTTCGGATACCTGCTTTGCTGTCAGGGAACGCGCAGATTTTATCACACCAATTGCTCTTATTATTAGAAGGCAACTATCATCATTGGCTTCTATTTGGACTGCGGCGGCTTGACGCCGCTTTTCGGTTAGCCTTACGGTTTCGTAAAAGAAAAAACTCGACTTCATCGCATCGTTAAAGCGGCGTCAAGCCGCCGCACTCCAAATGATGACCGAAACGTTTGATGTGCTTATTGTCGGCGCCGGACCCGCCGGATCGTTTGCGGCTGAACGTCTGGCCGCAGGTGGCGCGCGGGTGGCGATGTTCGACGGGCGGCCCGAAGGCGAGCCGAAAGCATGCGGCGGCGGCGTCACCGCAAAGGCACTTAAGGCCTGGCCGCATTTGCTTGGCGCGGTGGGCCGTACTGTCAATGAGTTGGAGTTGTATTCGCCGTCTGGCCAGCGTCTGCATTTGAAACTCGACGAACCATTCGCGATCTATTCGCGAGTTGCGTTTGATTCCTACCTGCGTGATCGCGCACAAGCGGCAGGTGCTGAAATCATTTCTCAAAAAATCTCGGCCCGCGCCGTGAGCCGCACAACGAGCGGTTGGTCGGTTCGCGCTGCCGGCGGCGTTCAAAAGGCCGCGAATTTTCTGGTTGCTGCGGATGGAGCAAACAGCGGCCTCGCAAAAAAGCTGGCTGGCCCGCTCGCCGCGGCTGACATGGAAGTTGCATTTGGTTATCGCGCACCGTTGCCAGAAAGAGGAGAGGCGCCGACGGTGGTGGCGTTTCTGCCGCGCTGGGTTGGTTACGCTTGGGTGTTTCCACGCCTGGACCACATCTCATTTGGCATTGCTACCACCCAGGAAGACTTTCAACATAAAGCGCTCGACGAACTGCTGTGGCAATTCATGATTGGTTACTACCAGCAAAGGGAGAATGCGAAAGCGAAGCTATGGTCCAACATTGATGGCGCTTCGGCGCGGGCCATTGAGACGAATTTGCGATCGACAGCTGAACGCTATGCGGCGCGCATTCCCGGGCTTGCTGATAAAACGTGGGACAAACGATGCGCGTCAGGTGAAGACTGGGCCCTGCTTGGTGATGCAGCTGGTTTCGCGGATCCCGTAACCGGCGAGGGAATTTATTATGCGCTGCGCTCCGGCGAGCTGGCCGCCCGCCTGCGCGCG
>Ga0137418_10000956_pt1 | contig 26526 bp, 29 predicted proteins | sample CZODoug3_1_2_16f_FD_122242 | JGI IMG/M metagenome (GOLD analysis project Ga0137418, IMG submission 122242) | Vadose zone soil fungal communities from Angelo Coast Range Reserve, California, USA - CZODoug3_1_2_16fungal (Hybrid Assembly) | ecosystem: Environmental > Terrestrial > Soil > Vadose...
GACCACCTGGTCAAGGACGGCCCCGTTCCGGCCGATGCCGTGAAGAGCGTGGCCTTCCTCAATCGCAAGCCCGGTCTGTCAGTCGAGGAATTCCAGCATCACTGGCGTGAGGTGCACGGTCCCATCGCGGCGCTCCTGCCGGGCCTCAGACGTTACGTGCAAAGCCAGACGCGCCGCTCGGCATACGCAGGCGGCCGCAACCCCACCTACGACGGGGTCGTCCTTACCTGGTTCGACTCGACGGAGGCCACCAATGAAATCACGTAGTTAGGCTGTAGTGCCGGGATCGGCAAAATCATCGACATCATCCAGGTGCAGAGCGAACAGTCTGCCGATCGAGAGGTGAGACAGCATGGAGTCGGCAATCGGAGATTGGCTGGGGAGGATACCGCGCCGATGATGATCGAACTTGATCACATCATTCTCGCCGTCAACAATCGCGCCACGAGCATCGAGTTCTATACGGAGATACTGGGGCTCGCGCGCGAGTTGGACCGTGAGTCCTTCTACCTGCCTCGTGTCACACCTGGGTTCGTCATCCAGATTGCACCGTGGGGAACCAAGGGCGGCGAGCACCTTGCTTTCGCCATGTCCAAGGAGGAATTCAATGACACCTTCGACCGCGTCAAAGCGGCAGGAATCGCATCGGCGACCGTTTCGAGAGCGTAGGCAACTTGAGGGGGCCCGGAGACGAGGCGCGCGGGCGGCGTGTTTGAAAACCGGCGACGTTATCGCTCAGAATCTTTGGGTCGCATACGCTTAGTGGCATATCGTGGCGCCACGAAGCGCGCTGCGTTTCTATGCGTGGTTCCGTTATCGCCCGGGGGATATGCGTCGTGATCTTGAAAGAGAGTTCGCCACTCGTGCCGCGCCTGGTTGGTTTGGCGCTCATCGCCATTTTGTGTGCGGTGGACCTGCTGGTGGCATCCATCCACTACAAGCCGGAGCAAAGGTTTATATCCGCTCGGTCGTGACTCACCGCGAGTACGACCGGGGCGAGCAGATGATGCCAGCCGAACCGAAAGAGATCCTGGGTTTCCAATAGTTTGCGGATCTAAAATGGCGCAAGAGACGGCTAGCTTCAGCGTCGAGTACTTGCCGGTCGAATTCTTCTTGAAGTGCAGCGAACTTAATGGATGTCGGCTGTAGGTCGGCGTAGTCGAGGTCGTAGTCCGGAGCGACGTGATCAGGCGGACCAGCGACAAGTTTTGATCCATTCGCGGCGACGATCATTAACACTGGATTCACCCCGGACGGGAAGAGCGCATTGAGCTCAGTCGCGTAGAGTCTCGCTTCACGGGATGCGACTGATATATCCTCGTCTGGACCCTTAGCTTCTATGACGACCAGCGGAAATCCACCGAGAATTACTAGGTAGTCAGGAAAGTAGAGTTTTTGTTGCGTGCCTTTGCCTATAGACAGCCGGCGTACGTTTACTTTCGTGTGGATGCAAGAATGGGAAAGTGCAAAACCATAGGGCTTGGGCGCCGTTAGTAGCGGATAGATCAGCTTTTGCTCGAAACGGATCTTGGCGTAGCAGTCGTCGCACCCCGGCTCGGCCGCGGCGTGGCGCCCATTTTCAACTCGCCTTCCGGATAGAGGCGCAAAAAGGCCTCGGTCGCCTCCCGCGCGCGACGCCGCATTTCATTCGGGCCCGGCCGCTTGGCAAGTCCCAGTGCCAGGCTCATGACTAGGTCTTCCAATAGCAGCGCCATGAGCCGGGCGACCATCCGATCCGGATCTGCGCGGATCAGCAGACCGGCGGACTGTGCACCCTGCAGAATTTCCTTCAAGGCGCTGCAACTCGCCTGTTGCCCATGCAAGTCCAGGGCCTGGGCGACTTCCGGCGAGCGGTCGGCCTCTGAAATGGCAAGCCGGTACACGGCGATCACGTCGGAGTCCGTGACCTCCTGCAGGAGCACGGACCCGAATTTCGCAAGGCCGGCCTTCAGATCTTGCCTGCTTTGGGCCGCCGGCCAGTCAGCCGGCAACCGCATTCGCCGGCCGCGCTCGGAAATGCACGTGATGAGCATCTGCTGCTTGTTGCCGAACAACGCATAGAGCTCGCGCTTCGAAACCATGGCGCGTGTTGCGATCTCCAAGGTGCTGGCCTTAGCGAAGCCGTGTTCTGTGAACGCGGCAAACGCCGCCGAGAGTATGCGCGCGCGGGCCGGCTTCTCCTCGGCGGTCTGCACGGGCGGCCGTTCCGCTGTTGTGCTCGATCTCATCGTTGCCTCTTAACACGGTACTTGTCGGTACCGCAGGATGTGTTCACGGGTACCAAATAGTACCCGACGTGTGACGCGAACTATTAGTACCACAGAGTGAATTAAGCAACGCTCTTCGGTGACCAGAGGAGGCCGCGATTGCGCGCTCCAAGGGTCTGCTGTCGAGTCTTGCGCCACCTCGGCAGTTGCATGTCATTCAACCCCGTTTCGCCGTCGAATCACCCGAGATCGAATACGGTCTGGGGCAACAGTTCTCCGCGCCGCACTGCACCATCGGGTAACGGCGAGCTACGGGACGCAATGAGGTTTGGCGGGCAAGCCGCCGCTTCGAAGTTAACGAGGTTTTCGTTATGATTCGACTGAATCGATTTGCTGAATTTACATTCGTGCGGCGATGTCGTGCAGCTGAATCCGCCGCCCTGCAAAGGCTACTTCCTCGCACGCGGGTTCTTTTGACCCACCCACACGCTGGCTTGACCTGTGATGCCGTTGAAACGATTTCGCAACCCGTTCTGGGTCTTGTATGAGGCTTGGGTGATGGGAGTGGGTCTCGGGGTCTTTGCACTGATTTGTCTGGGCTCGATTCCCGTGTTTGGCGTTCTGTACATCTTGCTGCCCAAAGCGTTTCATAAACGTGCGGCGCGCAGCTCGATCAGCTGCGCCTTCCGGATTTATCTGTTCATGCTGCGCTGGGTTTGCTGCATTCGATGCGACGCACGCGAACTGGACGCTTTACGCAATGACGGCCCGTTGATCGTGATTGCCAATCATCCGTCGCTCCTGGACGCCGTGATTCTGCTGTCACGCCTGCCCAACGGCACTTGCATCTTCAAAGGCGGCCTGCGGCAAAATCCCCTGTACGGCATTGGCGCACGTATGGCAGGGTATGTCAGCAACGCCAGTGCGCTGGACATGTTTCTGGGCTCGCGTGCCGAACTCTCTCAGGGGTCGCAGTTCATTATTTTCCCGGAAGGTGGTCGCAGTCGTCAGTTCCCGATCAGCTCGTTTTCGAGCTCCTGCATTCTGCTTTCCAGGATGACGAAAGCGCCGATTCAAACCATTTTGCTGGACTATTCCTCGCCCTACCTCGGAAAACATTGGGGACTGTTTCGCCGCCCCGCACTGCCCCTGCTCGTTCAAGCTCGCGTGGGTAAACGGATTGCTCCCGCTGATCTGCGGCCGGAGTCGTGCAGTGAGCTCGAAAGCTATTTCCGGTCTGAAGTTCGCTTTGGCTGAGCATGGCCGCATCAATTTCAACCTCGCATCTGGTGCTGATTCCAAGCTACAACAGCGGAGCCCAATTGCTCACGACAGTTCAGTCTGCCCTGGCACAGTGGGCGCCCATTTGGGTCATCGTCGATGGCAGCACCGATCAAAGTGGCCAAGCCTTGCTGCGCTATCTGGCCAATACGCCGGGATTGGAAAATCGTTTGCGCGTCATCGTGCAGCCCATTAACCAAGGCAAGGGCGCGGCGGTGCTCGAAGGACTGGATGCCGCACACGCTGCCGGCTTTACTCACGCACTCACGATGGATGCCGACGGGCAACACCCCGCTCACTTGATCCCGCAGTTCATGACAACTTCCGTCGCCAATCCAGATGCCATGATCCTGGGAAAACCCGTGTTTGACGCCGCGGCGCCACGCGTGCGAGTTTACGGACGGGAGATATCCAACACGTGGGCAAAACTTGAAACGCTGTGGTGCGGCATTGAAGACTCGTTATACGGCTTTCGCGTCTACCCGATTACCGACCTGCAAGCCATCATGCGGCGGCAGAAGTGGATGCGCCGATTTGATTTTGATCCCGAAGCCGTAGTTCGTCTGTCCTGGCACGGCGTACGTGCCATCAACCTGCCCGCACCGGTACGGTACTTGAGCACTGAGGAGGGTGGAGTCAGTCATTTCAGGTATCTGCGCGACAACACGTTGTTGACGTGGATGCATATGCGCTTGCTGTGCGGCTTCGCGATCCGCCTGCCAAAGTTGATCAAGAGGCTGCTGGTGGCTTGAAACCGTGCCTACTGCATATCGCCGCGGTTGATGACCGTGGCGACTTCTTTCGATTTGTCGAATACCCAGAACAGCGCCACGCCTGCATAGAAGTTGGTCGTCTGCTGCACCAAGGGGCTGTTGCTGAACGTTGCGCCACTGATATTGCTCATGCCAACGAACCCAGTGGCGACAATGCCGCCGATACGACGTACCACCCCGGCGCGCAGATCGGCGCCGCTATAGCCGCCGCTGGCAGAGTAACGTCTGCGCGTTGGCGTAGCATCGGCCGCACCGATCCCATAGTAGAAATTGTTGAACCTTTCATTTTGAAAGTTCACGTTCACACTGGCGCCCCAATCCCATCGTGCGCCCAGCAGCGAGACGTCTCCGCTCACCCAGACGCCTGGATCGCTGATCCAGCCAACGCTTTGCAGACCACTTAGGTGAAATCCCGAGGCATACCGCAGCGGCAAGCGCAGCTGCCATTGCACGCTTGGTGAATTGAAAAGATCGTATTTCAGCACTGCGCCGACTTCGCCCACCAGAGGAAGATCTTTCATGCCTTCGCGTTTGGTGCCCGAGGACTGGACCGGCAACCCACCGCTGAGCGAAAGATCGAGTTTCCAGGTTTGCGCTCCGAGTATCTTCAGACCGACGCCGTCGCGATTGGTGCGCAAAATCTCGCCCCGATAGACAAAATAGGGCAGAGGCGCAACATAGACTCGCGTGGTGCTCGAACCTTTGTACGCAGGCAGCACAAGAGTCCCAACGCCGATCCCGGCCTCCCACAGCGGAAGTCTTGCATCCGATTCGCCGGGTTCGGCCGCCTGGGCGGCGGCGATCAAGGTCAAGGCAACGCCACCGCAGAAAGCGATGGCCCAGCGTGTACTCCAGCGCGCTCGTACAGCTGACGAGCGCAATGTCATTGCGATGACCTTCGCAACGCCGCGATGTGCTTTTCAAGAGTGGCGCGGGGCGAGTTGACGACGAATATCTCGATACTGGCCGCTTCGTCGTCGCGAACCTTCACGATCCCGGAAACGATAGCCGCCCTATCGGTCATTTGGCGACACTTGACCTCGATCGCAACGACTTCCCCAGGCAAAACGGGGCGCCTGAAATTGCACTTGCGAATGCCCGCCAGAACGCCAATGAAGTCGCTTCCCATGTTTCGAACGTACGGATCGCCCGCCAGCATACCAGCGCCTCCCACTTGCGCGACCGCTTCAACCAGCAGGACCCCCGGCACCACCGGCAAATCAGGAAAGTGTCCTTGTAAGATCACGCAGTCGTGTGCCCACTGTGCGGCGCCCTGATAGTGGTCGTGCGCTAAGACGGTCAATGTTTGGAGGAAACTCATCTCACCGCGGTGCGGCAGCAAGCGAGCAATCTGGCCCGCATCGAGCTCGATGGGGTAAGCAAGGGGGGGCTTAGCCATGAGCGCGCTTCATGCCGAGACCTCAGTTGACAACAAGCTTGCTTCGATCTCGATGAGTAAATCATTTCTGCAAATATCTGCTTGGACGACTCGAACGTTTGCTTCCGGTTCCAACACGTCAGACAATACGGCCTCCACGGTGAGCAAGTCGCGCGGCTGCCTGAGATATACAAGGTATTGAAGCTCGGACATCGTCACGACCTTCCGCTCAGAGGCCGAGAAGCGCTTGTTCGCTTGCTGCACCAGCGCCTCGATATTGCGCAGGGACTCGCGACCCTGCTCCGCCACGTCCCCACCGTGCACTGTTCGATGCCCGACGATGCTGCCGGTGCCGGAGATCAAAAAGTAGGGGCACGGTCGGTCAGATAGACAATCTGTTGGTCCCAGAACGGCGCGTGAAAACGTCGGGCTGCTTGGCCCGTAATCGGTCGGGTAGTGGTAGGCGCTGATCTGGCGCGGGTTTTCGATCTGGACGAATGATAAATGGCTTGCCAGAAAAGCCACGGTCAAGCCAACGGCGGGCGACGGTCCGATCATGCCAACTCCGCACGATGCCGGAATCTCTCGGGTCAGCTCACGCAGCGAATGTCCCATGCTGGATCGAGCGGCCCAGTGTTCGGTGAATGCACGCAAGCGCCCGATATTGAACTGCCGGTATCGCTCTAGTTCGTTTTCTTCGCCGTGGATGTCGGGAATGTAATTCCAGACACGCCATAATTTAAAGGGTCGCTCAGAATCGAGAGTGCTCAAAAAGGAAAAGATCTCTTCATAAGCGCCTTGCGCACTTCGCATCAGATCGCCGGACCGACCGCAGACCCGAGGCAGTTCCAGAACACCGAATACGAAGACTCCATCCATGCAAAAGTGAATGCGGCGGGCATGGCCGCTCCGGACGCTCTGGTCGGTGTAGATCAGTTGCCACAGGCATGACTGCCCGCCACTGGCCGCGGCTCCGAGCGGGGGTGTTGCAACGTACTGAACGGCGCAGTCCCGGACGGGCGGGGCGCTGCGCTGCGAATCCAGGAGAGACTGCGCCCCATAGCAAATGGCACCCAGCAGACCCTGCGGCGCAATCGCGGCCTCTGCGGGTTCGGACTGTGCTGTTCCAATGTGAGAAATTGCTTGAACCAGGGTAAGTTGTGAACAAGGCTTGTGTGACGACACCCGAAACTCTCCAGTGGATTTCGAACCGCCGTTTCGGGTGGCATCAAACAGAAGTAACGCTCGCTTCGACCGCCCGGTCACGCCGGATATTGAAACGTCGCTGCCTCCACGCCGAATACGTACGGCTCAGATTTTGCAGAGATAGGAGGTAAAAGGCGGCCTTGAACAAGGCAATCGAGCGCCAGATCGGAGTGCCGCCGAAAATGTCACCGGCGAGCAGCGACAGCAGCGCCTCCTTCATTCGCAGCTTTTCACTTGGATACATGAACATTTCGCGCAACGTCGGATGGGTAATGCGGTGAATGAACCAGGAATACTCTCTGGGTCCTTTCTGCATCATTCGATCGAAAGCCTGCAAGGCCACGGTGGCTTTTGCGGATGATTGCCTGAGACAGGTATCGATTGTCGTGGCGCCTCGGTCCCCGCTGTTCATGGCCAGCCAGACGCCGGAGGAAAACATGGGGTCGACGAAGGCGTAGGCATCACCGAGCAGCAGATAGTTCCGGCCGTGGGCGCGCCTGGACGAGTACGAGAAGTTCCCGGTCGCCGTGACATCGATTACCCTGTGCGCGTGTTTCAGCCGTGCCGCAAGCGGCGGGCAGCTGACAATACCGTCCCTGAAAAAATCAGACAGGGAGCGCTCGCCCCGCGTTTTGACGAAGTACGGCCAGGTCACCATGCCCACGCTGGTCGCGCCTCCCCTGAGTGGGATGTACCAGAACCAACCATGATCGAACCAGAACAACGAAATATTTCCCTCCGCCGTACCCTGCCCGCGCTCGGCTCCGACGAAATGAGCATAGATCGCAACGCTATTGTGATCCTTGCTGCGTTCCTTCAGCTGCAACTTGCTGGCAAGAAACGTGGAGCGCCCGGACGCGTCCGCAACAAATCGCGTGTGCCAGGTCATGCTCTGCCCGGCCTCGGTGCGCGCCCGCACTTCGGCCATTCCGTCCGAGCGAACCAGATCGACCGACCGCACCTCGCACCCTTCCAGGACCTGAACGCCCTTGTCCCGCGCATTGTTGAACAGCACAAAGTCAAATCTGGAGCGTTCGACCTGGTACGCGCTCGGCAGCGCTTTATTCCACGCGTCAGCGAATCGAAACTCCTGCCGATGGTCGTGCCAGGGTGATACAAATTCGGCCGCCAGTTTAGGCATCCCGAGAGCCTCGATCTGCTTCGCGACCCCCAGTTTCTCGAACAGCGGCAAATTGGCGGGGAGCAGCGATTCGCCGATGTGAAAGCGCGGGTGACGGGACTTCTCCAGTAACACCACGTGGTAGCCCATTTCCCGCAGCCGCGATGCCACGGTCGTACCCGCCGGGCCGCCGCCGATGACGAGAACATCACAAGTTTGGGCAACCTCTTGGGGTGCTAGTGCGGTCGTATTCATAGGAAACTCCGACGCAAAAACGCACCCGGCGCTAGACACGAAGCTCGGAAACCCGTGACACGTACCGGTGAAGGACGGGTGCCGTGATCAGGGTGCTGATGATGGCCATGATGACGAGCATGGTGAATACATGGTGTGAAATCACGGCCAAATCCAGGCCAATGTTCAGAACGATCAACTCCACCAGCCCACGGGTGTTCATCATCACACCAAGTACCGAGGATTCGCTTTCGCCCATACCTGAGCTGCGCGCAGCTAGATAGGTGGCACCGAATTTTCCAAGTGTCGCGAGAAAAAGAAAGAGCAGACACCAGGCCCAGAGTGCCAAGGTATCGAGCCCGCCAATGTGGGTGCGCAGACCGGTGTAAGTAAAGAAAATCGGCAGGAAGAAAACATTGATGAAACGGCCCACACGTTGCTTCCAGGCTTGAAGTAGTGTTTTTTCATCGTGAAGCAGCACTCCCACCACGAAAGCACCAAAAATGGCAAAGACGCCGAGTTGATAGGTGCACATCGCGACAACGAATACGGTGACTACCAGAATGGCGAGCAGATTGTCGCTCAATTGCAAGCTGTTCCGGTCGCCGTCGCCAAAGCGCCTGATCGCCCGCTTCAGAACAGGCCGAACCCCCATCCAGCACACCGCACCAAACAGCAAGAGCGCACCTACGCGCATTAAGAACATCCAGCCGTCAAATTGTGCCAGCGTGATCGCCGTCACCAAGGTCAGCAGCAACCATCCAACCAGGTCGTTGATGGCGGCAGCGCTGATCGCGACAACCCCCAAGGGATGGTTGTTCATATCGCATTCGATCATAATGCGGCCCAGAACGGGTAAGGCCGTGATCGAAAAGGCCGTCGCGACAAAAAGGCCCGAAAGTAGCGGGTCAGTCCCCGGCGACAGCGTGCTGGCACTGCAGTACCCGATGCTCATGCCAAGAGCAAAGGGCACGATAAGACTCGCGAGCGAGATGCGCGTCACCAGGTCCCGGTTTATTTTTGCCCGCAGTTGCGAGAAATCAAATTCCATTCCGATGTTGAACATGAGGAAAATCAAGCCAATTTGGGACAGCACGTACATGCTTTGCGGCGGTGTCGAGCCAAATACGTAGTTGAATGCGCCCGGAAACGAGTAGCCGAAGAACGACGGACCAAGCAATATGCCCACGACGATTTCACCGGTTACCGCAGCTTGTCGGAACCGCTGCGCGAGAACGCCTCCCAAACGACCGGCGAACGTGATGATGGTTAGCTGCAGTAGCACAAGAAATAGCACGGACTCGGCGCTATGGATCAAGGTTGGTTGGACGGCAGCTGCTGCGGCCATCAGATCATCCCGCCGTTGATCGAGATGACTTGTCCGGTAATGTAGGCAGCGACATCCGAGGCCAGAAACGCAACCAGGGCGGCGACTTCCTCCGGCTTACCGGCGCGCTTCATGGGAATCAGCCTATCAATGGTCTCCTGGTCAAAATATCCGGCGCTCATGCCAGTTTCGATGACCCCCGGTGCGATCACGTTGACGGTGATATTGCGGCTGGCCAACTCCAGTGCCAGCGATTTAGACGCGGCGTGAAGCCCGCCCTTGGCCGCGGCATAGTTGGCTTGCCCACGGCTTCCCGTGACGCCGGCAACCGATGAGATGGTGATGATGCGCCCGCGGCGTTGCCGCACCATCGGCATGATCAACGGCTGGGTCACGTTGAAGAATCCAGTCAGCGAGACATCGACTACGCTATGCCATTGTTCCTCGCTCATGGCTGGAAAGACCGCGTCGGCATGGATGCCCACATTATTGACAAGCACGTCAACGGGCCCTTGGGCCAGGATACCGTCCAGAACCGCATGCGTGGCGTTGCGATCGCGAACATCGAAGACCACGACCTCGGCCCGGCCACCGCGAGTCTTTATTGTCTCGGCCAGCGATTGCGCTCGCATCGGATTGCGGTGAGCGTGCAAAATCAAACGGTCGCCCTGTCCCGCCATGCAGGTGGCGATGGCTGCCCCGATGCCGCCGCTGGCGCCGGTGATAAGAACGCTGTTCACGGTGAGACCCCTCGCTTCCCGGTGGCAGGGCCGCCCGCCTTCAAAGTGATGCGGCCCGTCTGCAGCGTCAAGGACGCCTGGCAAACGACAAAGTCGTAGATGGCACCGCCGTCGAGCGCTGCATAGCGGGAGGCGACAATTTCCAGGGGCTGCGGGAAAGTATCGAGCCTTTCAAAGAAGGTTTCAAGGTCGCGCACTGCAGCGAGATAGCCTTGGACCGGCGCTGCAGTACTGGCCGTTGCCGATTGCTGCGCCAGCAAAATGGCGTGGTGAATGGCCACCGCTTGCGCCGCGTATTCCACGCCACAGATTGCGGCGAGACGACCGTCGGCGCGCAGCGGGTTCTCGGTGTGCGTATGCGTTTGCGTCCTGCAATGGATGACTTCGGCATCCCAGGCGATCACATCGTCAATCAGGCACATTGTTCCGTGGTGTGGAATATGCCGGGCAATCCAGTCACGCCCGATATTCTTGGGCAACACGGATTCGATCAGCAAGACCGAACCTCGACCACAACGGCCTGTCCCGGCAGATATGGCAAGCGAATCGGCGCCGAAAGACGGTTCGCCAGGGCGTTCAGCACATGCATGCCCTCTAAAGCTGGAATGCAATGCGACAGATTCGACAGCGTCATGTCCGCCAAAGCTTGCTGGTGCGTGGTGGGCGTTAGCGTGTGGTGGCAGCCAGAGGCCGCCATGGCGCTTGGCGGCTCCGGCTCTAATTGCAAGCGTAACTCGGCGCACGCCCGCGATGTTTTCGTCGAGCTCAGGACCAGACCGATACCGCCGGCGTCAGGGATGGGGCGACAGGAGTACAGCGGTTCGGGATATTCACTGTCATACGCCAGCATCAGCACTGGCGATTGCTCGGCGTGGACCTGTACCATGGCTTCGAGCAATCCCGCCGCGAAGCTCGCATCGAACGCACACAAGACCTGGCTCGATTGCATGCAGCGCGCGGCGATGGTCCAGTTGGCCGCGGCCGCGTTGTGCACCGAATTGGTAAATCGGGTGGGGGAAATGAGCCGATCGGCTTGCGTCAGGCTTTCAAAGATGGCATGAATGTTGTGGCCGTCTGCATTGGACGAGCAAAAAACGCAGGCGAGCTCACTCGCCGCACGTTGCGCTGCTGCGCTGGCCTGAATCGCCAATCCAACACACAGTTTGACGACGCGGCTGGCGCGGCGGCGTTCGGCGGGGGGCAGCAGATCGGGCATCGGCAGCACGCAGGGGGCGGCCTGGTATGGTTGGCTTCCCCTGAGTATGCCCACGCCGTTGTCCCAATTCGCGATGCCGGGTGCAATCAGGCTGACACCCTCAAGCCATGCCGAAAGGGCGTTGGATCGGCGCTGCGACTTCACGTGAGCGCGGCCGCTTTGGCCGCTTCGCGAGTGGCCAGTACCAGGCTGCAATTACTTCCACCGAAGCCAAACGAATTTGACAGCGCGTAGCGCATCGGTGCCGGTCGATTTCGGAGCAGGTATGCAACCGGAATCGAAGGATCGACGACCCGGGTGTTCACGCCCCCCGGCATGACCTGGTACTTCAATGCGTGCGCGCAGATCACGGCTTCCACCGCGCCTGCGGCACCGAGCGTGTGGCCGGTGACGCCCTTGGTCGAACTGCACGGAGTCGATGGGCCAAAGATATTGGTGACAGCCAGACCCTCGGAGGCGTCGTTCGTCGGCGTGGCCGTACCGTGCAGATTCACGTAATCAATCTGGTCGGCCGTAAGTCCAGCGCGTTGCAGCGCGGCGTGCATCGCCAGTCGTGCGCCAAGGCCCTCCGGATGCGGCGCGGACATGTGGTGAGCGTCGCTGCTTTCGCCGTACCCGCATAGATAGACAGGGCTGCCTTCAACGTCCTCTGCCACCAGCAGGGCGAACGCTGCTGCCTCACCCAGGGACAGGCCGGTGCGATCTTTGTCGTACGGCCGGCACGCCGTCGGTGACATCAACTCCAGCGAGTGAAAGCCATACAAAGTGGTTAAGCACAAAGTATCGACTCCGCCGACCAATGCGGCATCGATCAGCCCCAGTCGGATCATGCGCTCGGCGCTGCAGAAAACTTTTGCCGAAGACGAGCAGGCCGTCGACACGACATGCGCGGGGCCGGTCAAGCTCAGCAATCGGCGCACAAAGCTTGCCAGTGAATAGGTGTTGTGCTTGCCGTGGTAAACAAAATCGCCCGGCAGCACACCGGTTGCTGGAATGCGGCGGCGATAGGCGAGTTCGGATTCCAGCAGTCCGGACGTGCTGGTCCCCAAGAACACGCCGACCCGATCGGCTCCAACGCGCTGAATGGTTCGTTGAACAGACACCAGGAAGCCGTCCGCCTCCAGACCAAGAAGCGCCAGGCAATTATTGCGGCACTCGTACTCCACCAGCGTCGACGGAAGCCGGACCTGGGCCAGGTCGGCGACTTCGCCAATCCAAGTTTCCAGGGACACATCCTCAAAATCGCAGGGTTTCAGACAGGTCCGCAGCTCGCAAAGCGCTCGCCACAATGCTTCACGGCCAACACCGGCACAGGTGGTGGCGGTGAAATCGCTGATCGCGAGCGGTCGAATGGCAGGGATATGCAACAGGTTCCTCTGAATGATCTTAGCTAATACAGACGGTGGCTGAGGAACGAGAATTCAAGAAATACCTGCAACCCAAAACCTGAACGGCTCGGTCAATCTAGCTTATCACCACACACCAGAACATTGACCGCCCACCGCGAGCGGTACGTCTTGACCGCGGTTGCGGCAAATCCTGACTGCTGCAGGAGCCTCTGCCATTCTGATATGGGGCGCCGCCACAGTACCGGCCAGCCTTGACCCCGCACCGCGGCCACCGCGCAATCGATCCAGCCGGAAACCCGGCTTGCGCGCGATTGCGCTGCGTCGCCGACGCGCAAGACCAGCCGGCCGCCCAGCGCCAACGCCGCAGCAACTTTCCGCAGCAAGCTCTCCTGGTCGGCATACGGCATGTAGTGCAGGACGTCGATCGCGACCACGATGTCACAGACAGGCAAATCGACTGTTCGAATGTCGGCCACAACTATCTCGGCGTCCAGGTGGGGCTGGGCCCGGTTGGCGAGCATTGACTGGCCCCAACGCACGTTGGAACGCGCGGCGTCAAAGCCCCTGGCAAAGGCGATCGGCGGGGCGGCGGGCGACGAGGCCGCAACCTTCGACCCCTGGGCAATGCGCGCCGAAGCGTCAAGCATCGCAAACAGCAATCCCTGGCCACAACCCAGATCCAGAAGCCTCGCGGCAGATGCACTTTTGCGGGACAGGCAGCCCAGCACGAGCAGATCCGTCATGATCGGGTCGTATTTGAGCTTGCCCTTGGCGAAGTAAAAGGGAAATTGGCCGCAGCTGCGATAAAGACTTGCAGCGGCCTCGTGCAGCGTCGGTGCGGGGCTCATCGCCCACGCTCTGTATGGGCCGAAGTGGGCAACAGGCCGGCTTGCGGCAGGGTCACTGAATGCAGCCCGCGCGCCTGCAACTCCTGCAGCAACTGGTGCAAGACTTCCAGCACAACGGGCGCGCCGCTCGCGCCGCGAGCGGCGTTGCCATCGTGCAGAAGCAAAATGTCACCGGCCGACAGATTACGCGTGAGTCGATTCAGCACTCGTCGGGGATTCTTATCGTGTGTGTCGAAGCCGCGCCTGGTCCACGTGGCCAGGCGCAGGCCCAGGCCCGCGAGCACCGGACTTAACACGGGCGACTGAAACCCGCCAGGTGGACGGAAAAAGCGCGGCGCTTGCCCGCAGACCGCCGCCACAGCAGACTGCGCGGCCTCGATTTCGCGCCGCAAGCTGCCGGCGGCAAACAGTGACAGGAACACGAAATGGTGCGAGCTATGGTTTTCAAGGCTGTGCCCTCGCCTCACAATATCCCTGGCAAGGTCCGGATGGTTCTGGAGCCTGTTGCCGATCACAAAAAAGCTGACCTTCGCGTCAAAACGATCCAGCAGATCCAGGATCTGGGGTGTGACCAGCGCGTCAGGTCCATCATCGAACGTGATCGCCACTTCGTTGCGCTGGCAGGAGGAGGCCGGCAAATGCGTCATGTTCGGCCCGAAAAATGGGTTTCTCGGCTGAAGAACCAGCACACCGATGAGAACATGCATCGTGACGAAACTGACCATCCAGGCCACCCAGTGCGCAGGCCAAAGAACAAACGCCAGAGCGAGCAGGACATGCAGCGTCAGCAGCCCCTTCAAAAGCGGGCTTGATTGCCGGATGCGGCGCCGCCCGGTCATTTGGCGCGGGTTACTTTGAAGCACCATCGCGGTGACCCAGATTGGGCGTGAACACGATTGACAGCAACAGAGCGAGAATCGCGCCGGGCGCGACGGTCACACCGAGAGCGTGCAGCACCGGCACGGTCGAAAAGGACAGGACGCCAAAACAAATTGACGTGCAGGCATTGGCGAGCAGAAGGGATAAAAGCGTCGCAGGTAGCGGCAGGCCGGTCTTGCTCTCCCGACTGAAGGAACCACGGTTGAAAAACAACGCGTAATTCGAACCCACGGCGACGATCAACAACATCCCGACCAGATGCAGCAGATTGAGCTTTTCGCCGAGCGCGACCAAGCCTGCCATCACCAACAAGACCGCGAGCCCGAGCGGCAACAGCACGGCCGCGGTACGCTTCAAATCCCTCAGGCTATAGGTTAAAAGAAGCACGATGGCCAGCATGCCGAAGCCGGAAAGCGCGAGGATCTCGTTGAAATATCTTGCATATATCTGCACCGACTCCTCGGTCATGTCGATGAATGCAATCCTGCTCTCTCGCTCGCCCAGACTGTGCAGGCCTTCCTGGGCGAGGCGCGTGGCTTCCTGCAAAGCCGTACTGACGGCAGCCACGCGCGATTCCTCGACGTCAGTAGTCACTGCGTCCTCTGAGATCCTTTGTCGCACGGGCGAAAACGCCGTGACGCCATAGGTACCGCGCATCAACAATGCATCGAAACTCAGGGCCAAGTCCGTTTGCCCCAGCTGCTCGCGCGTCAACAGCGGCAATTGTCGTGCGGCCGCCACGTCAGCCAGAAACGGCCGCAAGCGCTCGGGCCGGACCGGCAGGCCCACCAGGGCCTTCGCGAGCCGCTGGGCCAGGACATTTGCATCCGGCAAGGCGGCCTGACGCAATCGTTCCGAAGCAAGGCTCGGCACCAACTTGCTCGGGCTTTCAAAGCTGTCGATTATCTGGCGCGCTTGCAGCGCCCTGAGCTGGTCGCTGAGCACCTCTGCGCCGCGCAATGCCTGCTCCTCGCTCGGCGCCTGGATCACCAGCAAAAACCGCATCTGCGGTGCGCCAAGGTCGGCCCGTAAAGACTCATCGAGTTGTTGCGATTTGATCGAAACCGGGCTCAGACCCGAAAGGGCTGGATTCCAGATTTCGCCGTGCCGAGCCACTAGGAACAACAAGGCACCGACTGAGACGACCAAGACAAGGGTCGGCATCTTTTGCAAAACCGCAGCGCCTCGATCGAAAGCTGCAGTGAGTCGAGTGTCCAAACGCAACGGACGCACTTGCAACGCAAACTGTGGAAGCACAAACCGCGTGACCAGTGCTGCTGCGATCAGTCCGGCAATCGAGTACACCCCGAGCTGAGCCAATCCCGGGAAGTCGGAAAAGACGAGCGCCGAGAAGCCGCAAATGGAGGTAAGCATTCCCAGTCGAATGGTCGGCCAGAACTCTTCGAGCCATCGGCGTGTTGCGGAGCCGGAACTCTCATTGGTTACCACTGGGCGCGGCTGCGACTGAATAAAGTAGTAGATGCTGTAGTCCACCGCCTCGCCGATCAGCGTGCTGCCAAATCCAATCGTAATACCGTGCACGGTGCCGAACCACAAGCTGACGGCCACGGTGCCCGCTAGGGCCCCGGTGAGAACCGGCATCAGACACAGGCCGAGCGCTCGAACCGATCGGAAGGCAAGCAGCAGCAGGCTCACCACACCGAGTGCGCCGATCACGGAAAGACGGCTCACTTCAGATTTGATTACCGCGCGTGCGTCCACTGCAAAGACGGCCGACCCGGAAATCAGCAGTTGCGCATCGACGACGTGGTTTGCCCGCGTCGCTTGTTCGAACGCCGCCCTGATGCTCTGCAGCAAGCGCTCCTGGGCATCGGTGTCGGCACCGTCGGCGCGGGTCACAGCAATCAGGATGGCGCGCTGACCGTTACGTGACACCCATACGCCATCGACACTGCGCGGACGATTGACGCTGGCCAGGTCGCTGATCAGTTCCAGCATTTCGCCCGTGGGGTCGCGGGCGAACAGGTCCTTTAATCCACCGCCAAGACTGCCGGCAAGATTTTCGATGTTTGAAGCGATGGCCTGGTGTAACCCGGCCACGGTGAATCGCTCCGGGGTTACACGGCGACTCAGCAAGTAGCGATAACGCAGGAGAAGCTCAGCTTCGCTCTCTTCGTCGGAACTCTCACCATTGCTTATCGGCGCAAAATTGCCACTCCGGTGCATGCTTTGCGCGAGCTCGCGCGACAACAGCGCGCGCTGCGCCACTGTGGCGCCTTCGATGCCAAGCAGCAAGGTGCGCGAGAGCGAACCGCGGGTGACCTCGTCAACCAGGATCTGCTGCTGCGCTGTTGGCTTGCGAGGCAAGAAAGCCGACATGTCGGCAACAAAGTGACTGCGTGTCACCACGACGGCGCACGCGAATACCGACACCAACCAGAGCGCGGTCGGCCAACGCGACGTTGCGACCGAAGAGTTCAAGGACGTGGCTTGCCTACTCCTTTTCGCTAACCCGTACCGGATCGATCTGCATCACCGTATGATCCCCGTTCGGCTCGACGTACTCTACGCTGCGCACCTGCCCGCCGCCACCCATCCTGATTTCCTTGATCATGCTGGCGAGCTTCGCGTCCCTAGGGGTAAGCACCATGCGCCAGTTCGCTTCATTGCCGCTAACTTGAATTTTGTAGACCTGGTCCAGCACCTGGACGTTACCAAGAAGCACGCCACGGATGGCCTCTACAAACGAGAGCACTTGCGCATGGTCTCGAAGATTCACGGTCATGGTTCGCCCGTCGCGGGTTACGGTCAGCGTATCGCCGTCGAGCACTAGCACCTCGCGCTTTGGCTCCAGCGTGTTCTTTTCAATCCGAGCAGGCGATTGAAAGGAGAGAGTTCCCGATGACTTTATCGGACGCTCCAGTACGGCCAGATATTTCGTCTCGACAAATGTCGCTTGGCCTTGCTTGTTTTGAGCCAGCTCGGCCAGCAACTGTTCAGCGTCGAACGCATACGCGGGCGCCAGCGACGCAACCAGCCACAGGATCGGCCCCACGGCGAGAGGCAAGAAGACGCGAATCCTATTCATCCGTGGATCGAAACGCCTTCGATTCATTCCAGAAATCGAAAAAGTTGAACCAGTTGAACAGCTCCATGCGGGTAAATTTCTCCAATAGTGCAACGTAAGCGCTCTGAGCTGTCGCGATGCGCGCGTCGCGATCGCCTCTGGCGTCGTTGGCCGAAGCAGTTTGCGAGAAATCCGCCAGTGGGACGAGGTGAATCGCGTAGCGGTTACCGCCCAGATAAAGCCCGACCATGAAATAAACCTTGCATTTCAGGATCACGGCCAGACGAAACGGGTTGCGCGGAAACGCGGCGGAGGCACCGAGAAACTGCAGGCTGTCCGCCGGCTCATGTGCCAGTCGCCGGTCCGCCAGCATGCCGAGCACGTGCCCTGATGCCAGATGCTGTTGCGCAGTCAGCATGGCATCGACGCGTTGCAGCGGAATGACGATCGGCGCGGGATCTGGATCGAGCGTCGCTAGCGTTGCGTTGAGCTTCGCGGCATTCTCCTCGTACATCAACATCGAGATTCGAAACCCCGTGCTTTCACCCATTGCACGCAGAACTTCGAAACTACCTACATGCGCGCCCATCAGAAGCAAAGGAATGCCCTTGTCCTGGTCGCGTCCGAATTCCTCACGCCCGTATGTTTTAATGTCAAACAACGAAAGGCGGCCCTTCAGGAAGTAGACGCGATCGTGAATGACGCTGGCGAAGTAAAGAACGTGCCGAAAGCCATGATGGGCAGAGGGCCTCCTACCCAGGACCCGCCGCAAATAGTCTTTGCTTGCCTGTTTCGCCGCTCCCCCAAAGACGAAAAAATACGCTGCGATGCCGTAAACGACCATCCGGCTCAATCGGCGCCCGGCCAGCAGCGATAGCCAGACCATGAATCGTATGACGCGCACGTTGCTGCGCTCGACTTGCCGCTTCCAACCAGGGACGCGCTCTGCGCTCATTGGGTGGGGCGTCGTCATGTGGAACGAGCGGGCTTAGCGAGCAACAAGCCGTGGACGATCAGGGATGCGTCGCGCTCGATCCGAAAATTACATCCACCGGCTCGCACCGCTTCAAATATAAAAGACAGGGTGTCGCCGGGTCCGACCGTCTGCAGGAACTTGGCGCGCTCGACGCGCCACCGGCCGTCGCCGATCGTCGGAATGCGCTTGGCGAATAGCTCCAGCCGATCCAGCAGGACGACGCCGGGAGCAATCGGCTGATGCGGGAAGTGCCCCAGCAGCGCGGGATGGTCAAATGGAAATTGCCATGAGAATCGGTGGATCATCGCACCCTGTCTCGCTCGACTTGTAGATGCTGATGCAGGATTTCAAGCAAGGCATCATGGGGAAGCTTGCCGGTCGGGTTTCGCGGAAGCGACTGCACCAGAATGATTGGACGAGGCAAGAATGCCGGATCCAATTGCTTGCGCAGTGCGAGCAGGATTTGCACTGCATCCATTTGCGGTGCCACCACGATCGCACACAGGCGGGTCGAATCGGGATGGGGAACTTGCTCCTGGCTAGAACGCGGCGCAGCGTCGGGAACGAACATGCAGCCATCGAGCACGCCAGAGATCGACAGCAGGGCGTGATTCACGTGAGCGAGGGAGCTTCGCTTGCCGGCAATGTTGATCAGGTCGCTGCTACGCCCGATCAGCATGAAGTGCTCACGATCCTTGGTTTCGAGAATGTCGGCGAGCGGGGTCGCTTGCAGAACGTGGCCCCCGTGCGCCCAGGATTTGCCCTCGCGCTGCTCGATTTGAACTTGCGGGAACAGCCGCCACTGCAGCGTTTGCGCGCTACGGCGGCTTGCTATTTGACCGGTTTCCGTGCAGCCATAGATCTCATACAAGGGCGCACCGAACGTCTGCTCGGCCTGCCGCACCACATCGAGCGGCAATGGCGCTGTCGCGCACAAGAGCTTATCGATTGACGGAAAGGCAATCTGCGCAGACAGCAACGCACGCAGGTGCGGAGGGCTGGTTACCAGCATGCGCGGCTGCGCAACGGACTCGATTGCCGAAGTGATGTCTGCGGGATAAAACGGGTGCCCCACCCACAAGCTGGCGCCGCCATGCAGCGTGAGCATGATCAAGGACTCGAATCCATACATGTGCTGTGAAGGAACGGTCCCGACCAGGGCCCAGGTTTGCGTGCCGAAGTCCAGCGCCAAGGCTTCAGCCTGAGCGCTCCTGACCAGACTGCCCCACAGCTTGGCGTGCGGCTGCGGTGTGCCGGTCGATCCGGAGGTGAACACGTAGGCCGCAACCTGCGCGCTCGATATCACGGGCATTCTCGGCGTAGTTTCTGGTCCTGGCTCCAGATCGGCCGGGTAAGGAAACAGCGGGATTGTTGGCTTGTCGCGATCGTCGGCATCCGAACACAGCTCGCCCAGCCCCTCCCCGTCATGCAAACAGAACGTTCCCGGATATTGTTCCTCGATCTGCCGCAGCACGGCCAGTGTGCGCGTGCTCGGCAGCAAGCTGATCTTCTGTGCCACGAGGCATGCGCCGAGGCCGACCAGGAAATGGTACCGGTTTCGGCAAAAATTCAGAACGTACCGGCCCTGAGGCAATACCTCCGAGAGCGCCCAGACGGCGCGAAGATAGTCGCTTTGCGAGTGGCGCGCCTGGACACCTCGGGCCAGTTCAGCGCCCGCGTGAAAAGAACCCAGCAAGGGAATCGAGGCGTCACGCGTCATGATGACCGGGTTCCCGATGCTTCTAAGTGACCGTCTTTGACTGCGCCGCCGAAGTTCACATCGCCCTGCCCAGACCTCCTCGGCGAATGGCGCTGTACGTGCCCAACAATCCGACGCGGTCTGATGGAGGAAGGAAGAAGCGACGACAGGCATTTTCGACGACAAAAACACCCACGACCAGAACCGGCATCAGGAGATTGGTAAAGAACGCCCAGACAGAGTTCGACGCGAAGAGGAACAGGAGCGAGGAAATGCAGCCGGTGGAAATGAAAAAAAGGAGCCACACCTTGGTCACTGAGCGGGTGTATTTCAGCAACTCGGGTGATAACGTGTGATGGACGTGGCGAGCAAAAAACGTGCACAAGGGCTCGCGTCCGTCTCGCAACGAGGAAGCAAAGTAGTACGCCAGCAGAATAAAAAAGGCTGAATCCTGTATCAGGAAAAACCACTGATAGTGGCTGCGCAGCTGAAGGGCAAAGAGCCAGACGGCGGCACCGGTAGCCAGCATCAGGAGTACAAATATCGGAAATTTCAGATTGACGCGTTTACCCGCAAATGCGCTGGCCGCCCACAGTGCCAGGAAAGCGAGCGGAAGGCTTAGCGACAGATACAGGGCCGCCAGCCCCCAGAGATCCGCCTCGCTTACGCCGCGCCGACAAACGCCGAAAACCAGCAGCGGGTAAGCACCGGCTGCCAAGCGTGGTACGACGGTCACCCAGCGTCGACCTTGCATCAGATCCTGGACTGCTGCTCAGCCACGTAGCGAGCCAGTGTGCGCAGCGATGCAAATATCGCGGCGTTGTTGTCGTCCGCTTTGAGCTGAACTTTGTACTTCTTGGTCACTTCCAGAGCGATTTCAAGGATGTCGATCGAATCAAGCCCCAATGCGCCCCCGTACAGGGGTGTATCCGGATCGACATCCGCAGGTGTCACGGGCAGATTCAGCGCTTGAATGATCAGCAAAGTCATCTCCGGCAGCAGGAGCTGCGTCCTGGCTTCGATGTCAGAAGCGGTGAAGCTCATAGTAAGTACCTCGAAATATGCGGTTTCGATAGCGCATGGCGTACATCGATGTGAGTGCGCCGACGCCACCGAGCGCGATGCCGGCCACGACGTCCCACACAACATGCTGCTTGGTTACCAGCGTCGAATACACGATGGTGACACCCCACAGGAAATTCAGGCTCTGCCACGCCCGTCCCGCACCGACTTGCCGCAGTTGCCGGTGAAGCCATAGCGAGGAGAATACCGTGGTCGCAACGTGCAGGGAGGGACACGCGTTGCGGGCGAGATCGATTCCCTTTAACCAGGCGAAATCGGCCTGTGGCGGATTGAAAGCTTCCGGGATGGCGGTTGGCCAGAAGTAGAAACAGAGCAGACCGGTCCCGCAAACAGCGCTGATGCACACGCCGTAATAGGCCAGCGACCGGAAGTTTGGCTGCAATGCGGGGGGCAAGGAGGTGTACAGCCAGAGCGACAGGTAGGGGATCCAGCCCCAAGCTTGCATCGGGATGGCTCGGTCGAGCCAGGTCAGCGGTATATGGGTGACCGGAAACCGCGGGGACTTCTGTACATGGAAGTACAGGGCAAAAAATAGCGACATGAAAGCGATCGTTCCCGCCGCCTTAAGCCACCACAGGCGCTTGAACCGCGCAAAAAGAGAATGTGCCGAGGATATGGCGCCGGAAGTCATGTGATGTCGTCACGCTTACGAGGCTCCGATCTGACGCATGCCCACTTCAGGCCGCCGTGGCAACCGATTCGGATTTCGGCGCTTTGCGCCATGCCGTGCGCCCGAGGAGGCAGGAGGTTGTCGCAAAACGCAATCCAGTCGAGAATTACGTGGTACACGCTTGGCAATGTCCGGAAAAGGCAGCGTCGCGCACTGCTCCTTCCGATCGAGACGCCGCCCGTTGCCGCAGGCGAGAATCGCATCGGCGAAGACGTCGAGTACAGGTGATCAGAAAGCGACCAAGATGCTGCGACAGATTATTCAAGAGTATCTCATTAAGCAAGCGGGTGTCTCGCTCAGCAAGTTCGACGATCCGGACTTGATGCTTGCAGATCTTGGGCTGGATTCATTGGGCGTGGTCGAAATGCTGTATGAGGTCGAGGACCGCTACGGGTTTCAGGTTCAAGAACCGTATCGGTATAGCACCATGCGTTTTATCGACATCGTGGCAGACTTGGAATCGACGATTCGAGCAAAGAACAACGGTGAGCTGCCTGAACCGAAAAGGACCGAGGCATAAGCCCGCGACCGCATCAATCCTGTTATGCCGAATCTTGCAGCGCCGCAGCGTGTCGTTGTGACCGGTATTGGGATGTTGACGCCGCTCGGCCTTAATCGTGAAGCGACGTTCGCTCGGGCGCTTCTTGGCGAGGGCGCTGTCGCGGCCGCACCCGAAAGCATCACGCGTTGGCTGCCTCAGGCGCTGGCGGCGTGCGTAGACCCGGCCTTTACTACGATGCTGGACAAGAGTGAGACCGGTCTGGACAGAGCGACGCAGCTCGCCCTGATTGCCAGCCGAGAGGCTCTGGTCGATGCAGAGGCCAAGCAGTGGCGATACCCGGCCGAGCGACTGGGTGTGTTCGCTGGGATCGGCATGGGCGGCTCAACGTCCCTGGAGGCCCTGTACGTGCGGTTTCACGAGCAGTTGCGACGATCGATTGATTCCAATGGCACGGTCTCGCCCACCGTTGTTCACCCGCTATCGGTGCCGCGCCTTATGTCCAACGCCGCGGCGGCGGGGATTTCAATGGCCAACCAGCTCCGCGGACCCAGCCATACCTACAGCGTGGCCTGCTCTTCATCAGCAATGGCGATCGGCGAAGCATTTCGCAACATCTGCCACGGTTACACCGACGCAATCGTGGTGGTCGGAACGGAGGCGATGATCAATCCCGGCTGCTTCATTGCCTGGAATGCCTTGCGGGTCATGGCCAGGCCGGACAGCGCGAATGTCGCAGCGAGCTGCCGTCCATTCGACCGTGACCGCAGCGGCTTTGTGTTAGGCGAGGGCGCGGCAGCCTTCGTTCTGGAAAACGCCGAGTCCGCGCAGCAACGCGGCGCCAAAATCTACGCCGAGCTGTGCGGATACGGCAGCAGCAGTGACGCCTCGCACATCACCCTGCCCTCGCGAGACGGGCAGGTGTATGCCATGCAAATGGCCTTGCACGAGGCGGGCATGGTGCCCGCCGCCGTCGAATACTTGAACGCGCACGGCACCGCGACCGAAACCGGGGACGTGGTCGAGACCGAAGCCATAAAGGTGGTCTTTGGAGACCACGCCGCCGCCTTGCCGATCAGTTCAACCAAATCCATGCACGGCCATCTCATTGGTGCCGGCGGAGCGGTGGAGCTTGCACTGACCATTCTCAGCATGCAAAGCGGCAGCATCGCGCCGACGGCCTATCTCGACAATCCAGATCCGCGTTGCACCCTGGACTACGTACCACGCGTGGCGCGTCACGGGCAAAGGATCGGCGCGGCTATGTCCAACTCTTTTGCTTTCGGCGGCACCAATGTTTCATTGATCGTTCGAAACTTTGCTGCGTGATATCCCTTGGCCGGCCATAAAGTCTATCGTAACCTCGGGCGTCGACGCCCATCGTGCACGCGAAGTGCTTCAGTTATCAGGGCGCCTCTGGTCGTTATCCGGCGACGGTCGAGGGCCGGAATGCTTGCGTAAGGCCCAAACTCGCCGATTACACGCATCGTTTCGAGCCGGGACGGACGACTGGCCGGGCCAACGAGCGGATGAGGGAAATCCTGCAGGAGGGCATGGACCTTTCACAGCAGGCCAGGTTCTATGATTCGCCGCACCAGATGCCCGTTGACTTAAAGAGCAACCGAGACGTCAACTCCAGGCTGGAGAAGGATCAATTGCACGTCATCCTAGACGTCGTTCTTGGCATCCAGCGTATCAACGATACCTACGACGCTGACCTCAGGCGCTACCGGGAACTGATGAATGGCACAGCCAAGATGCCGTGCAGTGCGAAGGAATGATTGGAAAAGAGCCGGCGGGTCACCTACGGCGACGACTCCGGTTGGCTGAGATTCCGGCTCGCCATGGCAAGCGATGACCGCGGCCACAATCGCATCGCTGGTCTTTTTCGCCTTTTCGCTCGCCGCGGCGTTAGCCGTCGAATTCCTTCTTACGAGCTTTGCAAAGTCGGTCGGCCTGGACCGCCTGGTTTTCGTAATGGCGCCCGCTTTGCTGGCGATGCTGTATTCGCTGATCGTCTACCAGAATGCCGAGCGAAAGATCCGGCGAGTGGGCGAATCGGTGTCCCGTGGCATCCTAGTGATGCTGATGACCTGGGTGTCGCTTTCGGCGCTCATCACTTGGGCCTGGTACAAGCCTGGTGAGTTCGGCTCCTCTCTAGGCACTACGCTTCTGGCATCGGGGGTCGCTGGAGGGGGACCGATGCTGCTGGACGCGCTGGGCGCCGGCATACTCACGGGGGTTCTCATCCTCCGCAAGCCTCCACCCAGGATCGGGTACTGCCTTACCGGGATAATGTATCTGCGACCGCCCCCTTCTCGGCGAGGCGCAAGTCCGGTACGGGTCTGGTTTTCGAAAGGGGTCCCCTATCGACGCGGTGCTCGCCGATCCGCTGTGCGAGGTCGAGCAGTCGCGGCTGTCGTACTGTAAGTCTTAACTCCTTACGCGGATCCTATGCCGACCGAACTGCTGTTCAGAGACGACGCCTACCTGAGGACCGCGAGCGCGCGCGTCGTTGCGCTGCACGAACGCGGCATCGAACTCGACCGCACGATCTTCTATCCGCTGGGCGGCGGCCAACTGGGAGACACGGGCGCGCTGATCCGCGCAGAGGGCGAGCGCATCGCTATCGCCGACACGCGCAAGGGGGATTCGATCGACAGCGTGCTGCACCTCCCGGCGTTGGGATCGGCCCTGCCCGAGCCCGGCGAGACCTTGACGCTGGAAATCGACTGGCCGCGCCGCTACGCGCTGATGCGGCTGCACACCGCGCTGCACGTAATGTCGTGCGCCATCGTTGCGCCGGTGACCGGCGGCAATATCGCCCCCGACAAGGCTCGCCTCGATTTCGACATCGACATCAGCCTGCTCGACGCGGCCAGGATCGAGCGCGACACGAACGCGCTGATCGAACGCGCGGTCGAGACGAAGACGGTTTGGATCACCGACGAGGAAATGGACGCGCGCCCCGAGCTTGTCAAGACGATGAGCGTGCAGCCGCCGCGCGGCGCCGGGCGCGTCCGGCTGCTGGAGATCCCGGGCATCGACCTGCAGCCGTGCGGCGGTACGCACGTGAAGAACATCGCCGAGATCGGCGCGATCCGCGTACTGAAGATCCGCAGCGAAGGCAAGCGCAACAAGCGCGTCGAAATCGCGCTCGCGGTCTGAGGCCGTCGCGCGGCTACTTCCCGACGACCTGCTCCTCGATTGCCGTACGGCGAACCGCCTTTCAGCGCCAAACGTTCCGACATCCAACCGTGCGGTGAACCAGGCTGGCCGTCAGACCATAACAGTCTTGCCCGCTTGGGTCGGGGTTTGCCGACGCAGTGCCGCTTTCGGAGTGCCGTCGGGCGAGCTGTAATAGGATTAGGCGCCCGCCCCTTGCGCTAATCTGAGGTCCTCCAACACTACTTCCGAGTTATTCGGACAGCTTGCCCGGCCGCCGCTCGCTTGTGATCGGCGTCACGCCTGACAACGCTACACCAGGGAGGACCGTCATGCCCAACTTTGGAAGCAACCGCCGTCACAGTCTGGCGACCCTGGCGCGCCCCGTGGTGTTGATCGCCGCACTCGCGTTTGGTGGCATCCCGGCGCAGGCGCAGCAGGGCCCGATACAGGCGACTGTGCTTGAAAGCGTCGACTTGCCTGGCTTGCGTCCAGGTCTACAGACCTTCCGTATGACGATGCTCGAGATGCAGCCCGGCGCAAAGATTCCGCCCCACACGCACGCCGGCCCTGGCATCCGCTACGTGCTGGAAGGTGCGATCACGATCGCCTGGAAGGATCGCTCGCCGCAGACGTTCAAGGCGGGCAGTACCTACTACGAGGGCTCGGGCTCGAACCATCCGCCGGGTGAGATGTCCGCGTTCAATGCCGGCAAGGGAGTCACGCGTGTCCTGATCGTCGAGCTGGTGCCCAAGGAGTAGTCGGATACTCGTTGTGCTGGCAGGGTGGTTGGTCTCTACACTGAGTCCCTTGCTCTGGACGAACAGAGGCTGACCATGCTTATCCAC
>Ga0137418_10000958_pt1 | contig 26497 bp, 21 predicted proteins | sample CZODoug3_1_2_16f_FD_122242 | JGI IMG/M metagenome (GOLD analysis project Ga0137418, IMG submission 122242) | Vadose zone soil fungal communities from Angelo Coast Range Reserve, California, USA - CZODoug3_1_2_16fungal (Hybrid Assembly) | ecosystem: Environmental > Terrestrial > Soil > Vadose...
CGCGACGACGGCTGGCGCCTGCTGACGATCGGGCGACAGATCGAGCGGCTGACCGCGATCAGCTCGACGCTGCTTGCGCTGTTCGAGACGGACGCGATCAGCCTGGAAGCCGGCTTCGACCTGGCGCTCGCCCTGTTTGACAGCACGATCACCTACCGATCCCGCTACCCTGGCCGGCAGGAAATCGACGCACTGATCGACCTGCTCGTGCTGGACAGCTCGAATCCCCGCTCGGCCGCCTGCACCGTTCAACTGCTGGCGCGTGAGGTCGCGGCGCTGGTCGAATCGGCCGGGGCGCGACCGGCGCCCGCCGGCGAGGGCCTGCTCGATGGAAAACTGGGCGTGTCGCTGGCGCAATTGCGGGTGCGCGACCACGATGCGCGCTGGATCCGACTGGTCGCTCTGGCGACCCAGTTGCGAGGGTGGGCGTTCGACTTGTCCGACTGGATCGACCTGCACTATTTCGCGCATGCCGATGCCCCGCTTCGCTCGATGCTCGCATAGCCGGGCGATGAGCGACGCCCTGTTGTCGGTTTCGCACGTCACCGAGTATCGCTACTCCGCCCGGGTGGAGCTCGGCCATCACGTGGCCCACCTGACCCCGCGCAGCGAGGTCTACCAGAGCGTGGAAAAGTGCGAGCTGCGGATCGATCCGGCACCCAACGACTACACGAACGGCACCGACTCGTTTGGCAATACCCGCTCGTACTTTTCGATCTTCTCTCCGCACGAGCGTCTGCGGGTCGAGGCCAGCAGCCGCTTGCGCGTGCGCGATCGCAACCCGGACCTGGATCCGGCAGCCAGCCCCGACTGGCGGATGGTGCGCGATTCGCTTCAGTTCCGGGCCGCCGGGCCGTACGTGCCGGCGTCCGAGTTCGCGTTCGCCTCGCCGTACGTTCCACGCGAGCGGGAGCTCGCGCAGTACGCACTCGCGAGCTTCGCTGCGGGCCGGCCGCTGCTGGAGTCGGCCATCGAGTTGATGCACCGGGTTCACGCTGACTTCCGGTATCGCCCGGCCAGCACCGAGATTTCGACGCCCGTCTTGCAGGCGTTCCGTGCGCGCACCGGCGTCTGTCAGGATTTTTCGCACGTGATGATCGGTTGCCTGCGCTCGATCGGCCTGTCGGCTCGCTACGTCAGCGGCTATCTGCTCACCGCCGGCGCGCCACAGCCGCAGCGTCCGATCGGCGCGGATGCCTCGCATGCCTGGATTTCGGTCCACTGTCCGGTGCTGGGGTGGGTCGACCTGGACGCGACCAACGACGTGATCCCGCAGCGGCGCCATGTGACGCTTGCGGTCGGGCGCGACTACGGCGACGTGGCTCCGCTGCGGGGCGTGATCCGTGGCGGCGGCGAGCACGAGCTCGCCGTGGCGGTGCGGGTCACGCGGGACCCCGACCCCGATCAGTTGGACGGCGGCAAGGGGCTTGGCACGCCGGGCGGGTAGGCCGGCAACAGCGGAGGCGGCGGCGGCAACACCGGCGCCGCCTTCTTCAACGCCTCCAACAGGTAATTGACTCCGGCCTCCAGCTGCACGTCGTGGCCCGATTCCCAGTCGGACGGTGAATCATCGACGACGATGTCGGGATCGACGCCGTGGTTTTCGATCGCCCACTGCGAATCGAGGTCGTAGATGGCGTCCTCGGGCACCGTGATGTATCCGCCGTCGAGCAGGCCCCAGTCACCGCGAATGCCCCGTATGCCGCCCCAAGTGCGGGTTCCGATCAACGGACCCAGTCCGTACTTGCGAAAGTAGAACGGAAACAGGTCGCCGTCCGAGCCCGAGTAATGGTTCAACAGGCAAACCTTCGGGCCGTTCAGTATCTGCTGCGGAATCGTCGTCGGGGTTCGATTGCGATTCGTGTCCATTCCGACCAGCAGCCGGCGCAGCCGTTCCAGTACGATCTGATCGATGAAGCCGCCCCCGTTCCAGCGCTCATCGACGATCAGCGCCTGCTTGTCGAGCTGCGGGTAGAACTGGCGGACGAACTGATCCATGCCGACCGCATACATGTCGGACAGATACACGTAGCCGATCCGCCCGCCGGAAAGCCGATCCACCAGGGCCCGGTTGTGTTCGATCCACTCCTTCTGCCGCAAGGGCAACTCGTTCTTCACAGGCTGCACGACCAGGTCGCGGCGCTTGCCGTCGGGCGCAGCCGACACGGTCAGCTTCACGGTGCCATCCTGTTTGCCGACCAGAAGGCTGTAGGGATCGATCGGCGCTTTTAACTCGACCTCATCGACCGCCAGCAGGTAGTCGCCTTCGCGCACTTCGAGTCCCGGTACGTTCAATGGCGAACGGTAATACTCGCGGGTGTTGTCGCCGCGGTAGATCTTCGCCAGCCGATAACGGCCCGACGCACTGTCCAGCGCGAAGTCGGCGCCGATAAAGGCCGTCGGCACCCTGCGTTCGGCCGGCAAATCGTCTCCTCCTCCCACGTAGGTGTGCGAATTGCTCAATTCGCTGATCACCTCCCCGAGCAGGTAGTTCAGATCCGTGCGCGACCCGAGCAGCGGCAGCAGCTTCTCGTACTGCGCGCGCACCGCGGCCCAGTCGACGCCGTTCATCTTCGTGCTGAAGAAAAAATCGCGCTCGATCCGCCACGCGTTGGCGAACATCTCGCGCCATTCCTGCCGAGGGTCGACGCGAACGCGCAGACGGGACAGGTCCAGCGTTCTGGGCCCGTCATCGCCCGCGCCGCCCGGTCCCGCGCCGGCGGCTTTGGCATCGGCGACGATGTACTTCTTCTCGAGCTTGTACAGGACCTTGGCGCCATCGGCCGAGATCGCGTAGCCGCTCAGACCCTCGACCACCGTAGCGTCCCTGCGCTTTTTCATGTCGAACACGTGCAGCGCCGATTTTTCGCCCGGCAAAGGGCCTTCGATCAAGTCGCTCGGAACCGTCAGGTAGAACACCCGATCGTCACGGGCATCGATCTGGGTGATGTTGGCGGCGATCACAGGCATTCGGTCGACCCGCTGCATCAGCCCGTCCAGGTCGATCTTCAACGGTTTGCTCGCGCCGGGCTTCCAGCGCGTGTCGCCGCCCTGGCCGTTCCCGCCTTGGCCGCGCTCTTTGCCGTCACCTGCGGTCTTGCTCGCCGCGTCCTTGTCGGTCGACTCGGCGGCTCCCTCGTCGGACCGGGGCGCAAACGGTGAGGCGGCGCCCCGCCCCAGTGTCGCCACGTAGATGCCGGTCATCTTCAATGTCGCGACATTGAATTCGGACTGGCTGAAAGTCGGGTTCTCGTGACGCGTCGACAGGAAGTACAGATACTTTCCGTTCGGATCGAATACCGGGGCAAAGTCGTTGGCGAGCAATTCGCTGACGCGCGTCGCCTTGCGCCCGTCCACGTCGTAGAGCCAGATCCCGTGCTGCTGATTGGACGCCGTTACGCTGTACGCGAGCCATTTTCCATCGGGGGACCACGAATAGTCGTGGATCTCGTTGTACAGATCGTGGGCAACTTCCCTTGGCTCGCCTGCCTCGGCCGCGACGATCCACAGACGATTCTCGTTGTCGGAAAACGCAAGGCGGTCGCCCCCGGGCGACCAGCGCGGCGTGTAAAAGTACCCTGTCGCGAAACGGGTGAGAACCTTCTCCGGTCCGCCTTCGGCCGGGCGCACCGCAAGCTGTTGCTCTCCCGTCGCATCGGTCGTGTACGCGATCGTCCTGCCATCCGGCGACCAGCTCGGATGGTCCTCGTCCGCGCCCGGACTTTGGGTCAGGTTGCGCGTATTGCCGTATTCGGCCGGGATCGTGAACAAGTCCCCACGCGCCGAGAACACGGCACGTTTGCCGCTCGGCGCCAGGTCGAAGTCCGTTTGCTGCGCCATGTCCTTATCCCGAATGAGCGGGCCGGCGTCCGCCCAGTGCACTCCCGTGCGCGTTCCGTCGTCCGGGACCGTCACCTGCAATTCGTGCAGCTGCTCGGACGGCAGGTCCAGCACGTAGAGCTTGCCGCCCTTCTGGAACACGATGCCCGCGTCATCCCCGTCGGCCGAACCGAGGCTGGGAAAATCGATGTCGTAGTCCGAGAAATGAGTGATTTGGCGGAATTTGCCGCTCACGGTGTCGAAGGCCCAGATGTTTCCGCGGCGATTGGAGTCGTGGTCAGCCAGGAAATAGATGGTCTGCCGATACCACATCGGGCAGGTCTCGGTACCCGGCCAGTCGGTCACATGCGTGAGCTTGTGCGCGGAGAAGTCGTAGATGTCGATGTCCTGCGCCAGCCCTCCTTCGTAACGTTTCCACGTGCGGAAATTGCGAAAGATGCGGTTGAACGCGATCTTCTGGCCGTCCGGGCTGTAGCTGAGGAATCCGCCGCGGTCCAGCGGCAACGCCCGCGCCAATCCGCCGTCGACCGACACGGTGAACAGCCTTGGCCACGCGACGTTCCACGCGTCGCGCCGCGACAGGAACACGATGCGCTTGGAGTCCGGGGTCCATGTGACGACCATGTTGCTCGGGCCCCAGCGCATCGGGGCATCGTCCACCACGTCGGAGGTGAAAGTGAGCCGCCGCGCCGCACCTCCCTCGGCCGGAATCACGTATACGTCGCGATTGCCCTCGTAGTCGGCCGTGAATGCAATCCAGCGTCCGTCCGGTGAAAAGCGGGGCATCAGGTCGCGGCCGGGATCCGATGTCAGCCGTGCCGCCGTTCCTCCACTTCGTGCGACAGCCCACAAGTTGTCGTGGGCGGCGAACACGATCGTGTTCCCGTGCAGCGTCGGAAACCGCATCAGGGTCTGGTCGGGCCCTTCTGCGGTGGCCATCGCATGGACCGCCGCGACAATCACCGCCACCAGTAGGCGAGTGAACCGCAAAGAGCAGGGCACCGAAGACCTCCCGTTCTTCTGAATGTCGATGGAGCCGCGAAAGCCCCCGCGCGAGCAGCGGGGCATCATACTCCGCGGCATGCGTACGACTCGCGTTGCCCTGCGCTGCGTGTCGGCGTGGTGTAACGTGCGAACGGAAATCGTCGCTCGCGGTGACCCATGACGGATGCAGGCTCGCGCCGGGCAGGACGTTCCATCTCGCCCGCTATCCTTGCGGGCTGCGCGGTGCTGTTCGGCTGCGCACCGGTGTGTGCGCAGATGCCGCCGATGGGCGATTTTTCAGGGTACGAGCGCATCGACCGGACCCAGGTGCTGGCCCGGCTGTCCGAGGCGACGGTGCAGACGCCGGCCAACCTCAGTTCCAAGAACCTGTCGGGACTGGATCTGTCGGGCGTGGACTTCAAGCACGCGAATCTGACCGCCGCGGTATTGAACGGCGCCCATTTATCCGGCGCCAACCTGTCCGGCTGCAATCTGACGGTCAGCTTCGCCGAGCGTGCCAACCTGCAGCGCGCCAACCTGCGCGGCGCAGTGATGTTCTCGATGCAACTGGCCGGCGCCGATCTGCGCGGGGCCGATCTGACCGGGGCACGCTTCATTGGCGACCTTCGGCAGGCGGACTTGCGGGGCGCGCATCTGGCCCGCCTGGATGGCGCGGCCGACATGAAGAACCAGTCGATGGGACTGATGCATGCGGTGATCAGCTCGGCGGACCTGAGCGGGGCCGACCTGCGGGAGGCTGACCTGTCGCGTGCCGATTTCAGTTTCTCCACGCTGGCCGGCGCCGATCTGCGCGGCGTGCGCATCTTCGGCGGGGACTTCAGCGGAACGTCGCTGGCGCGGGCCAATCTGTCGGGCGCCGACCTGCGCGAATCCAAGTTCATCGACACGGACTTCAGCGGCGCCGATCTGACCGATGCGAATCTGTCGGGCTCGACCTTCCGCAACGTGCGCGGTCTGGACACCGCGAAGCACTCCGGCGCCAAGGGCCTGCCACCGTAGTCCGTACATCACCGATTCGCTTTGATCAGGGATCCAAGACCGATTTCGCCGGCCCGGCGGGCCCCTGGACGAGCGGAATAATCGGATAAAAATCGGACGATTGTTCTAGATTCGCGCCCACGAAATGCGGAGAGTGTTTTTAGGCCGAAAGGCGGCGGGCGCTGCCGTGTCGTCGTATATCGGCGTTCCAGGACAGGAGGAAGCCATGCGCTCTCTGAAACCAAAACTGACCACACGCGGGGTCTTGCTGAATCCAGCGCTATTTGCACTCGCGCTGCTGCCCAGGTTAGCCGCGGCGCAAGAGTTCGAGGACGTACAGCCTTCAGCGGGAATTCTCACACTCAAGCAGCAAGGCAGCTTCTTTATCGGTGGCCTTGCACACGCGGTCCCTGACCCGTATGCGGGGGTGGGCGCGGGTGCACGCCCCGGCAATTCGATGATCAACCAGATGTACGTGCAGTTTCAAAAACCGGCGAGGAGCAATAACCTGCCTCCGATCGTCTTCGTGCACGGCTGCTGCTTGAGCTCGAAGACGTGGGAGACCACGCCCGATGGACGGATGGGCTGGTATGAGTACTTCACCCGGAACGGCTTCGATACTTACATGGCCGACCAGGTTGGTCGCGCCCGCTCGGGTTTCGACGCCTTGCAATACCAGAAGGCAAGGTATGACAGGGACGCCGCCGAGTTCACCGACGACGGCACCGGGGCCGGGTGCGTCAACGGCGCGTCGCCCCCGGGCCCCAACCCGGCCGGCTGTCTTGCCCCGGGCGACGCACGCGGCAACCCGGTCTTCCCCGCCCTACCCGGCAAGACCGGTACAACCAATCCCAGCATTCTGATTGCGACCGACATGTTCGCCTGGAATGTGTTCCGCTACGGCCCACCGTGCACCGCGCCCTGCGGCGCCTTCGCTTCGCCGCCCACCATTGAACCGTGGCCTGATGAGCAGTTCCCGATGGAAACCGTCCTGGCAGGAGGCAGCCAGACCTTCTTCAAGCAGGTCATTCCCGACCTGAGCGCGAGTCTGGGCACGTTTGGCCCCAATGCCGCCGATATTCGGCCGACTCCGCAGAGAATGGCGGTGCTCGCGCGAAAACTGGGCGGCGCCATCCTGGTGGGTCACTCCCAATCGAGCTCATTCCCGACCAAAGCGGCGCTCCAGGACCCGACAGGAGTGCGAGGCATCATCCAGCTGGAGACCGGATGTTTCCTTCCAGGTCCTGGTGGCACCCTGACCGACGCCAACGTTGAAACGCTGGCGAGAATCCCGATGCTGATCATCGAGGGCGATCACTACACCACGGGCAATCCCCCCGTTCCGCAGGCGCGCCCCGTATCACCCTGCCCGGAGGAGATCGCGGCGATCCGGGCAGCCGACGGTGACATTACCTACGTGCATCTGCCCGAGGTCCCCGGAATCGGGACGGGCAACAGTCACATGTTCATGCAGGACCACAACAACCTCAAGATCGCGGACCTCATCATCGACTGGATCAAGCACCACGTGAGGGCAAGACGGGAAGACTGAACCGTAGCGAGGTCCTTTTTGTTTCGGAATGCGTTCAAATATTCGCCGCCCGGGGTATGCCCGGGCGGCGTCTATTGCGCTCGCCGCCCGTCTCGAGCCTCGGTCATGGCCTGAGGCCATCCTCGAGTAAAGACATGCATTGGGTTCTCGTTGTTCTCGTTTCCGCCTCTCAGATACTCTACGAAGCCCAGGTTGCAAGCTTCGGCTGTAATTCGAACGTGGAGGTCTCCAAATTGCAGGGCATGCGCTCTGACGCGGAGGCCTTTCAGAAGCTGCTGACGGCGCAGGTGGCTTACGGTCAATGCGTTACGATCCCGCGCGGCGCGGTGGTCGAGGGTTCGACCGCCGACACCCAAACCTCGACGCTGTTGATCAACGCGAAAAGCGATCCACCTGGCTACATCGTTCCGTTGAGGGATTTCAAGCTCAAAAAAGCAGACACGACGCGGTGACGGGGCGCCTCGAATGACCGCGGCAGAAAGCGGGTGGGCGTTGGGGATGCCATACTCGAAGCTCCGATGCGCTCCCTTCACGTTCGTGCCTTGTTCGCCGCCCTCACCGTGCTGGCCGTCGGTCCGGCATCGGCCCAGGGCGACGCCGACTCGTTTCTGACACGTCGCATGCCTTACGAGGCGTTTGACCGCCTGCCGGCCAAGCATGTTGCGATCGGGAAGACCAGCTTCGACATCGCCTTCGCGCCGGGCGTGCTTGACCTCTCATCGAGCGTCATCATCGAATGGATTGCGGCCTCGGGCCGGACCGTTGCCGCTTATTACGGCCGCTTCCCGGTCGACCATGTGAAGGTACTCGTCGTGCCGGTCGACGGGGCCGGTGTGCGATCGGGAACCGCGTTCGCGCATCGAGGCGCGGCGGTACGCATCGTGCTCGGTCGCGCTGTCACGGAACGGCAGCTCGCCGACGACTGGGTCGTCGTCCACGAGCTGGTACACCTCGCATTTCCGTCGGTCGCCGAAGAGCATCACTGGATCGAAGAGGGCCTCGCAGTTTATGTCGAGCCGATATCGCGCGCACAGGCAGGCCGCCTGAATGTGGAGCAGGTCTGGGGCGATTTCGTGCGATTCATGCCAAGAGGCCTGCCCGCTTCGAATGATCAGGGCCTGGACCACACACCGACCTGGGGCCGCACCTATTGGGGCGGCGCAATTTTCTGCCTCCTTGCCGACGTCCAGATCAGGGAACGCACGCACAATCGCCTGGGCCTGCAGGATGCGTTGCGCGCCATTGTCGCGGCCGGCGGCAACATGGAGGCGGATTGGCCGCTGGAGCGCGCGCTGCGCATAGCCGATTCGGCCATCGGCTCCCCGGTACTCGAGGATTTGTACGATCAGATGAAGGCGACGCCGGTTCCCGTCGATCTGCCGCAACTGTGGCAGCGGCTGGGCATCGAGCTGCACGGCGATAGCGTGTTGTTCGATGACTCGGCACCACTCGCTCAACTGCGTCGGGCGATCACCGCAGCCCGCGATTGAGGCGTCATTGGATGGGCTTCCCTTCTTGGGCGGACGGAATCTGCCCCAGACGGCGCAGCAGCGGCGCGATCGACAAGCCCTGGGCGAAAATCGAAAATGCCACGACGGCGAACGCGACGGCCGCGATCGCCTCCCGGTCCGGCACGTCGGTCGGCAGGCTCAGCGCCAGGGCCAAGGCCAGCGCACCGCGCAAGCCGCCCCACACCAGCAAGTGCTGCTGGCGCAGGCTGACCGGGTTGTCGCTGCGGACGAACAGCCCGCATACCGGATAGATCGCCGCCGCGCGTCCCAGCGTGACCAGCGCGATCGCAATCAGCGCGGGCTTCCACACCCCATGAAAATCCTGCTGCGCCTCGTGGATCCCGATCAACAGGAAGATCAACGAATTCGCCACGAACGCGGCGAAGTCCCAGAAGGCTTCGATCACCACGCGCGTGCGGGCCGACGCGCTGATGCCCTGTCCAAGATTGCCGATCAACAGCCCGGCACACAGGGTCGCGAGCACCCCCGACCCATGGAAGTGCTCGGCCAGCAGGAACGAACCGTAGGCGGCAATGGTGGTGAACGTCAGTTTGACCATTTGGTCGTCGGTCCGGTTCGCCAGCGCCAGCACCACCCTGGCCACCAGCGCGCCGCACAGGATCCCGCCACCGATGGATTGCAGCAGCCACACACCGAACAGGCCCGGCGTGACCGCCTGGCCGGCCGCCAACGCGGCGCCGACCGCGAACAGCACCGCCGCGGTGCCGTCGTTGAAAAGGCTCTCGGTCTCGACCAGGATCCGAAGTCGCCCGCGCACCCCCGCTTCCTTGAACAGCGCGATCACCGACACCGGATCGGTGGCGGCGATCAGAATCCCGAACAGCGATGCCGCGAGCCAGCTCCAGCCCGCCAGCCAGTGCATGCCGGCCGCGGTCAGGGCCGCCGCCAACACCAGCCCGACGGTCGCCAGCGCGACGATCAGCAGCAGATCGGGCCGCAGCTCGCGCCAGCGCAGAACCATCGCGGCTTCGAAGATCAGCGGCGGCAGCAGCGTCGAGAAGATCAGATCGCGGGTCAGGCGTATGTCCGGTTCGACCGAAAACAGCGCCAGGCACATCCCGGTGGCCACCAACCCCACGCTGTATGGAACGTGAAGCTTGCGCGTGAGGATCGCCACCACTGCCGCCACCAGCAGAAGAGCGCCAAGGTGCTCGATCGAATTGGCCATCGCGACTGCGGTGTCCTCCGGCGGGAGCGCCGCAACGCGAACGCAGGCGCAGGGTCGAGCTTACCCTGCGCCTGCAAGCCTGCAATAAGGATCAGCCGTCAGTGCGCGCCGGAATTCACTGTGCCGCGCATCGTCATCTCCAGCGTTTCCGATCCGGCTACACGGGTCAGCCCAGCTTCACCGGAATGAAGATTTTCTGCCCGTCGCGCTCGATCAGCAGCGCCACCGACTTCGGATGGCTCCGCATCACGCTTCGCACCTGATCGACCGAATTGGCCTCGTGGCCATCGATTCCGAGCACCACGTCTCCGGGTTGTATGCCAGCGCGGGCCGCCGGTCCGACGACGTCTTCGACGATCAGCCCGTGGTCGAGCGACCGCTCGAGCCGCTCCTGGCGCGTCAATGGCCGCAGCGCCAAGCCCAGCTGCCCGTGCGAGTCGGTGCCGGCCGAGTTGGCCTGCTTCAGCGACCCTGAATCGGCTTCTGCCAGCTTGATGTCGAAGTCGCGTTCGGACCGATCACGCCACACCTTCAGCGTCACACGGCTGCCGGGCGCGTCCATTCCGATCCGACTGGACAGATCCCCGGCCCGTTCGATCGGGGTGCCGTTCACGTGCGTGATCACGTCGCCCGGCTTCAGTCCGGCCTTCGCCGCCGGGCCGTCCGGATCGACGTTGGACACCAAGGCGCCATCGGGCCGCTGCAGCCCGAACGATTCGGCCAGCGCCTGATTCATATCCTGCACCATCACGCCCAGCCGCGCGTGGCTCGCGTGACCGGTGGCGACGATCTGATCCTTGGCATGCAAAGCCACGTCGATCGGGATCGCGAACGCCAGGCCCTGGTAGCCACCGGTCTGCGAGTAGATCTGTGCATTGATGCCGACCACGTTGCCGGCCGCATCGAACAGCGGCCCACCGGAGTTGCCGGGGTTGACCGCCGCATCGGTTTGAATGAACGGAACATAGGCGTCGCCGGGCAAAGAGCGGCCTTTGGCACTGACGATGCCGGCGGTGGCGCTCTGATCGAACCCGAACGGGGCGCCGATCGCCAGCACGTAATCGCCGACCTGCAGCGACTTCGGATCGCCGATCTTCACGGTTGGAAGCCCGGTCGTGTTGACGCGCAGCACCGCGATGTCGGTGGCAGCATCGGCTCCGAGCACTTTGGCCCGCAGCTCGCGGCGATCAGCCAGCTTGACGGTGACTTCCTGGGCATCACGCACCACGTGCGCGTTGGTCAGGATCAGGCCGTCACGGCTGATGATGAATCCCGATCCCTGGCCGTGGAACGGCTGCTCGCCCGAATGCGGGATCCGGAACGGCACCCCCGGAATACCCCGGAAGAACTGGAAAAACGGATCGTCGCCCCAATCGGGTCCGGACGAGGCGTCCAGGCCGATCTTGCGCGTGCCCTCGACTGTCACGCCGACCACCGCCGGGCCTGATTGCTGAACGATGGCCCGGTAGTTCGGTGCTTGCCCCGGAGCCAGCACCGGTGCCGGATTCGCGTCGACACTCTGGGCGGCCGGCCGCGCTGAATCGGCCTGGGCTGTCTGCGCGTCCTTGCGCTGCAGAAAATCAAGAATGCCGGCACGGCTGGGCGAATACCCCCCCAGGCCGACGATCAGAATGCTCAAAGCCGCGGCGCTGGCCGCAAGCGTCTTCAGCGATCTCAGTTTCATCGCCCGTTCCTCCTGTTCGCATAAGAGTTCATATCAAGAATTCCATTCCATTCGGTTGCATCTGGTTACGGTCCCTACAAGTGCTGACACTTCTCGCGACAGCGCAGGGGACAACACGTGCGAAAATTAGTCGCACAGAGTTAGGACCGAGTGAAGCGACGATTAAGTGAGAATTAAGGAGGTCTCTATGAACCGCCTCTCGAAGATCGTTCTGGGCGCTGCCGTCGGCGTGGGTTGCCTGGTGGCGTGCGCAACGGCGAGCGCCGGCTGGCACGGGCATGTGGGAGTCTGGATCGGACCGGGCCCGTGGTGGTGGGGGCCGCCGTACTACCCGTATTACTACCCGCCGGTCGTGGTGGCCGACCCGGTTTATGTGCAGCCGAACCCGGTCGTTCAGGTGCCTGCGCCGCCTAACTACTGGTACTACTGCCGGCAGTCCAACGCGTACTACCCGTACGCGTCCCAGTGCCCCAGCGGATGGGAGCAGGTTTCGCCGCAGCCTCCCGCGCCGGCGCAGGCGCCGACACCCGCTCCGCGCTAAGCGGCTGCTAGGGCACGATCAACGCGAGCGCGGGCCGGCCGGATTCGGTGCCGTCTCCCGCGCCGCGGGTCGCCGGGCGGCCTGGGCTGCGGCTCGCTCGATCGCCCGCCTGACAGCGGGCACGAGCCGGCGCAATCGGCTCTTGGGCACGTAGTCCCAGGCCCCGACTTCCACCATCACGGACGCCTTGACCTCTCCGATCGTGCCCGAAACCAGGATCAGTGGCAGGTTCGGATAGTGGCGGAGGAAGCGTCTGAGCGTGTCCGTGAAATACATGCCGGGCACTGCATAATCGGACAGCACCAGGTCCCATCGGCTCTGCAGCAGTGCCGCGTTCAGCGCCTCGCTGCTTTCGACCCGCTCGCAGCGCCCGAGCAGGCCCGCCATCCTGAGCGCACGTTCGATCAGCAGGAAGTCGGACTCGGTGTCCTCGATACACAGTACGTTCAGCGGGCCAATATCCATCTGCGGTGGCGGTCAGACCGCCTGGTTCGATTCGGTGACCAATTGCAGCTCGGAAGCGGGAGCCGCCTTCCCGAAATAGTAGCCCTGCAGCAGGTCGGCGCCGATTTCGCGCAGTGCCCTGACCTGCGATTCGTGCTCGACGCCTTCGGCGACGGTCCGCAAGCGCATCGCGCGTGCCAGCGTCACGATCGCCTGCACGATCGCCCGGTCGTCGGACTGCGCCGAGACTTCCTCCACGAACGGCTGTGCGATCTTCAGCGTGTTGATCGGGTAGCGCTTCAGGTAACTGAGCGACGAGTATCCGGTACCGAAATCATCGACGGCGATCTGGACGCCCAACTGCCTCAGGTCGTGCAGCAGCTTCATCGTCACCTCGGTCGGTTCGACCAGAAGGCTCTCCGTCAGCTCGAGCTCCAGAAACTTACCCGGCAGTGCAGCGTCCTGCAGGGATTCCTTCACCGTTTCCAGAAGATGTTCAGGGTCGAACTGCCTGGCCGACAGATTGACCGCTACCGAACCTTGAAATCCCCGGGCATGCCATCGGCTGCACTGCAGGCAGGCCTCTTTCAGAGCCCACTCCCCGATCGGCACGATCAGCCCGGTCTCTTCGGCAACGTTCAGAAAAGCGCCCGGGCACAGCAGGCCTCGCTCGGCGTGAACCCAGCGCAGCAACGCCTCGTAGCCGCCGACCTTCGCCGTGCGGCTGTCGACCTGGGGTTGATAGAACAGCCGCAACTGCCGGCGGGCCAGCGCCTCTCGCAGATCGGCTTCGATCTGGAAACGTTCACGCGCCTTGGCGTCCATTTCCGGCGAAAAGAACCGGTACGTCGCTCGGCCCGCCGCCTTGGCGTGGTACATCGCGTGATCGGCATTGGTCAGCAGCGCCGACTCGTCCTGGCCGTCTTTGGGGAACAGACTCACGCCGATGCTCGACGACAGTCGGATCCTGTGCCCATCGATCTGGATCGGCTCGGCGATCGAGCGGGTTATCCCGGCCACGACGCGCACGACGCCCTCGACGCCGCCAGCGTCCGGCAGCACGACGACGAACTCGTCCCCGCTCAGGCGCGCAACCGTATCGCTGGCTCGCACGTTGCTCACCAGCCGCCGCGACATCTCGATCAGGACGCGGTCGCCGGTTGCGTGCCCGAGCGAATCGTTGATGTGCTTGAAGTGGTCCAGGTCCACGAACAGCACGGCGAGCCGCCGGTGGGCGCGCTGCGCATGGGCGATCGCCTGCTGCAACCGGTCCGCCAGCAACATCCGGTTGGGCAGATCCGTCAACGGGTCGTGCTGCGCCATGTGCTCGATGCGCGCCTGCGAGGCTTTGCGCTCGCTGATGTCGGTGAGCACCCCGACGAAATGCGTGACCGTCGAGGTGGAGCCAAGCACCGCGGCGATATTGAACCACGCCGGGTAGGTCCGCCCGTCCTGACGGCGGTTCCAGACTTCGCCGTGCCAGTGCCCGTGCTCGGCCAGCCAGGCCCACATCTTTCCGTAAAACCCGCCTTCCTGGCTATCGGCGCCGACCACGCTCAGATCCCGACCCAGAATCTGCTCGGGCGCGTGTCCCGTGATCTGGGTGAACGCCCGGTTCACCGATATGATCCGATGTGACGCGTCGGCCACCATGATGCCTTCGAGCGTGTTCTCGAACGCGACGGCGGCCAGACGCATCTGCTCCTCGGCTTCGCGCCGGGCGGTTTGCTCGGCGACCTCGCGCAAGCTGCGCTCGATCGCCGGCACCAGCCGCGCCAGACGGTCCTTCAGCACAAAGTCCCACACACCCTGCTTGAGCAGCTCGACCGCGGCTTCCTCGCCGATGCTGCCCGACATCAGAATGATCGGCAGTCCAGGCGCATCAGTGCGGATCTTTGCCAGGCTGTCGTGGATCGGCAAACCCGGAACGTGATAGTCCACCAGGGCCAGGTCGACATCGTTGCCGACGAGGGCGCCCGACAAGGCGTCCACGCTGGCGACCCGCACGCAGGCGGCGTCGAGCCCGTGCTGCCGCAAGTGGCGCTCGATCAGGCGCAGATCGGACTCGGAGTCCTCAACCACCAGGATCTTCAGCGACCCAGCCACGAGCGCTCTCCCCTCACACCGGTTCGTTGGTCGCCACCCAGTAGATGCCCAGACGCGCCACGGTCTGGGCAAATTCCGAGAAGTCGAGCGGTTTGCGCACGAAGCTGTTGCAGCCGCTCTGGTAGCTGCGAAGCCGGTCGCGCTCCTCGTCCGAGGAGGTCAGGATGACGACGGGAATCAGCTCGGTGCGCGGATCGGTCCGGACCCGGCTCAGTACGTCGAGCCCGCCAACCCGCGGCAGATTGATATCCAGCAGGATCACGGCTGGCGGATCGCTTCCGGCGCGCTGCGGGAATTCGCCCTCGCCGAACAGGTAGTCGAGCGCCTGCTGGCCGTCACGCACGACCTCCACTTGGTTGGCCAGATTCACCTTGCGCAACGCCCGCAAGATCAGCAACTCGTCCTGCTGGTTGTCCTCGACCAGAAGCATCGTTCTCGGCGTCATGGATCGTCCTCGCAAAGTCGTCACTCGAGAGTGCCAGGGAGAAGCAGAATTCGGCTCCCTGGCCCGGCGACGAGTCCGCACGGATCTGTCCGCCGTGCCGATGCACGATGCGCTGCACCGTCGCCAATCCGATCCCGATTCCCGGAAATTCATCCTGCCGGTGCAGGCGCTGGAAGGGCTGGAACAGCTTGTCCGAATGCGCCATGTTGAATCCGATGCCGTTGTCCACGACATGGAACATGCGCTCTCCCCCATCGTTGCTTGCGAACACACGGATTGCCGCCGCAGGCGTGCGCACCGTGTACTTCCATGCGTTGCCCAGCAGGCTACGCATCACGATTTCCATCATCCGGGCGTCGGCGCGAACCACCAGTCCCCGCTCGACCCGGCAGGAGACCTTGCGCGAGGGCTCGCCGCGGGCAAACTCTGCCAGGATGCCCTCGGCCATCGCCGACAGGTCGACCCGATCCCGGCGCAATTCGCCCCGCACGCTGCGCGACAGCTGTAGCAGGCCGTCGATCAGCTCGCCAAGATGCCCGCTGCCCCGGATGATCTGGTTCAGGTAGACGCGGGCCTCGCCGTCGACGCGTTCGCCGTAGTCCTCCATCAGGGCCTGGCTGAAGCCCTCCATCGCGCGCAGCGGCGCGCGCAGGTCGTGCGCGACCGTGTAGCCGAAGCTCTCCAGCTCCTGGTTGGCCGCCTGCAGTTCGGCCGTACGCTCTTCGACCCGCCGCTCGAGCTCCGCGTTCAGGCCGATCACGCCCGCCAGCCGCTGCTCGTTTTCGAGCAGGGACTCGTTGATACGCGCCAGCTGATCGGACCGCTGCCGCATCGACTCCTCCAGCCTGGCGTGATCGCTCCTGAGTTCCTCCTCGACCCGGCGGGCGCTGTCGAACGCGCGCCCGATCACGACCACCGCAACGGATAGCAGTATCACCGCAAGCCCGCCGCCGCTCGCCAGCACCGCCGCAGCCAGCTGGCCACGCACGCGCGCCAGCCCTTCCCGCTGGCGCAACAATGTCTGCTCGGCCGACTCGAAGTCCCCGGCAGCGCGGCGCACCACCTCCCTACCCGGCGGGCCGGGGTCGACGACGATCGCCGAAGCAATCGCAGCGGGTCCCCGAGCCCGCCTCAGATCGATCAGCTCGGAAAGCCGCTTCAGCCGGGCAGCCAATAGCGGTTCAAGCGCATCGATCCTGCGCTGCTGATCCGCGATGTCGGCCGTCAGCGCGCGCAGTGAGCGCAAGCCCTCGCTGCATTCACGCGCGGCGCGCTGGTAGGGCTCGAAAAAAGCCTCATCTCCGGTAATCGCGAAGCTGCGCTGCGCCGCTTCCGCGTCCGCCATCGACGCCATGACAGCGTGCATCGATTCGATTACCTGGCGGCTGTGTTCGGCCCAGGCCGATTGCACCCGCAACTGGTGGATGCCGAAGTACGAAACGGCGCCCAGCACGCCGAGCGCCGCCAGACCTGCGGCGAATACAGCCTGAATCTTCCGCTCGATCGGCTGCAGTCCTGCCGTGCTGCCGATCTTCCGCGCCGAATTCATTCCGTGACTGCCCTGCAGTACTGCGCGTCCCGGCGCAACGGCAACAGAGACTGATGATTCGCCTACGCCAATAGGGTGTAAAGCGACCATCGCGCTAACAAAGGGGTGAAGTCTATCAACGCCAACGCGGGTAATCACGCGTTTTGGCGCTCAACCACGCGTGTGGCAAGGGTTCAGGCGCAGCAACAGGTATCCCAGATATCAGTCGTACCGACCCGTAGGCAGTCGTTCGTGTCCCCGCTTCGGCGCACGGTGCGCGAATGATCGATGCGCTGGGCGCAACTCAACTCAGACGTAGAAGCGGATCGAAACCCGACATCGCAAGCGCCTTCGGCGATCGAGAACGATTCGACGCGACTGCACGTCGAGGCGTGCAGTCGCGCTTATTCGATTCGGGCCTTGTCTCAGCTCGACCCGCTCTCGTCCAGCGTCAAGTCGACCATCAAGTCGTTCGCGATCGCTTCCAGCGCACCGCGCAGCTGCGCCGTGCCGACGTGCGCCGGAACACGCAGTTGTGCAGAAGCTCGCACCAGGCTCTCACCGGACATCGAACCGCTGACGCAGTCCGTCACCAGCTCCTCGATACTCACGCCGCGGCTTGCCAGCGCGTGCGAGATGTCTCGCACGATGCCGGGCCGATCCTGGCCAATCAGCTCCAGCTTCATTCGCCTGCCCGGTGCGCCGCTTGCTCCGTCGGTGCCGCGCGTGACCACGATCCGCAGGCCCTGCGCCTCCAGTTCCTGGAATGCGACGATCAGCGCCTCGATGCTGGCCTGCGGAACGTGCAAGTGAACGATGCCGGCGAACTGTCCCGCCAGGTTCGCCATCCGCGACTCGAGCCAGTTGCCGCCATGGGCGGTGACGCGGTCCGAGATCAGGTTCACGAGGCCGGGGCGGTCCGGCCCGACAATCGTGAGTATCAACGAGGCCGGCATCTGGCTTGCTCCGTCATCCGTGCTGCGATCGTACTGATATTGACCTTCGTCAGTCCAGCGCGCCGGCGCGCGTTCTCCCGCCAAAAGAATTTACGCGGGCAGGAACTCGCAGTAGCCTAGAGCTGCCTAAAGGGCAGAGTGCCGACGCAGTGTCGACGCAGCGTCGATTTGGGCAGTGCGCGGTGCAGGAGATCGCGGTGAAGATTCATTCGACTGTGCTTGCAACAATTCTGGCGACGCCCTTGCTGGCGCTTTCGGTCCAGCCGGCTGCCGCGTTCGGCAATGCCGCCGGAACCGGAGGCTTCGTGCACGTGACCTCCTCCAATGGCCACGGAGGTGGGCACATGGGCGGGGGGCACGGCGGAGGTCGAACCGGAGGTCAAACCAGCCACGGTGGCGGATGGAGCGGCCATCCCGGCTGGGGCGGCGGGCACGGCTGGGGCGGCGGGCACGGCTGGCACCACCACGATCACGACTGGGGCGGCTGGCGCGGTGGTTGGGGGTTCGGGTATTGGGGGCCGTACGGGGATCCCTGGCTGGGGGGTTGGGGTTACCCTTATTACCCTTATTACCCTTATTACGCTCCGTCGTACCCGGCCTATGTTGTACCCGACACCGGTGCCGTACCGTCGGCGCCGCCCCCTCCGGCCTACTGGTACTACTGCCCTTCGGCCAAGGCGTACTACCCGTATGTGTCGCAGTGCCCGGAGCCCTGGGTGCCGGTCAGTCCCACTCCACCGGGCTGAATCTGTGAAGCGGCGCTTCAGCTCCTGACTTCAGCCCCCTGACTTCAGCCCCTGACTTCAGCGCCCCGGTTCGCTTAGCTCCGGCAGCACTCTTAAGCGACTGCACCGCAACGCGGCAGGGGCGGTTTCGCGTGGGAATCGGTACGATCTGGCTTCCCGCGTCCCGTATTTGCCCTATGCGATGAGTTGGTTCAACGAGCTGCTGGGCGGTCCAGCCGAGAAACCCACCGCGCATGGGCCGCGGCGGCCTGCTGCGCCGGGAGCGGTACCCGCGCCCACCGTCGATCCCGATGCCGTGCGTGCCGCCTTGGCGACGGTCACCGACGAGGAGGTACGGCAGCGCCACATCGAGGAGTTGGGCTGCGCGCTGGCCGCCATGTGCCGCAAGCCCGCACCGGACGATGCGCCCGGTGTGTGGGCGGCCGCACTGCGCCACGTCGCCGACAGGTCGCTCGCGCTGCAGTGGCTCGCGAGCCTGAACGGCGACCGTTGGCTGGGCGAAGTCGCGGTGCTCGGGCGCTTCGCCGAGTTGCGGCTGGCTGCCGTCCAGCGCGTCGCGGATCCCGAAGTGTTGGGGCAGGTTGCGCGCCTTAGTCGAGGCAAGGACAAAGGGGTGTTCCGCCACTGCTCGGACGTGCTGCGCCGACAGCGCCAGGGCGCCGAGCGGGTCCAACGCGCGGCACAACTGGCTGCTGCGCTGCAAGAGATGCTGAGCCACTCTCCGTTGTCCGTTTCGTGCCTGCTCGACCTGCAGCGCGAACTGCAGGCGCTGGAAGACGGAGGCGAGCCCCTGGCCGAGTGCCGGATCCTGCTCGACCAGGCGGACACGCGTTTAAGGCAGGAGTCGGAGGCCCGGCACAGTCTGCAGGCTTGTAAGGAGGAAGCCGCTGAGTTGGCGGCTGAGTGCACCGGCGCCCCGTGCCTGGACGCGGCCCAGCTGCAACAATGGCACGATCGTTATTCAGCCCTCGCTCAGCGGCAGGCTCGCCTGCCGGATTGGCTCGGCGGCAAGGCCGCGTGGCAGCAACTGGTCGCGTCACTGCACCAGATCGAATCGCGCCTGGCGGCGCTGGCGGCGGACAACACCCGCATCCAGGCATGCGAGCAATTCCTGTCCGAGCTGGCCGTCGGATCGGTCGCGTCCGACGCCGCGGCCGCGTGGGAAGCGCTGCCAAAACCCGATCGCCCTGAAGTCCGCCAAGCGCTCCAAGCACGCTGGCAGGCGCTGCAGCCGCTGCCGCAAGCCGCGCCACTCAAGAGCGCCGAGCCGCCGCCGACGCGACCCAGGATCGATCTGGCCGCGGTGCGCACCCTGCTGGAACAGATGGAACAGGCGCTGGAGTCCGGGCATCTGGCCGATGCCGACGCGCCCGCCAGGAAGATCAAGGCAGCGCTCGGCGGCGTCGCGTTACGCGGCGACCTGGCGGCGCGACTGCAGCACGCCCATACGCGCCTGAGCGAGTTGAGCGGCTGGGCCAAGTGGGGCGCAGAGAAGAAACGCGAGCACCTGGTCGCGGCCGCCGAAGAGGTTCTTGCCGGAAACCACGACATCGACTACCTGGCCCGCGCAGTGCCCGCACTGCGCGAGGAGTGGAAGCGGCTGGGTACCCAGGCTTCGCCGGCGCTGCGCGATTGGGAGCGCTTCGATGCTGCGCTCGTGAAAGCCTACCAGCCGGTCGCCGCGCAGCGCGCCGAGGAAGCGGCCCGGCGCGCGCAGGCGCGCTCGGCAAAGGAGGCGCTCTGCTCTGAGTGGGAGGCCTTTGTCGCGGCCGTCGACTGGGAACGCCCCGATTATGCGGCCATCGAGGTCCAGCGCGACCAGGTGGCAAAGCACTGGCATGCCGCGGCGCGCGCGGGCTTTCGCGACGAACGTGTATTGCGCAAGCGCTTCGACACCGTGGTGGGCGAGGTCGACCAGCGCCTGGTAGCAGCGCGCGCCTCGGAAATCCAACGCCGCGAGCAACTGATTGGCGCCGCCGAGGCGCTGCGCGTCTCGCCGGACCTGCGCGCCGCCATGACCGAGGCCAAGGGCCTGCAGGAGCGCTGGCGCAACGAGGCGGGCCAGCTGCGGCTGCCGCGAAGCGACGAGCAGAAGCTGTGGCATCGCTTTCGTGCCGCCTGTGATGCCGTGTTCGCCCGGCGCGACGCCGAGCGCGCCGAACAGTCCGTGCAGAGAGAGATGCGCGCGCAGGCGCGCGTCGCGCTGATCGATGCGTTCGCAGCCGCCGTGGCGGGGGCCGACGCGACCCATATCAAGCGCGCGCTTGGGCAGTTTCAGGCCGAGTGGGATGCCGCGAAGGCGGGCGCCGGCGCGTCGGCCGACGCGCTCGAGCAGCGTGCGCGCGACTTGCGGCGACAGGCGCAGCAGCGCATCGAGACACTGCACCAGCAGGCGTATCGCTCACAGCTGGAGGCCCTGGCGCGGCAGGCGGCGCCCGCCGACGGAGTCGACGCGGACGGCCTTGCCGCGGGCCGCGAGGCGCGGCAGGCGTTGCTGATCGACCTGGAGATCGCCCTGGACCTGCCGACGCCCGACGAGTTCGCGCCGGCGCGCCGCCGGCACCAGCTGGAACGCCTGCAGAGCCGTTTCCGTGGCGGCCGACAGCAGCGGCCGCAGGCCGAGGAACTGCTGGCCCAGTGGTATGCCACCCCGGCCAGCCCGGACGAGCCGATGAACCAGAGGGTCCAGGCGGTGGTGCGCAAACTGCTGGAACAGAGCCGAACGGCCGCCGGAAAATGAATTTCGCCGCCCGCGCGGCGATGGCCGCTTAGACGCCGAGGAGTTGATTCAGCAGGATCAACAGGCTCGCGTCCTTGGTTTCTTCGTAGAGTCCTCCAACCAGGACCGAATCGTAGAGCTCGCGCAGCCGATGCAGGCTGCCGCGCAGGCCGGCGCCCGACGGCGCGTGCCCGGCCAGCATCTCGCGCAACACGTGAACCTCGCGCTGCAGCGCCGCGGAGACCTTCGGGTCGCGCTGCGCGAACCGCTCGGCAAGACGCGTGACGGCCGCCTCGACCTCGCGCACGGCTTCCAGATCGAGATCCTTGTCGGGGCGCGGCTCCCGTGGCGTAGTGCCCATCTTGTGCTGCCTGGTCCGGTTGAACCGACGGTGCAAGTGTACCGGGTGCGCGGTGACCGCGCGTAGACTCGGCACCCTGCCGGCCGGACTGCCTCGATGCCTCAATTGATCTTCAAGAACGCGCGCATCTTCGACGGAATCCACGCGGACTGCCCGGAAGGGATGTCCGTTCGGGTGGCGGACGGGCGGATCCAGGAGGTTTCAGCCCAGCCGCTCGGCGGACAGGATGCACATGTGCTCGACGTCGCCGGACGCACGCTGATGCCCGGGCTGATCGATGCGCACGTACACGCCTTTGCCAGCGACGTCCTTATCCAGAGAATCGAGGCGCTCGGCGAGGCGTACCGCACCGCGCACGCGGTGCGCATGCTGACGCATGCGCTGCAATGCGGCTTCACGACCGTGCGCGACATCGGCGGCGGCAACTATTCCCTGTACCGTGCCCTCTCGGACGGCCTGATCAACGGGCCCCGCTACCTGTACGCCGGCAAAGTTCTGTCGATGACCGGCGGCCATGGCGACTTGCGCCAGATCGAGGATCGGCCGCATTACGGGGCGCTCTGCTCGTGCGGCGATCGAGCGCTGTTCAACACGTTCGCCGTGCTGGCCGACGGAGTCGATGCATGCATCCGCGCCGCCCGTGAGGAGCTTCGACAGGGCGCACACTGCATCAAGATCATGGGCTCGGGCGGCGTACTGTCACCCACCGATCCGATCTGGATGAACCAGTACCGCGAGGACGAGATCCGCGCGATCGTGAACGAGTGCGTCGAGCGGCGCACCTACGTCGCCTCGCACTGCCACCCGGCCAGCGCGGTGCGCCGCAGCGTGGAATTCGGCGTGCGCAGCATCGAACACGGTACGCTGATCGACGACGAAACGGCGCGCTTCGTGGCCGAACGCGGCGCCTACATCGTGCCGACAATGGCCGTCATCAACGCGCTGGTCGAGACAGGGCGGCAGATGGGATTGCCCGCGCAAACCCAGGAAAAAGCCCACATTGCATTCGACTCGGCACTGGCCGGCCTTGACTCGATGCGCCGTGCCGGCGTGAAGGTGTGCTTCGGTACGGACCTGCTCGGCAGCACCTACGGCCAGCAGTGCCGCGAGTTCACGTTGCGCAGCGAGGTGTTCACGCCGGTGGAGATCCTTCGCCAGGCGACCTCGGTTCCCGCGGAAATGATGATGATGCGCGGCCAGATAGGATGCATCGAGCCCGGAGCACACGCCGACCTGATCGTGGTGGACGGGGACCCGCTGAAGGATGTCGCGCTGCTCGCCGCCGACGGCCGGAGCCTGCGGGTGATCGTGCGCGCTGGCGTCGTGGTGAAGAACGAGCTTCGCTGATCACGACGCTGCGACCCCGGTCAGTAAGGGAACGGCCAGGTCCGCATTACCGATCTAGTCCTTCGCCTTCGGGACCTCTTTCTTCTCGGTCAGCACGATCTCGGTCACGTCTCGGACGTCCCGGTACTGCGGCGCGCCTGCCTTGACCGACACCGAGCCGATGAACGGGTGTTGGACGCTGGCCCAACTCTTGGACTTCAGGAGGTCAGGGGCTCCATCGAAAATCAGAAACGTTTTCCTTATCTGCTCGCCGCTTGGAAGCTTGCCCGCCGGGTGCATACCGGGACTCGTGTATTCCTTGGCGAAGGTTTTATAGAAGAAAACGACCTGCAAGTCTCGAAGCGGTCATACCAACATCGAAAGAAGCCAAATTGCGCTGCATCGATTGTAAGCGGCCCAAACGGTATCCGAGGTAAATCACGGCACCGGAATGCAGGAAAATCCGGGCGTCGCAGCGGGCGTCCCCCCGGTTCTTATGGTGACTTTCCTCACTTTCGAAGATCGCCCGCGCAACGCACACTGTGGTCGTTCTTTGCCGGTCCGTGCGGCATTCGCGGAGTTCGGGGCAGTGGGGAAGCGCAAATGGTCTATGTACTGGTGCTCGCATGTCTGTGGTCGGCCGTCGGCGCGTTGGTGTTTTTTGTGCGCGCAAAGATCACTTTGCCTCAGAGATTGGCGCTGACTATCGGCACATCTCTCGTGTTCGGAGCTGTCGGCTGGTTCGACGTTTCCAGCATTTTTCGCGACGCCCGCTCAAATCCTCCCGTCGTTGCGAAGGGGTTGGTCAAGCCGGATCTGCGGTCGTCGACGGCGACCAATTAAGCACGAATCACCTCCAGCGCCGGGCTTCGCACGCCACCTGGATTGTCAATTACCGTTCTCGAATCGCAGCAGGTCGACGTCAATAACCCCCGGTAAAGCCCTGACTCGATCCAGTACCAACGGCTCGACCGCACCGTCGACCGCCACCAGGCAGACAGCCGTCGCCCCGGGTCTGCTGCGTCCCAGGTTGAAGTTTGCGATGTTGATCCCGGCCACACCGAGCAGCGTGCCAAGCCGCCCGATGAAACCCGGTTTGTCTTCGTTGCGCATAAAGAGCATGTGCGGCGTCAGTTCCGCTTCCAGCGTCACATCGTCGATTCCAACCAGGCGCGGCTTGCCGCCGAACAGGGTCCCCGCGATCCGCAATTCGCCCGAATCGGCTTCGACGTCGAGGCGGATCAGCGTGTGGTAGTCGCCTTCGGTCTCCAGTCGGGTCTCACGAACCTTGATGCCACGCTCCTTCGCGATCACCGGCGCATTGACCATATTGACGTCGTCCAGTGACGGTCGCAACAGGCCCATCAGCATCAGGTTCGACAACGGACGGCTGTTGACCGCGCCCGCGTGGCCCTCGTAGCTGATGCTGACCGATCGGATGCCGCTGTGGGTGACCTGGCCCGCGAAGCCACCGAGCAACTCGGCGAGCTTCGTGTAGGGCCGCAATTTCGGCGCGTCCTCCGCCGACACCGACGGCATGTTCACTGCGTGGGTCACGGCGCCCGTCAGCAGGAAGTCGCTCATCTGCGCGGCGAGCTGCTGCGCCACGTTCTCCTGCGCCTCCATCGTCGAGGCGCCGAGGTGAGGCGTGCAGACGACGTTGTCCATCCCGAACAGCGGGTTGTGCCGGGCCGGCTCCTCGGCGAACACGTCCAAACCGACCCCGGCGACCTGCCCGCCGATCAGAGCTGCCTTCAGATCGGCCTCGACCACCAGCCCGCCGCGGGCGCAGTTGATGAGTCGAACGCCCTTCTTGCAGCGGGCGAGGAATTTCGAATCGACCAGATTGCGCGTCTCGGCAGTCAATGGTGTGTGCAGCGTGATGAAATCCGCACGCGGCAGCAGATCCTGCAGATCGACTTTCTCGACGCCCAGTTCGGCCGCGCGCTCGGGCGTCAGGAACGGGTCGGCGGCGATCACTTTCATCTTAAGACCCAGCGCGCGGTCGGCGACGATCGATCCGATATTTCCGCAGCCGATGATGCCGAGCGTCTTGCCGGTGACTTCGACGCCCATGAAACGCGATTTTTCCCATTCGCCAGCGTGGGTCGACGCGTTGGCGGCCGGCAGCTGACGCGCAAGCGCGAAGATCATCGCGATCGCGTGCTCGGCCGTGGTGATCGAGTTGCCAAACGGCGTGTTCATCACGACGATCCCGCGCGCAGTGGCGGCCGGCACATCGACGTTGTCGACCCCGATCCCGGCGCGACCGATCACCTTCAGATTCGTCGCAGCCGAGATGATCTCGCTGTTGACCCTCGTCGCCGACCGGATCGCGAGACCGTCATAAGCGCCGATGAGCGCCTTGAGTTCATCCGCGGCCAGGCCCTTTCTCTGGTCGACCTCGATGCCGCGTTCGCCGAAGATCTGGACCGCCCGCGGCGACAGAGTCTCGGTGATCAGGACGCGAAAGCTCACGCGGCGACACCTGCTTCGGCCCGGCAGGTCGCGTACGCCCAATCGAACCACGCGACCAAGGCTCGGATATCCTCGGACTCGATTGTCGCGCCGCACCAAACGCGCAGGCCCGGCGGCGCATCGCGATAGGAGCCGACGTCGTAGGCGACGCCTTCCTTGTCGAGCATCGACGTCAACCGCCTGCAAAACGCCGCCTGATGCTCCAGGCTCATCGAAGCCAACGCCGGGTCGGCGAGCTTCATGCACACCGACGTCGGCGAGCGAGAGGCCGGATCGGTGGCCAGGAAATCGATCCACGCCGTGCGCTCGACCCATTGCGCCAGCACGCGAAAGTTGTCCTGCGTGCGCTGCGCGAGCCCCTGTGCACCGCCGACCGATCTGGCCCACGCCATCGCATCCAGCGCATCCTCGACGCACATCATCGACGGAGTGTTGATCGTCTCGCCCTCGAAGATGCCGCGGTTGAGCTTGCCCTCCCTCGTCAGCCGGAAGATCTTGGGCACCGGCCAGGCCGGCTTGTGCGATTCGAGGCGTTCGACCGCGCGCGGCGAGAGAATCAGGATTCCGTGCTGCGCTTCGCCGCCCAGCACCTTCTGCCAACTGAACGTGACTACATCGAGCTTGTACCAGGGCATCGGCACCGCGAAGACCGACGACGTGGCGTCGCAGATCGAAAGCCCCTGGCGATGGTCGTCGATCCAATCGGCATCGGGAACGATCACACCCGAGGTCGTGCCGTTCCAGGTGAAGACGATGTCGTGATCACCATCGGCCTGCGACAGGTCCGGCAATCGGCCGAAGTCGGCGACGAAGCTACGGGTCTGAAGCGGCTTCAGTTGCTTCACACAATCGGTCACCCATTCCCTGCCGAAGCTCTCCCAGGCGAATACGTCGACCGGACGCGGCCCGAGCAGCGACCACAGGGCCGCCTCGACCGCACCGGTGTCGGATGCCGCCACGATCCCGACCAGATATTCCGGCGGCAGCTCGAGCAGGGCCTTCGTTTCGTCGATGACCTGCTTGAGCTTGTCCTTGCCGATCTTGGCTCGGTGAGAGCGGCCGAGCGCTGCGCCGGTCAGCGCCTCGAA
>Ga0137418_10000959_pt1 | contig 26450 bp, 24 predicted proteins | sample CZODoug3_1_2_16f_FD_122242 | JGI IMG/M metagenome (GOLD analysis project Ga0137418, IMG submission 122242) | Vadose zone soil fungal communities from Angelo Coast Range Reserve, California, USA - CZODoug3_1_2_16fungal (Hybrid Assembly) | ecosystem: Environmental > Terrestrial > Soil > Vadose...
ACGTCCACGTGAACCACCGACCCCCCACCCGCTACGGCGCTTTGCACCTGGTCGGCGAGGTGCGCGAAGTCGGCGGATAAGATCGAGGGAGCCAGTTCAATCACGTGCGACCTCCGGACGGACGATTCGCAAAATTGGTGACCAACATGAACATTAAGGCTGTGGAAATTCTACCACTCCACCAGCGGCGAGAACGCGATGCCTGCGTGGTAAGCTCGAACGTTTGGCCCCTTCGAAATGTTGCCGTCGATACAACTCGTTCCCACGGGCTTCGGCTTGGCAGCCGTACTGTCTTGGGGGACCTCGGATTTTCTCGGCGGGTTTGCCTCGCGCCGTGCCAACGCCTATTTCTTGACCGCCATTTCGCACGCGGGTGGTTTGGTCCTGGCTCTGGCCCTTGGTTTGTCATCGGGCGCTTCTTTTCCGCCCATGGCGAGCGTGTACTGGGCGATGCTGGGGGGCGCCTGGGGCGGGGCTGCCTTGGCACTTTTCTATGGAGCCTTGGCCGGGGGGCACATGGGACTCACGGCGGCGGTCGCGGCGGTAGTCGGTGCCGCCATTCCCGCAGCGGTAGGGATCCTAGTGGACGGGCTTCCAGGCACGCTGGCATTGGCAGGTTTTGGCTTGGCCGCCCTGGGGATCTGGCTGATCGCACGCCCCGACGAAGGTGGACTCACCGCTAAGGCTTTTGCGACTGCGGTTGCCTGCGGTGTCGGTTTTGCTTGCTTTTATATATTCATGCAACGGTCGGGCAATGCTTCGGCACTGTGGAGTGCTGCATTTTCCCGGTTTGCGGCGCTGGTCGTGGTCAGTGTCATCGTCGTGGCGGGGAGGCATCTGCAAGGCATGGAGCTCTCGCGAGTGGGCATCGGCGTTGCGGCGGGCATGCTGGACGTTACCGGCACCATCTGTTTCGTCCGTGCCACGCAAACAGGCCGCCTCGATGCGGCGGTCATGCTGACGTCGCTTTATCCGGCGATCACTGTGATCCTGGCCCGAATTTTCCTGCGTGAGCACTTCACGCGCTGGAAGCTGGTGGGCATGCTGGCCGCGCTGGCCGCCGTGCCCCTCATCGCAACGCGTTAAGATTGTGAAACGGTACTGAAGTCAATGGCCCTCGTCGAAATTCGCGATCTCACAAAGACCTATACCGATGGCGGCTCGCTGTTTGCGGGCACCAAACGGGAAGTGCGTGCCGTCGATAGCGTATCTCTGGATATTTCCGCTGGCGAAACCTTGGGATTGGTCGGGGAATCCGGCTCGGGCAAGAGCACGCTGGGGCGGTTGGTGTTGCGCTTGATCGAACCAACATCCGGCAGCGTGCGCTTCGATGGCCACGACCTCCTGACCGCGAGCGCCTCCGGCCTCCGTCAACTCCGCCGCGATATGCAAATTGTTTTTCAGGATCCCTTCGGTTCACTCGACCCGCGCTTTCGCGTGGAGGACATCATCGCCGAGCCGCTGGTCATTCATGAGTCCCTGAGCCCTGGCGCGCGGCGCGCCAGGGCTGGGGAGTTATTGCAGGCCGTGGGTTTGGATGCGTCAGCGCTGCCGCGCTACCCGCACGAGTTCAGCGGAGGCCAGCGCCAGCGCATCGGCATCGCCCGGGCGCTCGCCCTCAGGCCAAAATTCATCGTTGCCGATGAGCCGGTGTCTGCTCTTGATGTGAGCGTAGGCGCGCAGGTGGTGAACCTCCTCGCCAAGCTGCAGCGCGAGTTTCAACTGACTTACCTGTTCATTTCGCACTCCATGCCCGTGGTCCGCTATCTGGCGACCCGGATCGCCGTTATGCATCATGGGAAGATTGTCGAGGTCGGCCCATCGGAGGAAATCACCGAGCGGCCGCAACACTTGTACACGCAAAGCTTGCTGGCGTCAACGCCGGAGCTATCGGGATAGGCCCCCCGTTTCCTAAATTTTCATTCCCGTCCTTTTTTCTTCTGCTAGGCTCTTGGCTCATATGAGAAATCGAAATACTTACCTCCGTTTGGTGGCGGCGCTGCTGTGCGTGACCGCCTGGTCTCAAACGATGCCCGTTTCGCCGTCTGTTCCGGCGTCGCGCCTGGCGCATTTGCGCCGCGGGATCAACCTCAGCGAGTGGTTTGCCCAGGTAGTGCCACCAGCGACCTATAACAAGGAGCACTACGCCACGCACACGACCGATCGGGACATAGCGCTGATTGCGTCGCTCGGCTTCGACCATGTGCGCCTGAGCGTGAATCCGGCACCCATATTTCCTGGTGGGGGCTCGCAGGAGGAGTACTTCACTTCGCTGGATGCCGCAGTCAAGATGATTCTCGACCATGGACTTGCGGTTGTGATTGACATCCATCCGGAAAGCGACTTCAAGGCGCGACTCTCCGACGACGGATTCGTGGAGAGGTTCACGAACTTCTGGCGGCAGCTCGCGCAGCACTATTCGTCGTGGGATGCCGAGCGCGTGTTCTTTGAAATCATCAATGAGCCGGAGGTTTACGACCGCTACCGGTGGTTGGGTATCCAGGTCAAGCTCGCAGGGGCGATTCGAGAGAGTGCTCCAGGGCATACGATCATCGCGGCGGGGGCAAAGTGGTCGGCGGACGACGAGTTGGTCTTCATGGAACCGTTGGCAGACGCCAATGTCATCTATAACTTTCATTACTACGAGCCGCACACATTTACGCATCAAGGAGCGACGTGGGGATCGCCCTGGTGGATTTGGGTGAAAGGCTTAGGGTACCCATCGAATGTGGAGAACGCCAACCGGGTTGCGGCGGACGTCCCCGATGAGCTCGGGAAACTTGCTGTGGTGCATTATGGGCGCGACAATTGGGATGCGGCACGAATTGAAGCGGACGTGAACCAGGTAGCCGAGTGGGCCGCGCGCCGGCACTTGGTTGTTACGTGCAATGAGTTTGGTGCGTACCGCAGATATGCGGCGCCGGAGGATCGGGCGCGGTGGATCTCCGATGTGAGAACCGCGCTGGAGAAACACGGGATGGGTTGGACGATGTGGGACTACTCCGGATCGTTTGGCGTGGTGACGAAGACGGGCGGGTTGGCGACGGCGGATGCGGTGACGGTGAAGGCGCTGGGACTAAAGACGCCGGCGAAATAGCGAATGGGCTCTCTGCCCGGGAGGCAAACTGATTGGCTATGGAATTTCCACGGCCAAGACCCATCGCGCGGGCTTGCTCATCGGCCTGGGAAGCTTTGCGCTTTTGGGGTTGCTCCCGCTAACCTCGCGCAGTGAGTCGGCGGAGTGGTTCAACATCACGCTGCTCAAAAAGAAACACCGGGATTGGTTCCGAGAGGATTTGGGCAAGTTGATGCAGATGCTGGCAGACAAGAAGGTTCACCCTCTCGTTGCCGAACGGCTTCCGTTGAAAGATGCGGCGCGTGCTCACCAACGACTCGAGAGCGCCGCAGTCATTGGAAAGATCGTACTGCTGCCGCAAGCGTAATCAATACTGAGCACGCGGTTTGAGGTTGCCGCCAAAGAGTTCTGAAGGGTACAATTTCGCGGATTCCTGCGAGGGATACTCATGGCCACAACGCTTACGCCTCCGCCTTCCGAAGTGCCGATGTCCGAACCAGCGCGAATCTTGAATGCTTTTATCGCCCCAGCCAAGACCTTTTCTGATCTGCAACGCAACGCCAGTTGGTGGGGACCATTCGTCTTAGTGGTATTGGTGACTGTGTTGTATGCCGCGGTCATGGAACGGCAGGTAGGGTTCGACCAGATTTCGAGAAACGAGATCGCGAGATCGTCGCGCGCCGACCAGTTTGACAAGCTGCCTGCGGACCAGAAGGCAAAGCAGATTGAGATTTCCGCGGTCATTACGAAATATGCCTCCTACGGCGCGCCGGTATTTGCCATCATCGCGTATCTGATCATGGCCGGAGTTTTGTTGGGTGTGTTCAGGATTGCGGATACCGTCGTGTCCTTCAAAGTGGCGCTGGCGATTGTGATTTATGGCAGTTTGCCGTGGGCGATTCACGCCTCGCTTGGGGTTTTGTCCATGCTGGTTGGGGTGGACAAGGAAGCATTCAGCATTCGGAATCCGGTAGGGACGAATCCGGCATATTTTATGGACCCGAATGGAAATAAATTCGTGCTTGGCATGGCGTCGGCCTTCGATGTTTTTGCTTTTTGGAGCATTGCGCTGATCGGGATTGGCTTTGCGTGCAACAGCCGGGTGAAGCGCTCGACTGCAATTGCCATCGTGGCGGCAATGTTTTTCGTCTACAAGCTGGTCGGAGCGGGATTGGCATCGTTGTAGTTCTTAGGGATAGCCGCGCGCGCCTGACCGACGCAGACTATGGAAACTTCGGTAATCTTTTCCGGCTGCGTTGCCTGCCGGCAATGCTAGGTTTAGCGGCCTTTTTGGGCCCTCCGGCAGGTGCTGCACGGAGGTAACCCGAAGCGTCGCCTCCCCCTCATTGACTTACGTGCCCGTCCGGGATAACTTCGGTCAGACTCCGGTATCTTCATTCAATTAAGGACCCCGCGTGGCGCGAAAGATTCTGCTTGCCGACGACAGTGTAACCGCCCAGAACATGGGCAAGAAGATCCTGTCTGACGCGGGATATGAAGTGATTACCGTCAGCAACGGCTCGGCGGCTTTGAAAAAAGTCAACGAACTAATGCCGGAAATCGTTGTGCTCGACGTGTACATGCCGGGGTACAGCGGTCTGGAAGTATGCAAGCTGCTGCGGGAGAATCGCCAAACGGCGGAGATTCCGATCTTGTTGACGGTGGGAAAGTTGGAGCCGTTCAAGTCAGAAGAAGCGCTGAAGGCGCGCGCGAATGCGTTTATCGTAAAGCCCTTCGAGGCAACGGAACTGCTGGCTGTGATTCGCAAGATTGAAGATGCGAACGCCAAGGCGCCGGCGAAGGCCTCCAAGACAGGCAAGCTAAGTCCGGTGGCCAGAACGTTCGCAGGTTCTACAGCGGACGCCCCCGAGGCCCAAGAGGCTGGCTTCGAAGAAAAGGGCTGGAAGAACCGCCTGGGCATGCCTTCGAAGAAGAAGGTGGAGCCTGAGCCGGAAGAGGCGGCGCAGGAAATGGGAACTGGGTTCCGCGATCTGACGCCTCCTGCCGAGGACGAATCCACCCTGCGGCGGGAGAGCGCGTTTACGGCGGATGTCCCGGAAGCGCGCGTTCCGGAAACAGATTCAACTGCGGTGCCACTGGATATTTCTCCCGAGGAGATCGCCGCGATTAAGGCAGCGGCGGAGGTGCTGAGCGGGGAGGGCGACCGTGCGCCAGTGCTGCACGTAGCTGCGACGGGAGGGCCTCGCCAGTTGGCTCCGGAACCGGAAGAGGCACCGGAAGAATCAGGCGTGCCGCGGATTGTTGAGAGTGCGCCCACAGGTGCGCCCGTAGAAGCACCAAGGACGGTTTCTCCGCACTGGATCGCGGAAGCCGTCGAACTGACACAAGCGGACGGGGCAGTTTCGCTGGAACGTGAGATGCAAGAGGCGCACGGGACAGTGCCGCCAGCCGCCCCCCCGGCAGAGACGTTCAATACTTACAACTTGACGAACTTTGCCGAGAGTGCGGTGGCGGAGCCGGTGGATGACGAGCCCATCGTCGCCGAGGTTAGAGCGTCCGAAGTAGCTGCGTCTGCGGTAGCGGCAAGTGAGGCAACAGATTCTGAAACAGCTGTGAATGAAGTCACGGCGCATAAAGCGGAGGCTGTGGCTCGCGTGGCGGCGGCAGTTGAGGCACAAGCCAGGGCGACCGGCGAAGTACATGAGACTGCGCTGGCGGCCAGCGCCTCTGGGGATCACCACGCGAGCTTGGCATCGGCGAGCGCTATGCCTGCAGCAGGGACGTCTGCGGCGTTCGAAGCCCCGGCGGGGTTTCAGGATTTACGGGCGACAGCCTCAGCCACAGCAGTCATGGCCCCGGAAGGCACTGCGGATGGCATTTCTGGCGCGGCTCCGCGAGATCCTTCGTCGCCAGAGGACGAGATTGATTCGCGCACAAAATCGCAAATGGATGCGGCATGGTCGAACTGGCGCGAGATCCGCAATACTATAGTTACCCCGAACCTGACCGAACAGCTAGCCGAAGTGGCTACCGCAGCCGCCCAGCAAGACGCGGCGCAACCGGCGAATGGCGCCGGCCATGATCCCGATTCCATTGCCAGCATAGTGGACAGCGTCCTGGCTGAGATGCGCCCCAAGCTACTGGAAGAGATTGCACGCAAGCTGGCCGCCAAGAAACAGTAGCGGGGCTCGAAGTTTGACCGCGTTTTCCTCCCGCCTGTAAGATCAAAAGTCACCCAAACGACAAAATATTGTTTCCAGCGTGGTGAAGATACGCTTGGGGTGGCGCTGTCTTTCAACGACTAGAATGGCCCACGAACTTCCCAAATCGTACGAACCAGCCGCGATTGAAGCGCGCTGGGCAGAATACTGGACCGAGGAAAAGCTCTTCGCCGCGCCCACCCCGGCGGAGAGCGATTCGCGCGAGCAGTTCAGCATGCTGCTGCCCCCGCCGAATGTTACCGGGCGGTTGCACATGGGCCACATGCTCAATCAGACGGAGATGGACATCATCACGCGCTGGCACCGCATGCGCGGATTTCTCGCCCTCTGGCTGCCGGGGACGGATCACGCGGGCATTGCCACCCAGATGATGGTGGAGCGGCAGTTGGCGACAGAAGGTCAATCGCGGATGCAGTTGGGGCGCGAGGCCTTTATCCGTCGCGTTTGGGACTGGAAGAAGCTGTACGGCGGCGCAATCAAAGATCAGATGAAGCGGCTCGGCGCGTCGGTGGACTGGGACCGCGAATACTTCACGATGGACGACAATCTTTCGCGCGCCGTACGCGAGGCGTTTGTCCGCTTATATGAAGAAGGGCTAATTTATCGGGGCAAGTACATCGTCAACTGGTGCCCGCGGTGCATGACAGCCCTTTCGGATTTGGAAGTCAAGCATGAGGATGTTCCCGGTAAGCTGTACCAGATTCGATACCCGGTGGTGGGCTCGGAAGAGTATTTGGTGGTAGCGACGACGCGGCCGGAGACCATGCTGGGGGATACGGCGGTCGCCGTGAACGCCAAGGACGAGCGCTACAAGCATTTGCACAACAAGAGACTGCAACTGCCACTGACAGACCGGCAGATACCCATTATTCTGGATGACATTGCGAATCCGGAATTTGGTACTGGTGCGGTGAAAATTACCCCTGCGCATGACGCCAACGACTATCAGGTGGGATTGCGGCATTTGTTGCCGCAAATCGACATCATGGACGACACGGCTCACCTCAACGAAAACGCCGGATCGTACGCGGGACTGGACCGCTTCGAGGCGCGGGAGCGGGTGCTACAAGACCTGCGCGATCGTGGGCTGCTCGAAAGCGAGAAAGACCACGTTATCGCGCTTGGCAAATGTGACCGCTGTAAGACAGTGGTGGAGCCTCGACTGTCCACGCAGTGGTTCATCAAGATTGCTCCGCTGGCGGAACGGGCGATTGAGGCGGTGGAGAAGGGCGAGATTCGCTTCACGCCGGAAAATTACGCCAAGACTTACTTCGAGTGGATGCGGAATATCCACGACTGGTGCATCTCGCGGCAGTTGTGGTGGGGGCATCGCATTCCGGCGTGGCGTTGCGCGGACTGCAAGACCATCATGGTCGTTCGCGACGTGCCGGAGCGCTGTTCGCACTGCAAGAGCACGAGCCTGCAACAGGATCCCGACGTACTCGACACCTGGTTTTCTTCGGGACTGCTGCCATTCAGCGTCTTCGGCTGGCCGGAGAAGTCGCGTGACCAGGAGATTTTCTACCCGGCGTCCCTGCTCATTACGGGCTCGGACATTTTGTTTTTCTGGGTGGCGCGCATGATCATGCTAGGCTGCCACTTCATGGCCGAACACCCGCAGGGTAGCGTGCCCTTTCGGCAGGTCTACATTCATGCGCTGGTGCGCGACGCCGACCGCAAGAAGATGTCGAAGACGAAGGGCAACGTGCTCGATCCGATCGAGGTAATCGGGGAGTACGGCACCGACGCCACACGCTTCACGCTGGCTGCGATGGCTGCTCCGGGAACGGATATTGCGTTTAATTCCGACCGCACGCAGGGTTATCGGGCGTTCGCGAATAAGATATGGAATGCTGCACGATTCATGTTCATGAACGTGGACAAGGCGCAACAGGCGGGCATTTGGTCGTTGGATGACTTCAGGAAATCGCTGAAGGATGGCAAGCCAGCGGCGACGATCACCGGATGCCAGACGCTGACGCTCGAGGACCGCTGGATTTTTTCGCGCTTCAACGGCGTGGCCGGGCAAGTGCATCAAGCGTTGGCAGAGTTTCGCTTTCATGAGGCGGCGAACTGCATCTACGATTTCTTCTGGGGCGAGTTCTGCGATTGGTATATTGAGCTGGTGAAGCCCCGCGTGGCTCTGGGTGATACGAGCGCCGGCACTGTGCGCACGGCTTCACAGAATCTGGTGGCTTTGTTCGAGGCCTCCCTCCGCCTGCTGCATCCCTTCATGCCGTTCATTACCGAGGAGATTTGGCAGGCGGTTTACGACGGGAAGCCTCCACTAAAATCGATTGCCCTGGCGGTGTTTCCGGAGGCGGATCCAGCGCAAGCCGACACCGCTGCGGAGACCAGCATGGCGATTCTGCAAGACCTGATCGTCAGTATCCGCACTCTTCGCGCGGATTTGAAGGTCGAGCCTAAAGAAAAGGTTCCCGTGCAGGTTTATGCTAACGGTGAAATTCGCACGCTAGTGGACCAGAACCGCAGCGCCGTGGAGCGACTCGCAGGGGCGGAGAAGGTAACGTTCGTGGAAGCTTCACTGGCTAAGCTGCCGGGCGCGCGCAGCACGGCGCGATTTGAAGTCCGGGTGGTTTACGAGAAGAAGATCGACGTCGAAGCAGAGCGCAAGCGGCTCACGAAGGAACTAGAGGCAGCGGAGAAAGAATTGGCAAATATAGAACGGCAGTTGGGGAATCTCGAATTTCTTTCCAAGGCCCCGGCCCATATAGTAGAGAAGATGCGTCTGCGGGCTCAGGAATTGATCGTGCTCATCGAAAAAATTCGCGGTGGTTTGAACGGGTTGGGCTAGCAGAATTATTGCCAAGAAACGGAATCATGGACTGGAACAGCCGCCGACTTACCGCCATCATCGAAAATGCTCTGCTGGAGGATCGCGCCACGCGCGACGCCACCAGCTATTCGTGTATCGATCCGCAGCAGCGCGCGTCTGCCACCGTGCTAGCCAAGCAGGACTGCGTTCTCGCCGGAATTGGCTGTATTGCCCGCATTCTCGATGTCTATGCCATTTTGGACGGCGCGGTGGTTTCGCACTATGGAATTTCCAGTCATCCATCGGTCTTCGACGGCGTACGTCTTCACAAGGGCGATCCCGTCGCGGTGATTCAGCACAACGCTCGGGTCCTGCTTTCTTGTGAGCGGGTCATCCTCAACTTCCTGCAGCGTTTGAGCGGCGTAGCCACGCTGACCAGAAAGTTCGTGGACGCCGTTGCCGGAACGAAGACGAAGATTCTTGACACCCGAAAGACGATTCCGGGGTGGCGCATGCTCGATAAGTACGCGGTCCGCTGCGGGGGAGGTGCCAACCACCGGCTCGACCTTTCCGAAGGCGTGCGAATCAAGAATAACCACATCGCGCTCGCGGGCGGAGTGGTCGAAGCTCTGGAACGCACACACCGCAATCGCAGGGGCACGCAGCCGATTGAGGTCGAGGTACGCGGACTCGATGAACTGGAACTGGCCTTGCAACACGGCGCAGAAGCCATCCTGCTCGACAACATGAGCGTGGAGGCTGTTCGCGCGGCCGTCGAGCGCGTGCACAGACTCGAGAAACCTTTGCCCCTGGAGTGCTCGGGCGGGATTCGGCTGGACAATGTCCGCGCCTACGCGGAGACCGGAGTGGACTTCATTTCTGTTGGCGCGCTCACCCACGCCGCCCCCGCGGTGGATATGAGCCTGCGCATGGCGCCAGTCTAACCCCTTCCAGGCCAGGCTTGGCGTGCGCGCCGCGAGTCGCGCATAATCATCGCATCCTTTCCCCGGCCCCAATCCGCCCCTCCAAGAACCCGCCCACTCTGGAAGCCACCGACGCTCGCCTGAATCGCATCGTCCGCTTGCTGACGAATAACGCCACGGTGGTGGTCAGCGGCACCAAGATCGCAGCCGAGTTGGGCGCCAGTCGATCGGAAGTATGGCGGCTGATCCGGGCGCTGCGCGAGAACGGAGTGGCGATCGCGGGCCATCCTTCCATTGGTTATCAACTCGAAGCTACACCAGACTTGCTCTTGCCGGATATTCTTGCGCCGTTGCTGGCGGGGACAATGTTCGCGGGACAGGTGCATCACTACTTCCGCGCGGGTTCCACTAACGCCCTTGCTCTCGACGCAGGTGCCGCAGGCGCTCCCGAAGGCCGCGTGTTCCTTGCGGAGGAACAGACCGCGGGCCGCGGTCGCGGCGGTCATAGCTGGTACTCAGCCCGAGCGGACGGCATCTATTGCTCGGTCCTTTTGCGACCGCAATTGCCTCCCACCCAGGTTCTATTACTTGCACTGGCGGCGGGCTTGGCGGTCCGCTCCGCGGTTCTCGAGGTTATGGGACTCGAAGCCGATCTGAAGTGGCCGAACGATCTGCTGCTTCGCGGCAAGAAGTTCTGCGGCATCCTCACCGAAATGCATTCTGAAGCGACCCGAGTGCGCCACGTCGTAATCGGGATGGGGCTCAACGTCAACCAGAAGTCGTTTCCCGAGGACATTCGTGAGCAAGCCACGTCGCTTTATCTTGAATCCCGCACCCAGTGCTCGCGGGTCGAGTTGGCTGGGGCTTTGCTAAAATCGCTGGACCGGGAGTATCGGGCGTTGATGACTGAGCCGGAGGGGCGCGAGTCGATCTTGCATCGGTTTCAGGAGTTTTCCTCCTGGACGAACACCTGCGCCGTGCGAATTGAGGATGACGAGAGTTTCACGGGCATCACCGAAGGCTTGGACTCTCAGGGATTCTTGCAGGTACGTACTCCAAAGGGATTGCGAACGGTCGTTTCTGGAACGGTACGCCGCAACAAGCCGTAATCAAACGAGGGCCTGACTTCATGCTGCTGGTGCTGGACGTAGGCAATACCAATACGGTCCTCGGAGTTTTCGAGCGCGCCTCCGCCGACGGTGACACCGCGCCCCAATACGAACGCCTCCTTGCCAATTGGCGTGTCACCACCAGCAAAACGCAAACCGTCGACGAATACGGTGTGCTGTTTCGCAACCTCTTTTCGATGGCGCACCTCGAGGTCAGCGAAGTGCATGGCATCGTGATCTCTTCGGTGGTGCCGCCGCTGGATTCGGTCCTTCGCGGCGTGTGCGAACGTTACTTCAACTTGAAGCCGCTATTCATCGAACCTGGAGTAAAGACCGGTATGCCGGTCCTCTACGACAACCCGGCAGAAGTGGGCGCTGATCGCATCGTCAACGCCGTCGCGGCCGTCGAAAAGTACGGCGCCCCGTGCATCGTCGTCGATTTCGGTACCGCCACTACCTTCGATTGCGTCTCCGCCAAAGCGCAGTACATGGGCGGCGTCATCTGTCCGGGAATTGGAATTTCCGCCGATGCGCTGTTCGAGAGAACGGCTCGACTTCCGCGCGTCGATATTCGTAAGCCAGCACGCGTCATCGGCTCCAATACGGTCGGCAGCCTGCAGTCGGGGCTCTACTACGGTTACCTTGGTCTGGTGGACGGCATCCTCGAGAACTTGCTCAAGGAGATGGGCGAAAAGACGAAGGTTATCGCTACCGGGGGCCTCGCCCCGCTCATCGGCCCCGCTTCAAAACACATCGCGACCGTAGATGACCTGCTCACCCTCGAAGGCCTGCGTATCATCTGGGAGAGAAATGCCGCACCCCGTGTGGTTGCCGGGAAGCACGTCGCGCCTCGCAAGCCTGCACCCGTTCACTGACGTCCCTGCAACTGCGGAGATCCTTGGAAAACTACTTCAATTACTTCACTGAAATCGAGGAGCATTTCCAGCGCCATCGCAGCTCCACGCTGCTGCTCTCGACGCTCGATTGGGCGTTGATCGAAACCTGGAAAGATGCTGGCATCCCGCTTGAAGCTGTTCTACGGGGCATTGATTCGACGTTCGAGCGCCATGCCAAGCGTCCCGCTCGGACGCGCAAGATCAATGGCCTAGCCTTCTGTTCGCAAGAGGTGCTCTCCGCCGCCGAAGACATGAAGGAAGCCACGGTCGGCACAGGGAGACCGTCCTCCTCAGCCAAAGGCATAGACACAGCGGAAATTGCGATGTTCCTACTAGAGAACGCAAAACGTCTGGAAGCTGCCAGCCTGCCTGAGAGTCCCACCGCATCCCCACACGCTGTCGCTGCCGATACAGCCCGAGTTCTGAGGGAGCTAGCGCAGGGGCTGTCAGCAGGTCCCGACTCAAACCTCGAAGACCTGGAGCGCCGCCTCACAGTGCTCGAAGAAAAGTTGTTCGCCGTGCTCCACGCCGCCGCCCCGGACGACCTGCTATTGCAAGTCCGCACGGCCGCCGATCGAGAACTTGCACCCTACCGCAGAAAAATGCCCGCCGCGCAAATCGAGCAACTCCATAAGCAGTTCGTCAACAAACGGCTCCTGGAAGAACACGGCCTGCCGCGCCTCAGCCTCTTCTACATGTAAAAAGAAAAAACCCGCCAGAGAACCAGTTTGGTCTCTGGCGGGGACTACCTTGCTGAAGCCTCTTCCCCCCGAAATCAGCTCCTGCTCGGTAAGCTCGCAAAATTGTTGTGTGCCAGAGCGCCCCCTTCGTTCCATCCAGCAACTCTGGGCTGGCGCGTTGTTCGCTGCCACACACCAATAGTGAAAGCAACCCACGTGCCAACCCGAGGCCAGTCCGAAAGTTGCATCAGTCCTCGCGGAAATGATTGATAAGCAGCGGCTTGCAGGGGGATGCGGAATGGGCGCCTGATCAAAAATGGTGCCGAGCGTCTATCCAACTCACGAGTATCTATCCGTCCGGATAGTCTGGCCTGCCGGAAGATTCGAAGCACAAGGTATGCTGGAGGAATTGAACCGAGGCCAATGCGGCCTGCATTACCCATCGAATGCAATTGACCATCGAAAAACTCGTATACGGCGGCGATGGCTTGGCTCGCCTACCAGCCGATGCCTCGGGAAAAGGCAAAGCCGCCTTCGTTCCCTTTGTCCTCGCCGGGGAGGAAATCGCCGCCACTCTCATGGAGCAAAAGTCAGGCTTCGCACGCGGAAGACTGGACGCCGTGCACCGCCCTTCCCTGGACCGTGTATCCCCACCCTGCCCGCACTTCGGTTCCTGCGGAGGTTGCCACTACCAGCACGCAACCTACGCCGAGCAACTGCGGATCAAGACGGAAATCCTGCGAGAAAACCTCCGCCGCCTGGCCAAGCTGGAATTGGCGGTTCAAATTCAGGTCCACGCGTCGCCCCCCTGGAATTACCGAAACCGCACACGAGTGGCTTTGCGGCACGAGCGTGGGTTCGAGTTGGGCTATCGCCGGATGGGCTCGGAACAAATTCTAGCGGTCGAAACGTGCCCAATCAGTTCGCCGCTGCTCCAGAAAGCGATGACCGCTCTGTGGGCGCTAGGCCGCAACGGGCAAGTTCCGGCGTCGCTGCAAGAGGTTGAGTTTTTCTCCAATGCAGACGACACCAAGCTCTTGCTCAGCCTTTTTCGACGTGGTGAAACCGCGAAACCCGAGGCCGACCTCAAATCGTTCGTCTCCCAGCTCCAATCTGATCTCGCCGAGTTGGAAACGGTCGCACTCTTTGCTGGGCGACAACACCATCGCAAGAACCAAGAACCCGAAGACGAGAAACCGCAGATCCTGGCCGGCAGCGGTTTCCTCACCTACGCGGTCTCCGGCCATAACTACCAGGTCAGCGCCGGGGCTTTCTTCCAAAGCAACCGTCACCTCATCCCGACTCTGGTCGAAATCGTCACCAAAGACCGCAACGGAGACACTGCCCTCGACCTCTACGCCGGAGGCGGCCTGTTTTCCCTCCCCTTGGGAGCGCAATTTCAGAGCGCCGTCGCCGTAGAATCGTCCCCGGCTTCCTTCCGCGACCTGCGCCGCAATTTACCGCCCAACGCTAAGGCAATCCGCTCAACGGCCGAGGCCTATTTGCAGAATGCCAGTAAGAAACTTCGGCCGGACCAAATCGTCGTCGACCCTCCTCGAGCAGGCCTCGGCGCCAAAACGGCCCGCGCCCTCGCGGAGTGCCGCGCACCGCAGGTAACCTACGTATCCTGCGATCCCGCGACGCTAGCCCGCGATCTGGCAGCATTCAATGCAACTGGATACCGAATAGAGGAAGCCCATCTGCTGGATCTCTTTCCGCAGACCTATCATCTGGAGACCGTTCTGCATCTGGCCCTCCCTTAAGCGAGGCGCGCGCGGTTTTCAATTCTCCGTCAAACTGCGACAATGAGCCCTTCGACCAACGGAGCCAAATCTGAGTTCACCTTCTCGCATTGATGTAGCTGTAGTTGGCGCAGGCGCGTTTGGAAGGAACCACGCACGCGTCTATCACGAATTGGAACAACAAGGCGAGCCTGTCCGCCTCGCGGCGATAGTAGATGCCGACGCAGCGCGTGCCGACGCCGTGGCCCGCGAGTTCAACGCCCGCGCTTTCGGATCACTGGAACAGCTCCTCACCTATCGCGAAATTCAAGGCGCCTCCATTGCGGTGCCCACGCGCGACCATCTGAGCGTCGCGCGCCCTCTAATCGAAGCCGGCATCGACGTGCTGGTGGAAAAGCCCATCGCCTCCACGCTGGCCGAGGCGGACGAACTCGTACAACTTGCAGCTCAGCATCAGCGCATCGCCCAAGTCGGGCACCTTGAGCGCTTCAACGCCGCCGTCCGCGCCACCTACCCTCTGCTCAACCATCCCCTCTTCTTCGAAGTCCACCGCATGAGTGTTTTCACTCCCCGCTCGCTCGACGTCGACGTCGTCCTCGATCTGATGATCCACGACATCGACATCGTCCTTTCGTTTGTAAACTCGCCCGTCGAACACATTCATGCTGTGGGCTTGCCAGTGCTCACGGACAAAGTTGACATCGCCAACGTCCGCCTCGAATTCGCCTCCGGCTGCGTTGCCAATCTGACGGCTAGCCGGGTCTCCACAGAACGCGTTCGCAAAGTTCGCTTCTTCCAACCACATCAGTACCTCTCCATCGACTACGGGCGCCAAGACCTCCTCGTGTTCACCGTCAATCCGTCCGGCACCAATCCCGTTCCGGGCCAGCCCGATTCGATGATTCAGGTGACCAAGCCCGTCGTAGCAGTTGGGGCAACGGAAGAACCCCTCCGCGCCGAACTCCGCTCATTCCTGGCTTCGGTACGCACCCGCTCCAAGCCCGTGGTCTCATTCGAAGACGGCCGCAACGCCCTGGCCGTCGCCTTGGACATACTTTCGGCCATCCAGAAGCACAGCCAGCGCATCCAATTGCCAAGCTTGCGATAAGCTCTTTGCGGCGTCCGATAAGGGGATTTGGGGAGCCCGCTGAGTGACAAAGCGGGTCCCGCCCGGAGTGTTCGGCCTTCCGGGCTTTCCCGTAAAGCCAGCAATAATGCGACAATAAAAGGAGAATCCGCTCTGCGCTCGAGCCAGATCCTATCCGGCTGCGCTGCCGCAGCCAGAAGCTTTTGCTGATGCCGACGACCCAAATCCCGCCGCCTGATCCCTCGTCGGCTCCAGCGCCCGCCTCCCCTCCACCGCGACCCACCGGCGCCGAGCTTTATGATCCCAACCACTGGGAGGATGCCTACCGCAATTCTGAACTCTTCGACGCCCCTAACTTACTGATAAAGCTGGAGGATGAGCTCTCCAAGTCGCGCCAGCGCGAAGCCTTCTGGATTTCGGTCATCGTCCACATCATCATCGGTGCAATTTTCTGGAACTCTGGCTACTTCCTCCAGTTTTTTCCCACGCGACACACGATCACGGAGCAAGATTGGATGAAACAGCGCGACACCACTTTCATCGAACTGCCCTCGGATGCCGAGAGGATCACCAAGCGGCCGCAGACCGATAAGATTTCTGACAAGGATCGTGTCGCCACGCACAGCACGCCCCTCGATCCAAAAGAGCTGAAGCGAATCATCGAAGCCAGCCGCCGCGGAGCACCAGAACAGGCTCCGCAACCGCCACAACAGGCCGCCCAGAACGCTCCGGGCATCCAAGCTCCCAGCGCCCCGAAGCCAGATCCGACTCCGGAGCCTCAGATTACGCAGCTCAAACCTGCTCCGGAAGGCCCCAAGGTTTTATTTGGCGGTAGCGTTTCTGCCAGCACCGCCGTTGAGCAGGCTGCCCGCGCCGCCGCTTCTAACCGCGGTGGCTACGGGGACGGTGGCACCAGCTTTACCCAGGGCCGCCAAGGCGGCGCGGCAAGCAGTCTCGACGTCCTCAGCGACACGATGGGTGTGGACTTCGGCCCGTACCTGGCCCGCGTGAAGCACGATGTGCAAATGAATTGGTACGATCTGGTTCCAGAATCGGCGCGTTCGCCGATTTTCAAGCAGGGCAAAGTTGCGATCCAGTTCGCCATCCTCAAAGACGGCCGCGTCAGCGCGATGCAACTGGCAGGCAGTTCGAATGACGTAGCGCTCGACCGCGCAGCTTGGGGCGGCATCAACGGCTCCAATCCATTTCCGCCCTTACCGTCGGACTTCAAAGGCGACTATCTGCTCCTGCGCTTCACGTTTTTCTACAATCCACCCAACGGCGTGATGTTGCCGTAAGATTTCTTCACAATTCATGGAAGCTACCCTCAGCGCGAAGCTCTCCGGAATCGAACTTCCGGACTCCGATGGGAAGCAGGTGCGGCTAGGCTCTCTGTGGGCCAGCGTTCCGTGCGTGGTGGCGTTTCTGCGGCACTACGGTTGAATATTTTGCCGCGAGCATGTCGCGCAGTTGCGCGAGCGCGAAAAGGGATTTCAACTCAAAGGCGCCCGGATCGCGGCCGTAAGCCTGGGTGACGTAGAGTACGCGCGCATTTTTCGGAAGGACACCGGAATTACCTTCCCGTTGCTGATCGACACCGATCGCGTCGGCTACCGCGCCATCGACCTAGGCGTCGGCTCCCTTTTTCACCTCTTCCGCGCCGACAATCGCGAAGCCAGAGCAAGCGCAAAAGCCGCGGGTCACTCGCAACACAAACTGGGCAAGAACCCGTTCCAACTCGGTGGGAGCTTCATCTTCGGCCCCGGCAACGTAGATCTCTATGCCCACGCCAACGAGACGTTTGGCGACAACGCACCCATGGCAGATCTGCTGGACGCATTGCCCTAGCACGGAGAGGTCGCGCCTTCGTTTACCAAACCCGGCAGCGATCCTTCTTTACCATCGCGTCATCCGCCTTGCAGTGGAACGCCTCTTGGAACTCCTGCATATTCGAAACCACGCCGTTCGTCCGATACTTCTCCGGAGAATGGGGATCCGTCGTCGCCCGCAGACGCTTGACTTCGTCGCGTTCGTTCGTGCACCAGCTCTGCCCGTACCCGACGAAGAAGCGTTGCTCGGGGGTCAGCCCATCAATCAGTTCCAGCTTCTCGTTTTCGGTCGCCTCTTTCCACGCCATGTGCGCGAGGATGAGCCCGCCGAGGTCCGCTGTATCTTCCCCAAGCGTCAGCTTACCGTTGATTTTGATGTTGTCCACAATTGTGTACCCGGAGTACTGCTCCGAAATACAAGCCGCCCGCTTCTCGAATTCTTTTCCGTCCTCCGGGGTCCACCAATCCTTCAGATTGCCCGTAGCGTCGAACTGGCGCCCTTGGTCGTCAAAACCATGAGTGAGCTCGTGGCCGATCGTCCCACCCGTGTCGCCGTAGTTCGGCGCATCATCCTCCGCTGCGTCAAAAAGCGGCGGCTGTAGCACGCCCGCTGGGAAATTAATGTCGTTCATCTGATCGTTGTAATAGGCGTTTACGGTGGGCGGCGTCATATCCCACTCGCCCCGGTCAATCGGTTTGCCGATCTTGCCCAGATCGCGCTCGTATTCGAAGCGTGTCCCACGGTTGCCGTTCCCAGCGTAGTCACCCGCACTGATCTGCAGTTTTCCGTAGTCGCGCCACTTATCGGGGTAGCCAATCTTGTTGGCTACGCCGTGCAGCTTCTCCAAGGCCTTTTTCTTGGTGGTATCGCTCATCCAGGGCAATTGCTGGATGTCGCGCTCCATGGCAACCTGAATCTCCTTTACGATCTTCAAAGCGCGCTGCTTGGAATCCGCGCTAAAGTACTTCTCCACGTACACCTGTCCTAGCGCTTCTCCTAAGTCTCCATCCACGCCATTGACGCACTTTTTCCATCGCGGCTCCATCTCCTCCAGCCCCTGAAGAGTCTTGCCATAAAAATTGAAGTGTTCTTTCAGCAACGGAGATGCCAGATACTGCGCCTGCGATCGGGCTAAGTGCCAGCGCAGATAGTCCTTCCAGTCGGCCAGACTCTCCTTCTTCAGTTCGGCATCAAGTGCTTTCACAAACCCGGGTGACGCCACGTTGAGTGATTCAATTCGCGGCGTTCCGGTCTTAGCAAAAAACTTTGGCCATTCGAACAACGGGGCGGTCGCGCTCAATTCGCTCACCCGCATGGTGTGGTCCAAGTTGTGCGGATCGCGCCGCGAAACACGCGTCTGCGATCCCGCTGCCAGCGCAGTCTCGATGCGCATCACCGTTTCCGCAGCGTGCTTGGCGGCTTCGGGCGGGTCGCCTAGCAACTCCAGGGTCTTCTGCACATGCGCTACGTACGCCTTGCGCAGATCTGCCGATTTGGCGTCATCATTGAAATAGAAATCGCGGTCGGGAAGCCCTAGCCCACCCTGGTCCACCCAGGCGATCTGCCGCGTCGAGTCTTTGAAATCTTGCGAGGAGTGATAGCGGAAAAAATAAATCGAAGCGTCAGGCGCTCCCGCGACCCACGCAGCCAACTCCCGCTTGTCTTTCAAAGCCGCGATCTCGGCCAGGGTCGGGGCCAACGGCTTCGTGCCCAGCGCCTCGACCGCGCCCTCGTCCATGCACGCCGCATAGTAGTCGCCAATCTTCTGTTCGTTAGCGCTCCGGCCCGCCCCACCTTTGGCGGCTGTTTCGAGCAACGTGCGCAGTTGCATCAGCGTGTCGTCCTGCAACTTCCCGTAGGCGCCCCAGTTCGATTGATCCGGCGGAATCGGATTCTTTTTCATCCAGGCGCCGCAAGAATACGTGTAGAAATCCGTGCACGGATCGACGCTCGTGTCCATGGAGGACGTGTCCAGGACCGGTTGTTTGTGCGCGCTATCCGCGCTCTGTGCGCCACCCAATCCCGCCAACAGCAGACAAAACAACAAGATGACCGGGAAACTACGCATGTCTCTCTCCAAGTTTCCAGAAAATTCGGAACCGCCTATCTTAACCTGACATCAGACCTGAACTGACATCGGATCTGACCCAACATCGATCCACGACATGCCATAGACGTTCGCCGAATGTTGTTGTTAGCCGCTAGCTTGGCGTGGCATTCGAATACGCCATCCGAATTAGTGTTCGCTCGCCGAACGGCACATACAGAAGTGCGGCCGTCGCTGCCACCGCCCCACCAATGCCGATCCGATGGAGAATCAAGAACGGCGCCAAGGCCCACAGCAAATCCAGCAACAAGACTCCAGGGAAAATCCGCAGAAACTTCTCGCCCAGACGCGAGTGATCAAAAGCGACGCCGGAAAGAGAATAGAGGCGCAGCGGAATCCCTATCGCCGCCGTCAACAGCACCACGGTCGTGATGGTTTCAGCCCGCAATGGGGCAAGATTCAGCCCTGCCGTGATCCCAACCTCATCTAGGCGAATCAAGGCCAAGACATAGAACACCAGATACATGATCTGTATCAACCCAAACAAGAAACGGACCCAGGCCCGATTCACAACGGGCAAGTCGCCCTGGGTCCCCTGAGCCAACGTCGCTGCGCTACCATTGATCCCGCCATCGCTCGCGCCGCGGGCGCCCTCAAACCGCACCGGAGCAATAAATCGGTACCCGCGTTTAGCCAGCGTCTCCACGAACCTGGGGTTGGCAGCGGAATCGTCCAGCGCATCTCGCAGCTTGTTGATCGCCGTATTCAAGCTGTGGTCGAAGTCAACGAACGTCTCCGCGTTCCACAACCGCGTGCGCAGCTCCTCGCGCGTCACCACTTCCCCGGGACGCTCGAGCAGGACGGCCAGCACCTGAAACGGCTGCTCCTGCAAGCGAATTTTCGCCCCATTCTTCCGCAGCTCTCCCAAAGCGAGATTGGCTTCGAAGATTCCAAAGCGGACAATCCGTCCGGCAGAAGCAGGGGGCGTAGTCGACATGGGATTGGACGACATGCGAATCGAGCGTCAGTGTAGCATCGCGCTTACCCCCGCCGGAGTACCTAATGATGGAGGCGCGCGTATCCCGCGCGGTGGCAGGCAAGGAAGCCCGGTTTAGAATGAGTCAAGTGGATCCAGAGACCCAAAACAAGGCCCGCGAAACGCGTTCCACCCAAGCGTTGCGTATGGAGACCCGTGGCTTGATTCTGGTCGCCTTGGTGATTTTCGTCGTCTACTTGATTCGCTACTTCCATTTGCTCCACCGGAGCGCGCCCTAGTGGCCAGCACCGACCCTCTGTTGGTCGTTCTGCTGGGTCCCACGGCAAGCGGCAAGACTTCTCTTTCGCTGGCACTGGCTGAGCGCTTCAACGGCGAAATCGTAAGCTGCGATTCAGTCGCCCTCTATCGCGAATTCGACATCGGTACGGCCAAGCCCACCCCGGCCGAACGAGCCAGTGTCCCGCATCACCTGATCGACGTCGTCGACCCCACCGAAGCCGTCACCGCCGGCGACTACGCCCGCCGCGCACGGGAGACCTTGGCGGAAATTCGCGGCCGCCAGAAATTGCCGATCATGGTCGGAGGAACTGGTCTCTACTTGCGAGCATTACTCGACGGCCTATTCGCCGGACCACATCGTTCGGAGGAACTTCGGGAACGCCTCCGCGCACGCGCCGCTGAGCGCGGACCCGCGCACCTCCACAAAATTCTCCTCCGCCTCGACCCCGACGCCGCCGGAAAAATTCATGCCAACGACACACCCAAAATCATCCGCGCCATCGAAGTCTGCCTCTCCGCCAAAGCCCCCATGACGCAGCTCTGGAACGAGAGCCGCGCGCCTTTAGCCGGGTTTCGCATCATGCGGCTCGGCTTGAATCCGGAACGCGACGCTCTGTATGACCGAATCAACCAGCGCTGCCGGCAAATGTTCGAACAAGGTCTGATCGAGGAAACAAAATCTCTGCTCGAAAAGTACGGCGTCTCCCCGTGGCCACTCTCCTCGTTAGGATACAAACAGGCGGCACAGTTCCTTCGCGGAGAACTGACCCGCGCACAAGCTTTAGAAGCAGCCCAACAAGCCCACCGCAACTACGCCAAACGCCAAATGACGTGGTTCCGACGCGAGCCAGACGTACGCTGGCTCGCGGGTTTCGGCGATGATCCACACATCGCCCGTGAAGTGCTGGCTTCCGTCGCATCGAACCAGTTAGGCTGATGGAATCGCAGCGTCCTCGCCAGTGCGCAGGCCTTCGCAGGCGCGGAAGGCTACAACCCCGCCAGCAACCCCGCAATCAACGCCGCCCGCCTCGGTAACTCCTCAATCACCACGTGCTCATGCGCAGCGTGCGCCCCATCGCCCACGCCGCCCAGCCCGTCCAAAGTCGGAACACCCAGGGCCGCCGTAAAGTTTCCATCCGACCCCCCGCCTACTGCCGTCTCCTCCAGCTTCCAGCCAATCTCCCTAGCCAGGGCCTGCGCCTTGGCAAACAGTTCAACGGTCCCCGTTCCACGTTCCATCGGCGGGCGGTTCACGCCCCCGGTGATCTCCAACTTGCAATTCCGGTTCACCGGCCTCAGTCCGCGAAACTTGCGATCAATCCTCGCCGCGTCGCAAAGCTTCTGAATCCGCACATCCACCTCAGCTACTGCCTCCGCCGCCACCACATTCGTCCGTGTGCCTCCCCGGATCACTCCCACGTTCACCGTCAGCCCTCTCTTCGGGTCCCCAAACGCAGCAATCCGCTCAATCTGGTGCGCCAGCTCCACAATAGCGCTCTGCCCCGCCCCGGGATCGAGCCCCGCATGCGCCGCTCGCCCAGTCACGCGCACCTTGTATTCCCCCACACCTTTGCGCGAAGTCTTGAGCGCGCCGCGCGGACCAGCCGAAGGCTCCAGCACCAATACAGCCGCGCACTGCTTCGCCAACTTCTCTGTCATCGCCCGCGAACTCTCGCTCCCAACCTCCTCGTCGGTAACCAGCCACACGCGCACGGGCCTCGGTAGCCCTTCATAAACTGCTTGCAGCGCCTCGATCGCATACAGCATTAGAGCAATTCCAGACTTCATATCGAACACGCCCGGCCCGTAGAGTCTCCCCTTTTCGATTTTGCAGGGCATCTTAGCCAGTGTTCCCATCTCGTAGACCGTATCGAAATGCCCCAGCAGCAGAATCGGCTTCCGCCTCCTGGAAGCCGCCGCCGGTCGACCCGGAAAATCCACCTGCAAGTGGTTTCCGAACCACGGTTGCGGGTCGACCCCCACCTTACCCCCCAGATTTTCAAACCGTGCGGCCAGCCAGGCACCCAACACATCCACCGAAGCCTTGCTAAAGCTGGGAGACTCCATTTCCGCCATCTGGCGAATCGTTTCCACCATCGCATCGCAATGCTCATTGAAGTAACGAAGGTAGACGGAAGCCGGAAAGGGATTGGGTTTGTCTGTTTTCATAGGCTTGTTGCGACGAGAATTTTTCAGCAGACCACGCCTCGCCGTCGACGCTGTAGTCTGCTTCGGCTCGGGCTGTACAGTATAATCTCGGTTTTGAGGAACTGATTCTAAAGAACTAGAGCATGAGCGAATCTTCCCAATCCGCGCCCGGGCCACCACCCGACGCCACGCTGATGGACATTAATGCGATCATGCGGGTTCTGCCGCACCGCTACCCGTTTCTGCTGATCGACCGCATCGTCGAACACACGCCCAAGGAGCGCATCGTCGCCGTCAAGAACGTCACCATGAACGAGCCCTTTTTCGCCGGCCACTTTGAGGGATATCCCATTATGCCCGGCGTCCTCGTCGTCGAGGCCATGGCGCAGGCCGGCGGCGTGTTGCTCATGTCCGCCATCCCCGACCCCCAAACCAAGCTCCTATTCTTCGCTGGCATCGAAAAGGCGCGCTTCCGCCAGCCAGTCGTTCCCGGCGACCAACTGCGTATCGAGGTCGATGTCAAAGCCTGGCGCATGAACGCAGGGCGCATGGAAGGCAAGGCCTTCGTCGGCACTAAGCGCGTGGCCGAGGCCCTGATCTCCTGCGTCGTCGTTCCTCGCAAACCCGCCGCCGAAGCTGGCTAGTCTCCAGAAGGGGTGCCCGTCGTTGTCGCGTTAGCGACAGAGCCTGCCCTAAGCGAAGTCGAGGGAGCGGGAAAGTTCCAGATCTTGAGCGAGTATGCCTATCCACTCCACCGCAATCGTCGACCCCAGCGCCCGCATACCGGAGTCCTGCAACATCGGCCCCTATTGCATTATCGGCCCAAATGTAGAACTCGGTGAGGACTGTCAGCTAGTCTCCCACGTGCATATCGAAGGGCCCACCCGCATCGGCAAGAACGTCGGTGTCTTTCCGTTTACATCTCTGGGCATGGCTCCGCAGGATATCGGCTACGCGGGAGAACCCACGCGGCTCGAAATCGGTGACGACAACGAAATCCGCGAATTCGTCACCATCAATCGAGGCACCGTCAAAGGCGGAAGCGTCACCAGCGTGGGCAGTCACATCCTGGTCATGGCCTACACGCACATCGCGCACGACTGCCAAATCGGAGATCACGTGATCCTTGCAAACGCGGCCACTCTCGGCGGCCACGTCATCGTCGATGAATGGGCCGTCGTCGGCGCACTCTGCCCCGTCCACCAGTTCGTGCGCATCGGGGCGCATTCCTACATCGGTGGCGGCACCACCATCACCCGCGACGTGCTTCCATTCTCGAAAACCGCCGCCGCCCGCGATACCCACGCCTACGGCATCAACTCCGTCGGTCTCGAGCGCCGCGGCTTCACCCCAGAACGCATCCGCAGAATTCACCACGCCTATAAAGTCTTGTTGGCATCCAAGCTCAACACCAGCCAAGCCCTAGAGAAATTAAGATCCGAATCCGATGCCGGAGAAGACGTGGCCGTGCTCATCCGCTTCATCGAATCCTCGGAGCGCGGCGTCATTAAGTAGCACGGCTGGCTACCTGCTGTTAGCATTTCGAGGTATGTTTCCAACCTCTAATGAAGCGCGTTCGCGAATCGACGACTTCCTGCCGGTTTACGATTTGTCTGCGGATTACGGCATCCGGATCAACGCCGCGGCATCAGTTGTCTACGAATGCCTCCTGCGCGCGGACTTCAATGAATTGTGGGTTGTGCGCCTCCTAATGAGCCTCAGAACCGGACGACGAATTCCGCGAAATCAAAATTCGGGCGGCCTCCGGCGGTGTCTTCAGGGTACAGGCTTCGTGCTGTTGGCGGACGTTCCAGAAAAAGAGATTGTGCTTGGCGTCGCCGGAAAATTCTGGCGTTTTGACGGAGGCCGATGTCTGGACCTCGCTCCTGGCGGTTTCACTGAGTTTTCTCGTCCCGGCTATGCCAAGGCGGCCTGGGATTTTAGGCTGAACCCGGAATCGTCCCGGTCCACGGTTCTTTCAACCGAGACAAGGATCCAGTGCTTCGGTGCGGAAGCACTGCGGAAGTTCCGCGCGTATTGGTCTTTTGTCGGACCGTTCTCAGGCCTCATTCGCAAGGCAATCCTCAAGCAAGCTAAGGCCAAAGCGGAATCGGCTCAAGCAGGAGCGCCGCAGAACCAGGCGAATCCACAACCGGCGACCACCGCTAATCCCTGAGAATGCCCATGCACACGCACACCACAGAGGTCGCCATTCTCGGCGGAGGTATCGTTGGCTCCAGCATCGCCTACCACCTGACTGAAGCAGGTTGCAAGAACATTCTCGTTGTAGAACGTGAGTCCTCTCAAGGGAAAGGCTCTACAGGCAAGAGTATGGGCGGCGTCCGCGCCCAGTTCTCCACCCCAGTCAACATTCAGATGTCGCTCTACTCCATCCCCTTCTACGCCGGGTTCGAAGAGCGCCTCGGCCACCCCTGCGACTACCGCCCCCAGGGATACCTCTTCTGCGCCACCAACGACAAACACTTGGCCTACCTCTTCGCCAACCAGGAAAAGCAAGTCGCTCTTGGCCTGAAAAACGTCCGCATGATCAGCGCCGACGAAATCCGCGAACAGTTCCCACAAATGCGTGCCGACGACATCCTCGGGGGCAGCTTCTGCCCCACCGACGGCTTCGTCGATCCCTACAGCGCCATGATCGGCTTCATGACCGCCTCTGCGGATCACGGAGCCAAGCTCTGGAAGAATGCCGCCGTCACATCTATAGAGCGCAATCTCGAAACATTCGAGATTGAAACGACCCAGGGCGCCGTATCCGCCAAGCACGTCGTCAACGCTGCCGGTGCCTGGGCCTCAGGTATCGCCAAAATGCTCGGCGTCGATCTTCCCGTTGAACCGCTCCGCCGCATGCTCGTCCCCACCGAACCCTTCGACGGGTTTCCCCACTCGGCGCCCATGATCATCGACATGTCCAACGGCTTCCACTTCCGTCCCGAAGCCCGCGGCTTCCTCCTAGCCTGGAACGATCCAGAAGAAACACCCGGCTACAAAAGCGACTTCGAGCCAACGTTTATCGAGAAAATTCTCACCCGTGCCGCCGACCGTGTTCCGGTATTTGAGAATCTCGCGGTCAACCCGAAACGGGCGTGGGCCGGCCTCTATGAAATGACCCCAGACCACCACCCCATTCTCGGCGAAGTCCCGGAAGTGCCCGGCTTCTACTGTGCCAACGGCTTTAGTGGCCATGGCGTCATGCACGCTCCAGCTACTGGCAAAATCCTCGCCGACCTGATTCTGAACGGAAAGACCGACCTGATCGATGCGTCCCTCTTAGACCTAGCTCGCTTCGCCGAAGGCCGCACCATCCACGAAACCGCCATTTTGTAGCGCTTATTTTGGACGCCGTCGCGAAGTCTGCGTAGTCGCGGGCGCCCTCGCCCGCGTGGTCCAAAAGCCCTACAACTTTTTCAGAACTTCCTCCACCCGCCGCGCATCCTCCACCGTATCCACTCCGACGGTATCGAACTCTGTCTCCCCGACGAAAATCGATGTTCCATTCTCCAAAAAACGCAATTGCTCCAGCCTCTCGGCCCTCTCCAAAGACGACTCCGGCAACGCCACAAACCTCTCCAGTGCCGCTTTGCGGTAAGCGTAAAATCCCAAATGCTTGAAGTACTTCGGCCCCGTCCCGTCCCGGTCATGCGGAATCGTCGCTCGCGA
>Ga0137418_10000961_pt1 | contig 26414 bp, 17 predicted proteins | sample CZODoug3_1_2_16f_FD_122242 | JGI IMG/M metagenome (GOLD analysis project Ga0137418, IMG submission 122242) | Vadose zone soil fungal communities from Angelo Coast Range Reserve, California, USA - CZODoug3_1_2_16fungal (Hybrid Assembly) | ecosystem: Environmental > Terrestrial > Soil > Vadose...
TGCATCATTGCCTTACCAAGGCATTAGCCACGGCGACCGCGGCGGCAATTACGCTGCTGCCGGTAGCTCCAGTGTTCGGCGCTGATCGGGATGATTTCTCGACAAAAACGCCGATCAAGCATGTGGTCGTGATTTTCCAGGAAAACGTATCATTCGATCACTATTTCGGGACGTATCCACACGCGGCCAATCTGGCAGGCGAAACACCCTTTCGCGCGAAAGCCGACACGCCGCGTGCCAACACATTGGAGGCTGCTGGATTGCTCACCCACAATCCGAACTCCGTGCAGCCGTTTCGAATTCCGCCGAGCGTGCCGGTTACATGCGACGAGGACCATAACTACAACGATGAGCAGGCGGCGTTCGATGGCGGTCTGATGGACAAATTTGTGGAGAAGCTGAGTTGCAAGGACGCAGTGCTCGGTCCCGCCAGCACGATGGGCTACTACGACGGGAATACCGTGACAGCGTTCTGGAATTACGCCCAGCACTTCGCCATGAGCGACAACTCCTTTAGCACCACGTTTGGTCCCTCGACCCCTGGCGCTCTCAACCTAATTTCCGGGAACACGTCTGGCGCAACACTTGTGCCGCTAAGACCCAATGGCACTGCCGCGAGCGCAAACGGGAACATCTTCGATGGGCTCACGACCGGCGCGATCGTAGGCGATCCGCGCCCGAGCTTCGACGATTGCGTGTTGACCAACCCCAAGCTGCAGACCACGACCGTGGTCACCGTAGTTGGGAAAAACGTAGGCGATCTGCTGAACGCCAAGGGCATCACCTGGGGCTGGTTCCAGGGCGGATTCGCGCCGACGGGCGTAGATTCTAACGGCCGAGCAGTCTGCGGCTCTCATCACGCCGGGCTTGCCGGAGACGATTTCGCGACGACCGTGGGTGACTATATTCCGCACCACGAGCCGTTCGAGTATTACGCGCAGACTACCAATCAGCACCATCTACGGCCCAGCAGCGTGGCAAAGATCGGTCAGACCGACCAGGCCAACCATCAATATGACATCACGGACTTCTTCGATGCGCTGAAGGCTGGGCACCTCCCGGCCGTCAGCTACCTCAAGGCGGGCGCCTACCAGGACGGGCACGCGGGATATTCCGACCCCATCGATGAGCAGATTTTCGTCGTGGGCGTTATCAATGCCCTCATGCAGTCCAAGGAATGGAAGGAAACAGCGGTGATCATTGCTTACGACGATTCCGACGGCTGGTATGACCACCAAATGGGACCGATTGTCATGCAGTCGCATGGAAATTCGACCGACCCGCGCCTCGATGATCAGCTTCTCGGGCCCGGAAATTGCGGAACTCCAAAGGCAAGCGACATCACTGGTGGGACTCAAAACGGCCGTTGCGGATATGGCCCGCGGCAACCGTTCCTGGTGGTTTCGCCCTGGGCCAAGCGGAACTATATCGACCACACGGTGACGGACCTGTCTTCGATTCTGCGCCTCATCGAGGACAACTGGAATCTCGGCAGGATTGGCGGCGGTTCGGCGGACGCAATTGCGGGAAGCCTGACCGGGCTGTTTGACTTTGACGAGCACAGCGGTCAAGGCCGACTAATTCTGGATCCGCAAACCGGAACGGTCCTAGACTCCGACTCGGAGTAACATCCCTCATCCGACGAAGGTTGTTTCCCAACCGATGTCATAAGAGCCCACCGCGTGGTTGCGGCGGGCTTTTTCTTTAGTGCGGACAACTCGGCGGAACGTCGTGCCATCCGATTCAGGAATCGGTCCTTGGTGCAAAGGAGCGATGCTCAAACGCTGGATTGTTACGGCTATGGTCGTGGTGTCGCTGGTCGGGGCGGCGCTGCGCGCGCAAGACAAACGCCTTCGAGAAAACCCTCTTCCGGCTGCGGCCACACTTGCGGCGAAATTTGAAGCAAGCCGCGGCGCTATCGTGGACGAGATCACGTTCACCGGACTGCGGCGCATCTCGCCGAAAACGCTTACAAGCCAAATCGTGTCGCGCCCTGGCGAGCCGCTGGACGCCGCGAAAATCGAAAAAGACGTTCGTACACTGGCGCACACGGAATGGTTCGAAACCGTACGGGCCGAGGTCCAACCGTCCACAGATCCCGCAGCGAACGCGCAAGACGCTTCTGGACGCTTGAAGTTGATCTTTTACGTTCCGGAAATGCCCTTTTTGACCAAGGTGGAATACAGCGGATCGGGCTTGCTTTCAGAGGCGCAGATCAAGAAGTTGCTGAAAGAAAAGAAGCTCGAGCCGAAACTGGGCACTCCGGAGAATTCCGTTGCGCTCGATGCCACTCGCAGGGCTATTGAATCCACGCTCGAGGAGCTGGCCCATCCGCACGCGCGCGTAGAAATAATTCGAGAGGAATCGTCGCAAGCGACGGTGCAGGTAAAGTTTGCAATCACGGATGGCCCACATCTGCCGGTCGGCCGCGTTCAGTTCGAGGGGAATCCGGCGGTATCCGAGAAAAAGTTGAAGAGGCAGATGCGGCGGATGTCACCCGATTCGCTCTTTGCCGGCGTCCGCGGGAAAAATGCGTTCAGTCGCGAGGCGTTCGAGGAAGACCGGGATCGCTTGCTCGCGTATTACCAAAACCACGGCTATCCGGAAGCGCGCGTCGGGGCGGCGCAGACCTACGAATACGAGAGCGCTTCGTGGGGCTGGATTCCCTGGCCGCACAAGTCTCAGAGCAATTATCTGGGCGTGACGATCCCCGTAGAAGCAGGCGCGTTCTATCGAACCGCCTCGGTGGCGACCAGTGCGCCGCTCGAGGAGGCCGCCGGACTGAATGGAGCGGCGCGATTCGCACCCCCGAAAATGACGGCGACACCCGTCTACTCGGCGCAAGATACGGAAAACTTGCGGCGCGTGTGGGAGGCGCGCGTGCGCGCGTGGGCTAAACGTGAGAATGCCAGAGAGATTCACGACGTGGAGGTAATTCGAACCATGGATGCAGCCACGCATTCCGTGCGAATCACGCTCGATCTAAGCTCGACGCCACGCTACACAGTCCGGCGTTTGGAATTTCGCGGGATTCATCACTTTCCGGACCGCTATTTCCGCAGGCGCATTGGCGTAAAGGAAGGAGAGCCTCTGGATGACCGGGCGTTAGAAGCGGGATTGCGCCGCCTGGGGCGCACCGCTTATTTCAAGCCGATCAAGAAAGAAGATATCCAGGTTACACAGAACGACTTGGCACACACGATAGACGTGACCATCCATATCGAGGAGCTGGGTCTACAACGTGTTTCGATGCTCGGGGGGACCAGCCAGTTCGGAAGCACGCTGGGTATCGCCTATTCCCTGTTCAATATTTTGGACCGCGAAGAGCTGATTACGTCAAAAATTGAAGGCGGCCCCGAATCGCTGCAGATCGCACTGAGCCTGGCGAAGGAAGGTTTCCTGGGCTCGAGAGGGTCGCTGGCGCTTTCCATCTTCAACACGTTTTTGAAGCCGCGCCTGACGGGAAGCGTAACGGGCCCTTTCTACAATCAAAACACGAAAGGCGTAACCGCCGATTGGAGTTATGCGCTTTCCAACACGAATACGTTCAGCACGAACTACACCTTGTCGCATTCGGTTACGAGCTACTCACCGACGTTGACGAGCGGATTGATCGGGCCGACGGGATTGCCGACCGCCGATGTGACCGCGGCATCCTCGAGCCATGCCATCGGAGCGGGATTTACGCACGATAGCGGTAATGAACACCTCACTTTCGCTGACTCTGTTTCGGGAGGACTGCTCGGCGGAAGCGAAAATGTGCTGCGTTCGAAATTCGAGTACGGCCGAATTGTGCACGATCCATTTTTCGGACACGACAACGCGTGGGCCTTTCGCACGACGTTCGCCGGAGCAGGCAGCTATTCCGGAGACATGCCGCTCACCTCGCGTTTATTTGCGGGAGACCAGTACGTGCGCGGGTTGCGCGACGGCGAATTAGGGCCGTCGGCCGTGGTCTCTTCTCTGTCATCAAACGGCGCAACTGTTTACTCCGCAACACCGGCGGGGGCCAATTTAATTGGCGCGTTCAATTTGGAGTATCGCGTAAGACTCAGTTCCGGGGCAGAGGCCGTGCCCTTTTTCGACGTAGGCTCGGGATTGGTGTTGCCCAATTGGCTGGGACCATCGCGTCCATGGCTCGTCGATTCAACCAACGGAATTATTCACGGTTCGACGGGAATAGAGCTGCGTTGGACGCTGCCCGGACTTGGAGTTCCGCTGCGCGTGTATTACGCGCTGAATATTTTGCGGCTGAACAAACCGGTCTGGCTGCCAGACGGAACGCTCACTCGCGTGCAGAACCGGTTTGCGGCGTTTGGCTGGGGAATGGGTTCGCTGTTCTGAGCACGCTGTACTACACTTCGAGGCATGAAGCCTCGCAGGCTCGTTAAAGAAGCGGAACGCATTGTTTCGCCGTATTGCATCACGGATGGAAAGAAATTTCGTTTGAAGGATTTCGATCCCGCGGACACCAACGGGATCAAATCGAAGAAAGCCGCCCAGAGCATACTCGAGAGCAGCAGCCAAATGCTCGCCGAAATGCAGGAGAAGCTCTATGCCCAGGATGTCTGGGCGCTGCTGCTGATTTTTCAGGGCATGGATGCGGCGGGCAAGGACGGAGCCATCAAGCACGTCATGTCCGGAATAAATCCGCAGGGATGCGACGTGCATGCCTTCAAGACGCCGACGAACGAAGAACTCGATCATGATTTTATGTGGCGAGCGCATAAGGCGATGCCCGGCCGCGGGAAGATCGGAATCTTCAACCGCTCGTATTATGAAGAAGTGCTGGTGGTGCGCGTGCACCCGCCGCTTTTGAAGGCCGAGAAATTGCCCGATGAATTGATCACCAAGCACATCTGGGAAGACCGGTACGAGGACATCAACGCGTTCGAGAAGTTCCTGGCGCGAAACGGGACGATAATTCGCAAATTTTTTCTGCACGTCTCGAAAGAGGAACAGAAGAAGCGATTCCTGGAACGGCTGGAGGATTCGAAGAAAAACTGGAAATTTTCGATGGACGACATCAAGGAGCGGAAATTCTGGGACGACTATCAGGAAGCGTATGAAGAGGTGGTGCAGAACACGGCGACGAAGCGGGCGCCATGGTATCTAATTCCAGCGGACAACAAGTGGTACGGCCGGCTGGTGATTGCTTCCGCGATCATCGAAGTCTTGAATGGGCTGGATTTGAAGTTTCCAGATGTGGACGAAGAGAAGAAGAAGGAGCTAGAGGCTATACAGCAGGCTTTGTTAAAGGAAAAGAATTAGCCGTTTCCGCGGTGCCAACGCAAATAAGCTGACGTTCGGTGATGCAGGCTTTAGTTTTTAAATTCCAAATAATTGCGGGCTAGGGCGCGTAGTGGTACCGCAGCGTTGATGGCATGCGGTCGGAGCGCTGGCGCGTGTTGTATTCGAGCTGATAGCGCAAGTGCTCAGCGTCCGCGGGATAATCCTTCCCTGCCGGATACGGATAGGAAAGCAGAGAGTGGCGCGGCAGCGGCTCGACCGTGAACGCGTGAGCCGCGTAAAAGTCGAGGTCCTTCTCGAACCCGTTGGCGTAGAAGAAATAATCGCGGACCCAACCAGCGGGAACTGGCGGCAATTTTCGAGGATCGAAATCGAGCTTCACACCTTCGCCCGAGCTGAAGACCACGAAGCGATCGTCCGGCTTTTCCAACAACTGATGCACGTCGCCGTAGCGCGTGTAGTTGCCTGCGGCGCGCGCGTAGGGCCCGCTCTTGCTGCGGTGCGCGTAGGAATAGACCGTATCGCTTGCAGGCGTGAGGCGAATCTCGCGCGGATAACCCAGGAAACCCAGCGCAGCGCCGGCCAAAGGCACTTCGGCGACGCGGGCATCTTGCTGCTCGGGCGTTTGATCGATGCGAATCGCGTCCCAATAGATTTTCAGATTGTTGACGATGCGAATGCGCCGCGTGCCCGGCGGCAGCTTGCCGGTGAGATCGGCGACCATCGTGCGCTCGAGGCCCGCGGGAAAACCCATATCCTCGACCACGCGCACCCACTTGCCTTGTGCGTCGAGCGCTTCGACGTAAGGCGCGATGACCTTTATTCCCGCTTGGTCCGCGGCGTACATCGACGTGGCGGTGAAATAATCCGTGTAGCCGTCGATGATCAAGCGCAGCGGCTTCGTCGCATCCCACGCACCGAGATCGAGTTCCAGCCAGTGCAGTTTTGCGAAGCCGGCAAACGGCATGTCTTCTAAATTCGTGACGTACTTGCGATCGGGTTTGGCGATTAGCGACAGCACGTCATTGCCGTGATCGTCCCACGCGCCAACAGGCGAATGCGCGCCGCGGCTGGCGATGACACGAAATTCGGGAAATGGCGGCGCGCTGACAAATCGCTCGTTGGGATAAACATCGTAAGCGGCAGGATGATCGATGGCCAACAACCGAACTTGATCGAGGTAAACGGTTTCTTCCATCGGTTCCATGAAGCGGAAGCTAAGCAAACCATCGCGCGGGCGAACGCTGCGGGAGCTGACCTTCAAATATTCGTCGGGATCAGGAACGTCGCGTTCCCCGGGCGCGACCCAGTGGCCGACCACACCGGGGCCAATCATGTCGGCGATGAATTCATACTCGTGACCGTTCCACGCAAACAAAACCGGGCAGGAACTGCCGCGACGATCCAGTTCGCCGATGCTGTGCTCTTTGTTTGCGGCGAGATTGATTTCGTCCTGCGGCACGCCGGTGGGCCAGAGCAGGCGGACCACTTCGACGTTACGCTCAGTGCCGAGCCCCGCGAGGATCGTCGTTGCGTTTTGGCCGAGATAGCCGGAAGCGCCTTGCACTTCCCACTTTTGATAGAGCGGCCCGGCGTATATTTCGACCTTCGTGCCAATCGCGCTCTTGTTGTCGTTCAGCGCTTTCAGATCGACGCGAGTCCAATTGTGTTTATTGCCGCCCTCGTTGCGCAGCAAAATCGGCGACGTACCGAGTTGCGTGATAACTAAATCGGCCGCGCCATTACCCGTAATGTCGGCTACAGCAACCGCTCGGGGCTGCGAGAGCTTGACCGTGTCGAGATAGACCTGGCGCGTGACATCCGCAAACCCCGGCGCGCCCAGATTACGCAGCAAGCTAAGTTCGCCGCCAGAATTGGACTCGCCAACAGCAACAAGATCAATCCAGCCGTCATTATCGTAATCAACAGAGGAGATCCCCCAGCCGCGCTGCCAGCCGAGATCAGGCAGCGCAACCCGCTCCAGCCGCTTGCCTTCGACGTTGCGCCACAAACTGATGCCCGGCGCGCCGGCGTGCGTGAACGCAAGGTCCATCCAGCCGTCTTTGTCGAAATCGAACGCGACCACACCGACGGCCGGCGGCAGATTTTCTTTTGTGAAATCGATGCCGGACAGCGGCGAAAATTTCCCTTCGCGCGGATTCAGATAAATCGCCGCGCCTTTGCTGCCGCCAGCGAAAACGAAATCAATCGCGCGATCGTTGTTGAAATCGGAGGTAACCAGGCCCGCACCGGTCGCGTCGATTCCCAACCCGGTGTCGGCGGAAATGTCCGTGAAGGTGCTGTTGCCGTTGTTGCGCCACAAAACATTGTGCGGCTTTGCTTCCGCTGATGCGGCGTTCGGCGACATCGTGACGTAAAGATCGAGATCGCCATCGTGATCGTAGTCAACGAAAGTTACGCTGACGCAGCCGGGCTCGCGGCGAATGCCCACGGTTTGCGTGACCTCTTCAAATTTGCCGTCGCCTTTGTTGCGCAGCAGGTGCACGCCATCGTTCAGGCAGACAGCCAGCTCGGTGTGGCCATCATTGTCGAAATCGCCCGCGGCGCAGCCGAGGCCGCTGCCTTTTAGCGCGAGCCCAACCTGATCGGTCACGTCGAGGAAACGGCCATTGCCCGCGTTGTGCAGCAAGCGGCTGGTTCCGTCGCTTGCCGCGCTGACCAAGAACAAATCGGGCTTACCGTCGCCATCGTAATCGAGAAAACATGCACCCGTGCTTGGTCCGGGGAGCTTGGAAGGGCTATTCGGGAGAGCGGCGACAAGAGGCTCTTCCTTGAAGCTAACCGGGATCGCGGCTGGCGCAGCCAACACACCACTGCGGCCAAGCTCGGCGAGCGAGAAGCGGCCCTGATCTCCGTAACCCGCACCGAACGGCGAGCCGAGGTGTTCTGTGGTGATCTTCTGAAAACGCGCGAGGTGCTGCCGCGCGGCATCAGAATCACCCTTGCGCTGATACGCGCGCGCTATGCCGAATTCCGAAGAGGCGTGATACGGAAACGCAGCGATCGCCTTCTGAAATTCAGCAATCCCTTCTTCGTATCGCTGAAGCTGCGTATAGAGATAACCGAGAAAATAGTGCGGGTCGGCTTCAGGCGAAAGCTGCGCGACGTGTTGAAAGGCCTCGATGCCCTTTTCGGGTTCGCCGGTGTCTTTATATACGAGACCGAGGTTGTACCAAGCGTAGGGATCTTTCGGCAGCAGGTGCGTTGCTTCCTCGAGCGCAGCGCGCGCAGCCTCGAGCTTTTGCTGGCTGAGAAGCGAGATGCCGAGATTCAGGCGAGCGATGGCAAATTTCGGATCGGCAGCCAACGCCTTCTCAAAATATTTTTGCGCTTCGGCGAATTTCTGCTGGTTCATGTAAGCGACGCCCAGCGTATTGTTGCGAAATGCTTCGCCTTCGTCGCTCTTCGTTTGCGATTTCGGTGCGGCTTGCGGCTTGGCTTGAGCGTTGTTGGCGCGCGAACGTAGCGAAGGAATGGCAATGACAAACAAAATGGCTGCGCAAGCAAGTAACAGCAGAATTCCGAGCCGATGCGGACGTGGCATTGAGTCCTTTGTCTTTTACGAAATCGCCTGAGGCGCGGCACAGACCGCCACGCTGCGAGACTAACGATTTTCGCGGCTCATCCGAGCAGCGTCAAGTCGAGTTTTGCGCGCTGGCTCCGCCGTCGTTGAAAGCGAATGCCACCGTATGCTTGACGCTTTGCAAAGACACACATACCCTCGCTGATTCACACATGAAGGCCCTACATTACCCGTCCATCGCCGAAATCGCGGAGAGCGTCCGCACGAAAAAACTATCTCCGGTAGAAATCGTCCACGAACACCTGGAACGCATCGAGGAAGTCCAGCCGAAGCTCAATGCGTTTGTTCATCTCGACGCCGAGGGGGCGCGCGCGCAGGCTCGCCGCGCGGAAGACACCGTGCGCCGAGGAGCAGAACTAGGCTCGCTGCATGGCGTGCCTCTTACCGTGAAGAGCTGCATCGACGTGGCAGGGTGGAATTGCCCCGCGGGCTCTTTGCTGCGCAAAGACTATGTTGCGGAGACCGATGCCGCGTTGGTTGCGCGACTGAGGGCCGCGGGCGCGATTCTCCTGGGCAATACGAATACGCCGGAATTTCTGATGGCGTACGAAACGGATAATTTGATCACCGGGAAAACGAGCAATCCCTGGGACGTGTCGCGCAGCGCGGGCGGCTCGAGTGGCGAAGCGGCAGCGATCGCCTCTGGATGCTCCGCTGGGGGAGTAGGCAGCGATGGCGGCGGGTCGATTCGCGTCCCGGCACATTTTTGCGGGATATGCGGGTTGAAACCGACGCCCGGAAGAATTCCGTCGACCGGGCACTTTCCTGCCGGCGTCGGCGCGTTTTCTTGGATCGGCGTTGTTGGACCGATGGCGCGGACCGTTGCCGACGTTCGCGCTCTCTTTGAAGTGATGGCCGGGCCAGATCCGGGGGACGCGTTGTCCGCGCCGGCGCCGCATCGTGCGATTAGTGATGCGGAGTTGAAGGGATTGCGCGTTGGAATTTTAGAAAGTGATGCGCTCGGCAAAGTGAACGAGGACACCAGTGCGGCTTTGCAAAAAGCGGCGAATGGCTTGGCGGCGCAGGGGTTCGTCGTCGAACCGGTGCGCCTTGAGGGCTTGGAGCAAGCGATCGAGCTTTGGTGGTTTTTCTTCGGGCCGGCAATCGCGCATCTGTTTCAGCCGAGCGTCGAAGGCCGGGAGCAGAACCTAAGCCGCATTTTCCGCGAATATCTTCAATATGCCGAGGCGCCGGTGACGCTCGACGCTGTGCTCAGTGCCTGCGCGGAACGCGATCTGCTGCGCGCAAAGATTCTGCAGCAGATGCGCGACGTGCCTGTTTTGCTCTCGCCCGTTTCCACTACCACGGCTTTTCGGCACGGCGAAGGAACCTGGCGGCCGGGCGCGGCGCAGTGTTATCGAGACACTATGCGCTTTTCACAATGGCTCAACTTGACGGGTTTTCCGGGAGCGACGGTGCCCGTGAGCGTTTCCGCGGACGGGCTGCCCATCGGCGTGCAAGTCGTCGGGCGTCCGCACGAAGAAGAACTGGTGCTCGCCGTTGCCGAAAAAATTGAAACCGCACGAGGGCCATGGCAAGCGCCTCCGATGTAGCTGTCACCAAACGCAACCAGGATTAGCTGTGCCACAAGCCTCTATTGCGGAGGTTGTGCAAGTTCGGGATTCGGTACGCGCCGATCATCCAGTGACTCGCGACGCTTCGTGAGGTCGGCGTTGACCATTTTCTTGGCGGTGGCGAATTCGGCTTGCGCGTCCTCCCGGCGGCCTAGGCGCGCAAGAACCTGGCCACGGAGAAAATGCACACTCTGACTCTCGGGCACAAGCTGCAGTGCCGTATCGAGGGCTGACAGCGCCTCGCGGTACTTTTCTTCCTGCATATGAATTTTCGCCAGACCGAAAAGCGACGCGGGCATTTGCGGATTGCGCTTCAGAGCGTCGCGAAAGAACTTTGCGGCTTCGTCGTTGTTTCCAGCGCGTTGGTAAAACTGCCCGAGTTGTTCGTAGGTGTCCGACAGGTCCGGCTCCACCTCCAAATCCTTGCGAAACTCCGCCTCGGCTTCTTTGTTATGGTCGAGCCGCAGATGCGCCACACCCAGACTAAAATGCACGAAAGGCAGCTTGGGATTTGCGGCCGCGGCTCGCTGAAGTTCGGGCAGCGCCTTCTCCGGCTCCTCGCGGTTTAGGTACGCTTTACCGAGGATCAGGTGAAACTCGGGCTTGTCTGCGCCGATCTCCAGCAAGCGGCTGAACGCTTTCTCGTCCAGATCTTTTCGCTCAGCGTTGTGCGCGGCAATTCCCAAAACATACAGGTACATGAAATCGTCGGATTGCTGCGGCCAAAGCGGCTCGAGCACGGAGACGGCGTCCGCGTAATGCTGCGTAAAAACGTCGCACAAGCCCAAGAGATAGCGAGCCTGTTGCGAGTCGGGCTGTTCGCGAACCACGGCAGCGAGCGGTCTAATCGCGCCGGCATAATCGCCTCGACGATATTTCACCAATCCGATGTTCAGGCGAATTCCCGTCATCTTGGGGTCGAGCTTCTCGGCTTTCTGCAGCAACGCGAGGGCCTGGTTCCACTGCTTGCGCCGCATAGCGATGACGCCAAGGTTTGCATATGCAGCGCCGGACGCGGGATCGGCGGCGGCCACCTTGCGAAAATCCGCTTCCGCGGAATCCAGATCGCCGGCCAGCAGAGCCGCCTGTCCCCTCGCGAACCACGCTTTTGGATCTTTCGGAGGAATTTCCGCGGCATCGGAAGCGCCCGCAGCCTGATGCTGCCTGCTCGCGGCAACCCGGGGTGCGCATGCGAGGCCACCGCTCACGATCAGGACGCAGAACAAACGCCGGGGAAATCCAGGCAGCACCTGTAAGTTCATCGAGTTTCTAGTCTCCGGCAGGGCCTGCGTGAATTCAAGCCTGTACAGGAATAACGGTATTTTTCGGCTTCGCGACCAGCAGCTACCGTCGCGGATACGTCGAGTGGAGAAGTGTAGTGGAATTCCCCGCGTGCAAGAGCAAAATGCCGCTTGACACAAGCGTCAGAATGCTTTATTAACTCGATTTAATAAGTCCGGGTGCAAATCTTGCGGTCGTCGAGTGGTGGGGACTGTGGCCCGAATGATTTCTCTCCGGCGAATGCCGAACCAGAGATATCCGGTTCCGCAGGCTTGGTGTTCCTCACCGTCCTATTTTCAAACTGAAAATTTTCGGAGGTCTACTGTGAAGGGATATGCTCCTAGTTTCTCTATTTCCAAGTTTACGGGCGCTCTCAACCTTGCCACAGCAGCACTCGGCCTGCTTTTTTGTATGACCCTGATCGCGCTCTGTGTCCCCAGCGTTTCTTATGGACAAGACACTGGCTACATCAGCGGCACGGTTATCGATAAATCCGGGGCCGCGGTGGCAGGCGCCGATGTCCTGTTGACGAACACAGCCGGTAGCATCACCCGCGCAACCACCACAAACAACGATGGCGCGTACACGATTGCCGGATTGCCTGGTGATGTCTACAACTTGATTGTGGCGGCGAAAGGGTTCCAGAAGTACATCGCGCAGAAGATCACGCTAAACGTAGCGGAGAAGGCGCGCATAGACGTGACGCTGACGGTCGGCACGATGAGCGAGGAGATCACGGTGACGGGTGAAAGCGTGGCTCAGGTGGAGACCCAGTCCTCCGACCTGACCAGCACCATCACCGGCAAGCAGATCGACAACCTCGTTCTCAACGGACGCAATTTCACGCAACTCGTCAACCTTGCCCCCGGCGTCGTTAGCCAGACCGGCCAGGATGATGCCAAGGTCGGCGTCTACGGCAACGTTGCCTACTCCATGAACGGCGGCCGCACCGAATACAACAACTGGGAACTCGATGGCGGCGACAACATGGATAACGGCAGCAACTCGACGCTGAACGTTTATCCCAACCCGGAAGCCATCGCGGAATTCAAAGTTCTTACTTCCAACTACGGCGCGCAGTACGGCCGCAACGGCTCCGGTACCGTCGAAGTCGAAACCAAATCCGGTACCAGTTCGTTCCACGGCAGCGCGTTCGAATATCTGCGTAATGATGTCTTTAACGCCCGCTCCTGGGAAGAAGGCGCTGACCCGACACAGCCGAAAGCACCGTATAAGAAGCACGACTTCGGCTACACTTTCGGCGGCCCTGTCTACATTCCCAATCATTACAACACCAACAAGAAGAAGACATTCTTCTTCTGGTCGCAGGAATGGCGGCGAGAGAAGAACGTTTATACGACTTCGCCGCCACCCAACGTTCCTTCTGACGCAGAGCGGACTGGCGACTTCAGCGCACTGTGCGCGGCATCTCCGGGCGACTGTCCTAAGGATCCGAATACGGGCAACCCCTTCCCCGGGAACATCGTGCCGATCGATCCGGTCGGTCAAGCTTTGCTTTCTCTGATTCCAAAAGCAAATACGACGCATGCGGGATTCCCGGCCGTGTTGGAGACGGTTTCCTTGCCGGAAACGTGGCGCGAGGAGCTAGTTCGTGTGGACCACAACATTAACGACAACTACCGTCTTACGTTCCGATACATCCACGATTCGTGGCAGACAACGACCCAGAACCCGCTGTGGGGCAACGGGACCAGTTTTGAGAACATTCAGACAAAATTCGTAGGCCCAGGTACCAGCTTTGTGGCCCGGTTGAACGCGAACATCACCCCGACGCTGCTCAACGAATTTGTGGCCAGCTATACCGCCGACCACATTTTTCTGACGGCGGTGAACAATCCTGCCCTACCAAATCCGTTTCCGATGGGTTCGCTTTTCAACAACGGGTTTGACGGAAAACTGCCATCGATCGTCCTGGGCAGCAACCCGCAGTATGGGACCGACGGGAGCATGAGTGCGGATACCGGCTACTTTCCCTGGAACAACGCTAACCCCGTTTACACGTACCGCGACAACTTAACTAAGATTGTTGGGAAGCACACGCTTCAGTTCGGCGCGTATGCCGCCTTTGCACAAAAGAACGAGCAAAATTCCCCGTACACTCAGGGCATTCTGGTGTTCGATTCCAGCAATACGTCCATTCCGAGCACGGGCAATGCCTTCGCGGACCTGCTGACCGGCCGGATATCGTCTTACTCTCAGGTGAATCTGAAACCGAAATATTACAACCGCTATCATATCGTCGAGCCTTACTTCCAGGACGACTGGCGCGTCACCAAGAACTTCACTCTCAACCTGGGCTTGCGGCTCAGCCTTTATGGAACCTATCGCGAGCGCTACCGCCATGCTTTTAACTTTGAGCCGAGCGCCTTCGCCACCGGCAGTTCGCCCCTAATTGACGATGGCTCAGTCACGACACAGGAAGGAGCTTTCGTTCCCGGCACTGGGAACCCCTTCAACGGCATCATTCAGTGCGGGGGTTCAGGCGGGGCATCGCTCATTCCCGGGCTCGTGACCAGTTCGTTTCCTGCCGCAACCGTTGGGTCCAGTAAGTACGACGGATGCCTCAAGGGACATCTATTCAATCCTGCTCCTCGAATCGGATTTGCATGGGACCCGAAAGGCGACGGCAAAATGGCAATCCGCGGGGGATACGGTGTTTTCTTCGAGCACACCAATGGCAATGAAGGCAACACGGAGTCGCTCGAAGGCTCCGCTCCGTTTTCCCTGAACGCATCGCAGTTTAATATCAACGGCTACGCCAACATCGGAGGCGGTGGTTTGCTATTTCCGCTGACGGTCTTCTCGATCCCTAATAAAGCGATTTGGCCTTATGTGCAGCAGTGGCATTTGGACGTTCAAAGAGAACTTCCGGGTCACTTCGTGGCGACAGTTTCCTATGTGGGGAGCAAGGGCACGCACCTCACACAACAGCGCGACGTGAATCAAATTGTGCCGTTGGCCGCTTCGAACAATCCTTACGTTAGCGTAAAGCGACCGATCACCCCGGAGATTGATGACGCGCTGGGGAATGTCGTGTACCAGGGAGACTGCTCGACCGCGACCGCTGGGCCCGGCGGACCAGCGGTTACGGGCGCGGCCCTCGATCGTTTGAACGTTGCTTGTGGTACCGACCCGAATGCTATCCGGCCGTTCCTCGGATTCGGCGACGTCATTCGATTGGACGACCAGGCAAACTCGATCTATCACGCGCTGCAGACGAGCGTGCGGCGCACCGTTGGCGACCTGACATTCAGCATCGCCTATACATATAGCCACTCTATCGACAATTCCTCCGACAGATTTGACTCGAATATTGTGAACTCCTACGACACCACGTCGAATCGCGCGAATTCCAGCTTCGATCTGCGTCATAACCTGGCGGTCAGTTACGTTTATGGCCTGCCGTTCTTCAAGGGGTCGGGGCTTTCGCATACATTACTTGGAGGCTGGCAGGTCTCCGGCATTACGATTGCCCAAACCGGAACTCCATTTAATGTCGCGAATGGCACCGACTTCAGCGATGCTGCCGGCGTGGCTGGTACGCTTACGTACGGCACCGCGACAGGATCACGCCCTGATCTGGCGGGTGATCCGCACGCATCGGTACAGTCCAATGTCCCGACCGTTCGGGGACCTCTGCTCTATAATCCCGCAGCTTACGTGGCTCCCACCGGCTTAACCTTCGGCAATGTCGGACGGAATACCTTGAACAACCCCGGTCGTATAAACTTCGACTTCGGGCTATTCAAGCGCTTCTCCCTTGGTGAGACCCGTGCCCTTGATTTCCGCTGGGAGAATTTCAACGTCTTTAACCACACCCAGCTCTACGTCACCGGACCGGATGGCAGCAACAACACCATGGACTGCGCGCCGGTAGGTTCCACTGCCGGTGACGCAAGCTGCGTCGGTCAATCCAGCTTCCTGCACGCGGCCGGCGCTCACCTGCCGCGGCGTATGCAGTTTGGCCTGCGCTTCCAGTTTTAACTGACCACCACCCCAAGGAGGGCGGCGCTTCTCGAAGCGCCGCCCTTTTTCTTTCGCGGAGCGCATGATTGAATTGGCTGGCAACGTTTTTGGCTGTCAACCTTTTTCCCAAAGGAGTAGAATGCGCGGCATGAATCGCCGAACTTTTATTGGAACGTCTATCGCCGCCGCCGTAGCCGCTTCGCGTCCTGCGTGGCCGGCGGAAACTCACATCAAGCGCGTGGGATTGCAGCTCTATACCGTGCGCGATCTGATGAAGAAAGATTTTGAGGGGACGGTCGCGAAAGTCGCGCAAATCGGTTACAAGGAAGTGGAGTTTGCCGGCTACTTCGACCACTCGCCGCAAGACGTTCGCGCCATTTTGCAAAAGGACGGCCTCACTTCCCCGTCTACGCACGTTGGCTACGACATCGTCGAGAAAAAGTGGAGCGAAACGCTGGATACCGCGAACGCCATTGGCCAAAAGTTCGTGGTCTGCCCATGGGTTGAGCCGTCGCAGCGCAAAGAGGCGGACGGCTGGAAGCGCGCGGCCGCATTGTTCAACAAGGCCGGCGAGGCCGCTCAAAAAGCCGGAATCCAGTTCGCCTATCACAATCACGCGTTTGAGTTCGAGCCTTCGGAAGTTTTGGGCGGGAAAATGCCCTATGATTTCCTCCTCGAGAACACCGATCCCAAGTTCGTCAAAATGGAATTGGATCTCTGCTGGATCACCGTGGGCGGACAGGATCCTGTCAAATATTTCGACCAATATCCCGGCCGCTTCCCGCTGGTTCACGTAAAGGACTGGACCTCAAAGGGTCCCGGCGGCAGCGACTATGGCGGCGCAACGGGGGGCTCCAAAAAGCCCGGCCACATGACGGACGTCGGCCAGGGCGAAATCGACTGGAAGCGGATCTTTGCGCAATCGAGTAAAGCCGGAATCCAACATTATTTCGTGGAAAACGACGAACCCAAGTCGCCATTCGAGGACATAAAGATCAGCTACGACTATCTGGCCAAATTGACGGTCTAAATCGCCTCACAGCGGTCCATGTGTAGGTATGTTGTACGCCGGGAGTTCCCCAGGGACCCCCTCCCCCCTTTTTTATAAGTGTTCATTCTAAAGAAGGTTAAAGTCGTTTGTTTTCACACACTTTTACAAGTGTTCATTCTGAATGGTTTACGAGCGCTCGAAATCAGCGAATGTTGACTGTCGGTGCGAAAGGCTGAAGACTCCAAAAGGAGCGATAGCAGGAACGAAACGCCGGCAGCAATATGGTGTTCGAGGCTCAAGGGCAAGCGGCGCCACCATGGCGCGGGGCATCCCATAAATGAAAAAGCGCCAAGAGGTCTTGGCGCTTTTGTACCCACGGAGAAGATTACCAGCTGATTAGATCGCAGTCAAGAAAAATCAACTGTGAGATTCGCGCTCCGGCACCGGCGGGCAGCCCGGAAACTCTCGAATCGAGGTATTGCCGATATATTGTAAATCGGCGATTCCGATCTTGCTGGTGTAGAAGCCGTCGCAGGTCATTTTGCGCAGAAACGCAAAGAAAGCGACTCCTTGGCTGAGTGACGCGTCTTTCCTGGCGTTCTTGCGGTAGGCAATCAGGCCCAGCACTTCGTTGCGTTGCTCCGGAGTGCATTCCATAAACGATTTCCCGTAGCGATCCGCACAGAAACTATCGAGCCATACCAAGCCACCGCCGAGCCGCAACTGGTAGTGTTCGTTTTCACTGGTGAGCAGGTCGATAAACTCGGGCGCGCCGGCCTCCACCGCTCCACCGGAGTGATCGTCCTTGGGAATGATGGCGTCGCAAAGCCAATTCACCATTTCATACTGGTGGGCCGAGAAATATTTGGGAGTGTACTTCCCTGCCGTCGACGCGGCCTTCTCTTTGCGCACGACTTGGTGCACGAACTCGGCGGCTTTGGCGGGAATGACCTGCAAAACGGAGCCGCCTACCGCTCCCACGGCCAGCGTTTTCAAAATATCGCGTCGCGTTACGCTTTGCGAGCTCATTAGAGATTTCCTTTTTGCGCTTCAGCAAGCAGATACTCCGAAGCGCGCCACGATAGTGCCATGATGGTAAGAGTTGGGTTCTTATCGGGATTGGTCACCAGCGGAGCGCCGTCCGTAACGAAGAGATTTTTCACGTCGTGCGCCTGGCAATAGCCGTTCAGGACGGAAGTCTTCGGGTCGGCGCCCATTCGCGCGGTTCCCACCTCGTGGATGATTTTTCCGCCGGCTTGAATGCCAAACGGATACTGCCCGTCGATCCTCGTCTTTGTGCGGTATTCGCCTCCGGCGGCCTCAACAATGGCGCGGAAGGTTTGCTGCATATCCTGCGCTTGCCGCAGCTCGTAGTCCGTGAATTTAAAGTGGAAACGAAGCACGGGAATACCCCATTGATCGACCACGTCGGGATCGATTTCGCAGTACGTGTCTGGATTCGGAATCATTTCGCCGCGCCCGGAAAAGCCGATAGTGGTGCCGTAGACTTTGCGCGCGCGCTGCTTCAGCCCTGCGCCATAGCCTTCTTCGCGGTGACAGAGCCCGTCGAACATTCCGACGCCGGGCATATCGCGTCCACCCCAGATTTCGATGTGGTAGCCGCGCGGGAAATCGTTCTTGCGGTCGAATTTCCACCAGGGAATGTACATGTGCATTCCGCCGACGCCATCGTGATTGTGCGGCGGCATTTTATCGAGGTAGGGAAATTCGCCCCAGCCATCGCTTCCCACAGAGTCGGTGAGATATTGACCGACGGTGCCGGAAGAATTGGCGATGCCGTCAGGGAACAGCGAAGATTTTGAATTCAACAGCAGGCGGGCGGACTCGCACGCGCTGGCGGCAACCACGACGGCACGCGCACTGACCCGCTTTTCCGCGCGAGTGGCTTTGTCGATGTAGGAGACGCCCTCGGCTTTGCCGTCTTTGCCGACGAGAATCTCGCGCGCCATCGCGCCAGTAATTAAGGTGAGCTTGCCTGTGGCCATAGCCGGAGGCAGCAGCACCTGGCTGGAGCTGAAATTGGAAGCGGTGATGCATCCGCGGCCGCACTGACCGCAATAGTGGCAAGGCAGACGGCCGTTCACGGATTGCGTGAGAATTGCAAGGCGCGACGGAATACAGATGATGTTCAGTTTGTCGCAGGCCTTCTTGACGATTAGTTCATGGCAGCGAGGCTTGGGTGGCGGGAGGAAAACGCCGTCGGGCGCACTGGACACGTTTTCTTTCGTGCCGAATACGCCGATGTACGATTCCACTTTGTCGTAATAGGGCGCAAGCTCTTCGTAGGTGATCGGCCAGTCGGCGCCGAGCGAATCTCGCGTGTAGGAGCGGAAATCCACGGGAGCAAACCGCAACGCTATGCGTCCCCAGTGATTGGTACGCCCGCCCACGATGCGCGAACGGAACCACTGAAAATCCGCACCCGGCGCCGAAGTGTAGGGCTCGCCGGCGATATTCCACGCTCCGTTGGGAGCGAGAAATTCGCCAAAATTTTCGAGCGCTGATCCGCCGACGCCCGCGCCGCGATGCGGCGCCTCGTAGGGCCACATCAGCATCTTGTAATCCTTTTCGGGGTAGACCTGCGGGCCAGCTTCGAGGAGCGCAACGTTCAGGCCGCCCTCGGTTAGGATCTTCGCCGCCATACCCCCGCCCGCGCCGGAGCCAATTACGCAAACGTCGTAGGTTTTCGGCGAACGCGTGACTTGAGCCATCCTGTTTTTCTCCGTGTTCTTTCTCTATAGATGTTTATGAACCGAGCAGTTCGCTGCGCACATTCTTCAATACCCAGGCGGCGCGTTCCACGCCGACTGGCCCGGCTAAAATCGGGTCTTCATTCTCGATGCTCAAAATGCCTTCATAGCCGATATCCATGTAGGCCTTCACAACCGACTTCCACAAGCTTGCGCCATGGCCATAGCCCACGGCGCGAAAAGTCTCGGAAGCCTGCGGCAAGTCAGCGACTTCCGACGCAAAGTTGAGCACACCGTATTTTTGCACATTATCCGGAAACAGCACGGTGTCCTTCATGTGCGCGTGGAAGATCGCTTTCTGTTTTCCCAGAAAATGGATCACTTCGACGGGATCGCAACCTTGCCAAAAGAGATGGCTCAAATCGCAATTCGCGCCGATTTCCTCGCCGACAGCCTCGCGCAATTTCATCAGCGTGCGCGGATTGTATACGACAAAATTCGGATGCATTTCGAGCGCGATGCGATGTATGCCGTGTTCGCGGGCGAACTTCGCCGCTTCTTTCCAATACGGAATCACTTTCTCTTTCCACTGCCAATCTTGCATCCCCGCGTATTCGGGCGGCCAGCGGTAGGTAATCCAGTTGGGCTGGGTGTCTGCCGGTGTGCCGCCGGGGCAGCCGGAAAATCCTACGATGACGCGGACATCCAGGCGCTCAGCCAACAAAACTGTCTTGCGGAAACTTTCGCGGTCGCGCGCGGCGTGCTTTTCGTCAGGATGAACGGGATTTCCGTGGCAGCTCAGCGTGGCAACGTGAATGCCACGATCTTCAAATTTCTTTTTCCACGCTTTCGCTTTTGCAGCATCGGCAAGGAGTTCATCAATAGGACAGTGCCCGGTACCGGGATAGCCGCCGGTGCCAATCTCCATTGCTTCCAGACCGAGGGCACTCACGCGATCGAGCATTTCGTCGAGCGAGAGTTTTTCGTAGACGGGATCGAAGACGCCGATCGGAATTCTTCGTAGCGAACCAGTGGAAGCTTGCGCGGAAGGCGAACTCGAAGGACTTGCGGCTGCGTGTGAGGCTGACAAACTCGAACCCTTCGCGACGTTCGGCATGGATGCAGCCAGCAGACCGGTTCCGGTCGTCGCCAGAAATGACCTGCGATCGATGCTCGACGATTTGCGCGAACTCTTCATGCGCTCTCCTGGGCTATAACGCGACTGCATTTGCCGGGCGGCATTATACGACGCTTTTTGCGGAGGCAAGCTATGCGATTCACACGGGCTTGAGGGCCGTGAGCGCAGGAATGGAGGTGGGCACGGTGAGCACCCGTTCGGGCGGCCGCTTTTTTTGCTGAATCGCTTGCACAAACATTTCAATGGCTTGTCCGGCGTTGGGTGGAACAAACACAGTGGCGGCCAGCAATCCGCTGCGCACCCAAGCCTGGCCCGTCTTCGGCAGGCCGTCGCAACCGGTGAACGGCAGCTTGAGCCAACGCTCGCGGTCGACTTCGTTGGTTAACTCCTCGAAAGCCTTGCGTGCGCCAATAGCCATGGAGTCATCCTGGGACGCGACGAGGTCCACCGCGGTTTTCTGGGATGTAGTGAGCTTGAGCCACGAACGCACGGCGCGCTGGGCACTCTCCTCGGTCCACTGGCCGCGCAATGCGATAATTTGGATGTTGGCCGGTTTGGTTTCCTGCATCCCCACGGTTCGTTCCTTGGCCGCGGAGTTTTCCGAAGGTCCCTGAATGTACAGCACCGTTCCGCCGCGCGGCAGCAGGGCAGCGAATTGGCGTCCCTGAATGCGCCCAATCTCTACGTGGTCAGAACTTATGGCAAAAATTGCGGCGGCCGAAGTTTTGCGTAAGTCCTCGATGTAATTCGCATCGCGATTCAGGACCGCCCATCCAATATCGGCGGACGCGGCTGCGCGTGCGACCTGCGGCAAAGCGGTGCCACCGACCGGCTCAAAGATGATGGCATTCGGACGATCCTCCGGGGACGCCTGAATTACTCGCAAGATTTGCGTGCTTTGATTGATCGCGTCGTTGTTCGCGTAGATGATTTCCGCGGTCACGCCCAGCTTGCCGGCAGCCTGCTCGGCAGACTGCGCCTGCTCGACCTGGTAATCGTTGTCGCTGGTGGTCAGCGAAATGAGAATTCGGATTTTCGCCATGGTGCCGGATTGCGCTCCTTGTGAGCACTACAATACAACGGCTTGCAACGGGCCGTATGGAAATCGTTTCTTTTGCTGTCAGCGCAGCATTATCCAGGAGCGCAAGATCCAAGGCGGGGAAATCAGAAACGACTGTCAGGCACGGAGTGGAGGTTGGGGGACGTGATTTGCAGCAGAGGGAATAGATGAGAGTGGATTAGGGAGAAGATTTCGGAGCTGCGAGAAGGTAATAACGACGTAGCGACACTCAAGCCGATCTTAGTAGCTGCGGACTACGGCTACGCCACCCGTCCCAACACTTGTGGCCGGCAAGGCGCGCACTGTTTCAAAGCAATCGCGCAGAACGCCGCCTTAAATCTCTTTCGTCCACGTTGGATCGACGCCTTTAAGCTGACCTGCCACATTGGGCGCCCCGTAACCGCCTGTTGAGTTTTCATGGCCTGCTCCTTTCGCTATGCAATCACTCAATTCGATTGTGAAAGTAGCATCGAAGATAGGGCGCTTCAATTATGCATTGGTAGGAACGAGCTACTGCCGGAGGATACGCTCTCTTAAACCTTCGTATATGTCACTTGGGAAAGCGTATAAGTCACTTGGGAAAGCGAGGACTGAGCCAAACTTTTTGGTGCGCTACACATCTCACGTAGTATGAGCATATTTGACGAAATGAATTCGCGCGACCTGGAGGCTCTTGCGGTTAAACTGCATACGCAAATCAACCGCATTTGTGAACACTCCGAACTGCCGAAGCTGGAACTGGAAGACGTGAAGCGCTGGATTGCGTTACACCGGAAAGAATCTAAGTACTGTTTCGAACTTTCGTCCGTACTAAGCCTGCTTTGAAGCTCGAAACAATCTGGCATGCGGCAGTACGATTGGTAGCCCGGACGGGAATCGAACCCGTAATCTTCACCTTGAGAGGGTGGGCTGAAATACGAGGTATCGTACTGAAGAACAGGAGGTTACTATATAGACCGCATAAAATTGCATTGACAATTGCATTGGGTTTTAGTACCCTGTAGCTGCATCGAGAACACGGCAGTTCCTCGCCGTCGCCAACCGTAGCCTGATGAATCAGGAAAACGGTGGATAGGCTCCAAGCCGGATGCGCCGAAAGGAAACGTGAAATGAAACCACAACACGGCCAAGGAACGGTCATCAGGCTCAAGCAGAAGGACCCCAAGACAGGGGAAGTCCGGGACTCACGTTTCTGGTACATCCTGTACTACGTCGCCGGGCGTCAGGTCCGCGAAAACTCCAAGACCGATAATTACCAGGAAGCGTACAACTTGCTTGTCAAACGCCGCACTGAGGCTGAGAAGGGCGAACAGCCTGCCTCCGATATTGCCAGGCTACGCTACGAGGACATCCGGGACTCGTTAATCCTCGACTACACCAACCGCAAGGTCGCCTCGTTGTACCAACGCAAGCGTGATGGCGTGACAACGGTCCAGGGGCTGGACTACCTAAATACGTTCTTCAAGAAAAAGTTGGTCGCACAAATCGACGCTGACCTGCTCCGAAAGTACATTTCGTGGCGGCAGAAGGAAGGCGACTCGGACCCAACCATCCGTCGCCAGTTGAAGCACTTGGAAGTTGCGTTTAACCTCGCCGTGAAAGAGAACAAGCTGAAGAGCACTCCATACTTTCCGATGCCAAAGGATTCTGAGCCTGCCGGACAGTACATCGCGCCAGAAGATTTTCAAAAGATACTGACGGCTTTACCTGAGAACCTGCGTTCGTTCTACACGTTCCTGTACTACACCAGTTGCCGCCTGGGGGCTGCGCAAGAAATTCGCTGGCCGATGGTTAGCGCGGATGCAACCGAGATTAAGATTCCTGCACACTTGATGAAGGCGCGAAACCCACTGACCGTCGTACTCGCTGGACCAGGGCTGGAGCCTGTCTCCAAACTACTCAAGAAGATGTTCCGTAAGAATGGCAACCGCGTGTTCGATACGACCAACTATCGCTATGAATGGCACAAAGCTAGTCACGCGGCTGGCGTCGGCGTGCGTGATTCCAAACGCAGAACGTACAAGGGCGCTCGCATCCATGATTTACGAGTCAGCGCGGCTATCAACATGAGCGATGCCGGGGTACCGGAAGACATCATTATGAAGATTGGCGGCTGGAAGACAAAGGCAATGTTCTCGCGCTACAATATCATGAACACTGACCGCATCCGCAAGGCGATGGAGAAAGGCGGCAAGCATGTTGCCGAGAAAATTGCAGCGGCTCAGTGACGGTGGCCCGATAGTGTAATCGGTTAACACGCCGCCCTCTCAAGGCGGAGACTACGGGTTCGATTCCCGTTCGGGCTACCATCAAATTAAGCGGCGACCGTATCCACCTTATTCTTTTCAATCCACACATCCAAATCGCAGCGGTCAATTGTGTACTGCTGACCGTTCTTACCTTTCGGAACGTAAGGAATTTTTCGGTCCCGGAGCATTTCATACATGATGTCAACTGAAACGCCGATGTATTCCGCAGCCTTTTCAGGCGACATCAAGCGAGGACCGAGGAATGGAACATTGCAGGGTGTCACGAGCGGCTTCTTGAATCGTTGTTGTAGAGCCATAGACACATCCGATTTTTAGGCACACTTGTGCCCGACTCGGAGTGTCAGAGGATTGAATCTCTGGCTTCGCGGCGTTCAGGATTTCACCAGATTGGCTCTGGCTACTTCGCCGCTTCCACATTTCCCTTGAACTGGTTTTCCGGTTGGAGCGGAATAGCCGCTCCCGCGATCATGGCGATTAGCCAGTCAAGTTTGCATCAAAGATCGGATGCGGAACGATTAAAGTTTTACGGAAATGCCTTACGTTGCCATTTGCAATGGCGCACACCAGGGCTTCGACGCGTCTCTATGACGTAGGTATTTTCATCGCGTATACCCTATCGCATTATTCAATCTGCCGCCCGTCGCCGGGCCTGACACAGACTGAATCTTTATACTAATGGGTGCTCCAAAATGTATCGGTCAAGCCACGACTTCATTTCGTTGTCGAGTAGCATCCGACGATACGGAGTTAACTCAGCACGGAGTCTACGCAACAACTGCTTCAACTGGTCGTCCGATGTTGCCGCAAGCTTGCCAGAAATGCCGTCCACAGAAGTTGAAATCATTTTCGTTGCCTCGATGATCTCGTAAAGCAATTTCTGGCGTTGAAATGTCATATTCATTTACGCGGCCTTCCTTTGAAAGACAATCCAGCTTCAGATGCCGACTACATTCCAAACGCTGCTCGCTTCACAATGTCTGGACAAGGAAGCAACACTGGATTGGTCGTTCCCGGAGGATTAGGACTGACTGTAATTGCGCTCGTTGGAGAAGCCCATAGCGCGGATGTTGCTGGCGGTGCTGCGGCACCAAAAACGCTAGGGTTGTTGCCAACGACAACTCTGGATTGGCCTATTCCTCCTGCATCAAGTTGGTAGCTGAAATCCACGACCCAATTGAGCGTGCCGTATTCCTGTGGCGCTCCTCCACATGACACAATATTTCCTGTTTGACTCATAGAATTTCCTTGCGGCAGAACCGCTTTTGAGAAATTTGAAGGCGGCACTGCGAGAGCACCGCCTTTGTTGTTTAAGATTGGAACCCGGTATGCGAAATCAAGTTGAGATTCGTTCCGTCGTAACTGACCGAAAGAAAATCGCCGGGTGTTAGCAGATACTTTCCTGCTGTACCCGCGATGGTCCCGCCGTTATCCAAACTCAGATTCGCCGGGACGCCGCCAGTCACAACGACCAACAAAGTCTGGTTATTCACCAAACTCGCAGATTGAAGTACTACGTTGAAACTGCCGATGATGTTGATGCAACTCGTACCGGAAGGAAGACTAAGCAACCCTGAAGACTGCACCTTCACCGTGGACAAAGTATTTAGTGCGGTTGTCGGACTCACGTCAATCGGCCCGGCATAAGTCGCACCCTGATACATTCGATTCTGACTCTTACTCATAAAACTCCTCGCGACCAAACCAGCCGCTGAAAATGAAAGGGCGACATCGCTGCCGCCCCTATCTGTGTTCACCGTTAATCGATTGCATTTTTGTTTCGAGTTGAGCCCGAACGAACTTTTCACAATCGTTTGTAACGATACTGGTCCCTGATGGACAACCAGTCCGTCCCAGGATGCTTGCTGCGCTTCAGAGCCATGTAAGTCGTGAACGGAACCGCATAGTAAAGGAACACTGCTCCATCATCTCGATACTTGACTTCTATATTGCCGTCACGCCAACCAATGCTCTGGATCAACTCAGACTGTTGAAGTGTTCCGCGTCTCATTAGTACCTTCTGAATGAAACAGCGGCACTGCGTTCGAACTGCGCCTGCATGCGCTTTCTCGCATTCAGAGTTGCAATCCAATCAATGTCGCTAGAGTGTCGCTTCGTGACAAACAGCTTACGAATCTGAGCGGTCTGAGAATGCGAGTTGCCCTGCAAACCTTCAGATTCCTGACGTGCCTGCTGCTCGATGATGTTATTTGCTTGACCAGGATTCTTCTGGGCTTCAGCTAGACGCCTGTCAGCGGCCTGCTCCGCCGCATTCTTGTTGCGCCATCCACCATCGGCGGTTCGAACCATGTCCGTCCTAGAAACAAATTCGCCCGGCCTATGGTCCTGGGCGGCTTGCGCGGCTGGACTTAAAGCGCGTGGAGTTGGGACAACATGAAGTTGGCGACGACCGTTGAACGCGATACGCCCGATGGCCTGTTGAATCGTGGTTGGATTCACTTCACGGCCACGCAACTCGGCTAGAAGAATTGCAAAATTCTCATGGCCGTCATCACCAGAATTTACGAGTGTTCCTGGCTTGCCCTGGGTC
>Ga0137418_10000962_pt1 | contig 26395 bp, 20 predicted proteins | sample CZODoug3_1_2_16f_FD_122242 | JGI IMG/M metagenome (GOLD analysis project Ga0137418, IMG submission 122242) | Vadose zone soil fungal communities from Angelo Coast Range Reserve, California, USA - CZODoug3_1_2_16fungal (Hybrid Assembly) | ecosystem: Environmental > Terrestrial > Soil > Vadose...
AAACTTATCTCAACCAACAAGCAACCACTGCTCCGTTCGCCTCACGCGTAGCGTCCGCCGCCGGGCGGCTTCGTTCTGACGGGCAATCCGGAAGTAATCAGCTCGTCGGTCGGATTAGTACCTACACCATCGCGCTTATGGTCAATTGAGTTCGCCGCGACCCATTCAATCCACAACCTTTAATTATCACTTGACAAATGGATGGGGATGCGGTACTCTTCAGTTAAGGTTCTACTGACTGTGTCCCCGTTCGGTCTCTCCTTTACCCCGCAACCCGATTCCTGTGCGCATCCGCCTAGAGCCGTAAGTCCTTTATCTACCGCTTTTACGCCAAATCGCCCGCTAACCCCTTTATCTACCGCATTTACGCAAAACGACCGGGGTGTGGGGTCCACTGGTGACGGGTCACAAATCACGGGTCACAGATGTGGGGGTGCTCTCGACCGGGCGACGCAATTACTTTTGGACGGCCCAAGCGAGGCCGTCGGGGCCTTTGCCGGTGGGGAGCTTGCCGGTTACTTCCATTTTCTTCAGGTCGATGGCGGCAACGTAGTCTTTGGCGCTTACCGCTACGTAGGCGCGCGAGCCATCGGGCACGATCAGGATGCCTGCCGAGCCGCCGCCGAGATCGAAGGTCTTTACTTCTTTGTGCGTCGCGAAATCGAGAATCACCACGTTTGCCTTGGATTGGCCCGATGCCATGCCCGAGACCAGCACTTGCGTGCCGTCGGGAGTAATCTTCAGGCGATTGCCGCGCACCGGGACCGGGAACGTCTGAAGGGCCTTCTTGGCGGCGACATCGATGATCGTTACGGTGCCGTCCTGCGCGTTGGCTACCCAGAGTTGCTTGCCGTCGGGAGAAACGTCAAAGCCTTCGGAGCCGCGGCCCGCCGGGACATTGGTGACGCGCCATGTTTTTCGCTGGCCGCCCGGCGGAGGACCGGGAGGCGGCGCGGCGCCTGCCGCGGCGCCGGGAGGCGGACCCCCTTGCGCTGGACCCCCTTGCGTTCGGCCAAAGTTAGGCATCGGCGAATCGACTTCTTCGAGGATGCTGATCGTTCCGGAACTTACGTTCGACGTGAACACATGACTGAGATCGGCGGAGACCACGACCATATGCGTCCGGTCCTGCCCCGTGCCCATCACCCAATCCATCGTCTGCGTGCGGGGATGGTAACGGCCAACGACTCTATTCGTTTCCGCCGTGAAATAGAGTTCGCCGCCGGCGAACGCCAGTCCATGCGGAGAATGCAAAGCGCCAAGATCGATGGGAACGAGAGTCTTTTGCGCAACGATATCGACCACCGAAATTGTGTGCAGCGCGCTATCGGAACCGCCGTAATTGGAAATGTAGGCGAGCTTGCCGTCGGGCGAGGACTCCACTTCGTGAGGATCCGGCCCGGCGGATACGCGCCCGACGATTTTGAGCGTCGCGGGATCGACGATCGCCAGTGTGTTGTCGCTCTTCTCCAGAACGAGCAGAGCCGGCGAAGGCGTTTGCGCGGCGGCCGAAAGTATCGAGGAAGAGAACAAAAGGCTCAGACATCCGAAACGGGAAACCAATCGCGAGCGAAAGCTACTCATCGGCAACTCCTATTTAGGCGGCTCAGGCTTGGCGAGATGCTGCTCGACATTCGGGGGAAGCGATTTGATGCGTTTGATATACGCGGCAGCCTTCCACAATTTGTCGTCGGAATCCCACTTTCCGTTGGCAAACATACCCGAAAGGCGGATGCCGTGCTTGGCCACAAAGAAAATTTGCGCCTCTGTGTAGGTTGTGCCCGTTTCAGGAAGTTGCGGAATAGGTGGATAAAGGCTATCGCTGGAGGTGTCCAGCTTTCCGGGAGTGCCGTGGCACCCGGCGCACCCATCCAGATAGACCTTGGCGCCGGCGATCAGATTTTCGTCCGTGGCCGGCACAGGATTCGGGATTTCCGGAGCAAGACGCCGCACGGAAGCGTGAACGGACGAAAACATCAGCGCCTTTTCCCATTTGGACGGAGGAACGTCGGCGCGAACTTCTGCAAGGCCGAGGCGCAGATAGGCGAGCCCGCCCACAAGAAGCAGAAGGACAGTGAAGAGGACGCCGCCCAGAAAATTTTTCACTATTTCTCCTTGAGCTTGAGTTTGCCTGCGGTCTTGTTCTCCTCTAGAAATGTGCGAAGTTCCGTGCTGGCGTCCAGCAGCCGGGTCCACTGCTCGTAATAAAGCGTGACGGGAAACCGGCCCAGCCCGTAGACGCTCACGCCTCCCTTTTCGCCGACCCGGAAATCGAGCTGACCGGTGCGGCGGCTGCCTCCCTGCTTTTCCAGCTCCGCCAAGCGGGCTTTCAACTCTTCATAAGACGGCTCAGCCATGAAACCTCCTCAGGTGGGGAAATCAGGAAGAGCGATTATACAGAAGGGCACGCTGGGCAGATGTGCGGAAATGAAGAAACGGGCTCCAAGCTTCGGAGCCCGTTTGCTACCGTGAGTATATGGTCGTCGCTTAGCTTTGCGTGGCCGCTACCATTGCGGGTTGCTGCAGACGGAATTCCAACAGGGTTTCGCTGGGCACTTTCACTTGCTGACCACGGGTGAGCACCTGCACCGCGCCACCTGCTCCGGCGCCAACGCCAGCTCCAATCGCCGCGCCTTTGCCGCCGCCGGCAACCGCGCCGATGATCGCGCCGAGAGCCGCGCCCCCGCCGACCTTCTTCGCGGTGTTGGAACCGCGCCCCTTGCCTTGCAGCGTGTAATCGCTGCTCACCAGCGGATAGTCGTGTCCATCTATGACCATGCGCGTGAGCTCGAGCTGCAACTCGGAGCTGCCGCTAATGTGGCCCGCTTCTTTGGCTTCAGCGAGGCGACCATAGACGTCTGTGCCTTTCCGCGCGACCAAGGAGCTGTTAACTGTTAAATCCGTCTCCAGGCTCGCGTGGAAAATGTCGCCCACATGGTTCTTTGCGGAGTCAACGCCGTCAATCATGCGAACCAAAATACTTTGCCCAGCGGGAATAGTAATTGTGCCACCAGCAGGAACGGGCTGGGCCTGAGCGACCGGTGCAGGTGGAAGAGACCGTGCGGGCATGGGGGCCGGCGGGGGAGGCGCAGCAGCGCTGCCGCTACCATGAGTAAAGGTCAATGCCACGACGTCATTGACGCCAAATGTCTGCACATTGCCATCTGTCTCAAAACGCAGCACTGCTTGCGTGCCGCCAAGATAGCGGCCCTGGAGGACGCGTCCATCTTTCAATTCCAATGTATCCGCCGCTGCAATCGTGACAAACACGAGACCCAGGGCGGCTGTGGCAACAAAACGCACAAAACGCTTCATTGTGATTCCCCTCTCGAGATGATGCGCGAGCATTGCACAAATCCTACCCTCCTGATCGCGAATTAGTGCGATCAGGGGACTGCGCACTCGCGTCCACTATTCTAGTGCAGTTTGATGTTTCAATTGGCCCAGAGGATGTATTTTACTCAGCCGACTGGTAAATGCGCCGCGCGATACCGGCTATCAGTGCGGCGCTGTCCTTTGACTCAGCCATGCCGCGCACCAGTATCACCAAGACAAATGGGTGCGGGCCGTAAACGATCGCCGCATCATGATGAATTTTTGTGACCTCTCCGGTTTTGTGCGCCACGCGCGTTCCCGGCGGGAGGCCGGCGGGAATCGCTTCGTTGAAGTTTTGGCGCGCCAATATCTCAACCATTTGCCGCGAAGAATCGGCGTCGACAGCCTCGCCCTTCGCGATCGCTTCAAGAAGTATCAGCAATCCACGAGCCGTGGCGGTGTTGTTCATTCCCTTCTCATAGGCTTTATTGTCCTCCACTCCACGCAACACGTTCACGCCGTCGGCATGCAGCGCGTGCACCGTCGCACGAATGTTTTCTACGCCCACTTTCTCAACCAAGAGATTCGTCGCGAAGTTACTACTTACCGTGATCATCAGCTCGCATAGCTGGCCAAGCGTGCGGGTCTGCCCGACAGCTTTGTACAAATCCACTTCGGAGTCATCAGCGGGATCGAGAGTATAAATTGAGCCGTCGGCCAAACTGTGAAATTCGTTCTTCACCGTCAGGGAATCATCCAGCTTCAGCTTCCCCTGTTTAGCCTGGTGAAACAGTTCGATCATCACGGGGATTTTCATCGTGCTGGCTGCGTGAAATACGTCATCGGCGCGCGAGAACCATTCTGCCTTGCCGTCCAATCTACGGAACGCGACGCCTACCTCCGCGCCGCCTTTCTGTATTTTGCTGAGGATTTCCGCTGCAAGCTTTTCGTTACCCGACATTGCTCCGATCGCCGAGGCGACGCTGCTCCAAACAGCAAAATTCTGGTGTTGCGCGAAAATCGGCGGGGGGCAAAAGACGCAGGCTGTAATCAGGGCGAGAAACGTCCGAAGAGTCATGGCAGGGGATATTGCCCGAACACTTCGCGCAAAACAACTGTGAGAAAGAGAAAGGGCCCGAGCCGAGCGGCCTGAGCCCTGATCCGTCGAGAAGCAGCCTGGCGGAGATTAGAATCTGCGCCGGGCTTCGTCTGCTTCCTCTGCCAAGCGCATAAGTACCGCGACGATTCCGGTGTTTTTATTGTTTGCGGGATCGATGAAGAGCCCGTCGTCAACGAAACTCTTAACAGCGGACACCGCGCCTCCGCCGCCGGCTTCGGTCGTCGGCCGAATAATGGAGACGGGTCCAAGCCTGGAATTCAGGAAGAACGTTGGCTCCGGCATGATCAGATTAGTCTGAAATAGATCGGCAACAGTTTCACCTCCGCCTATGGAGCCGGTCGCGCCAGTGTTTGGATCGACTCCACTGTTGAGGTTGGGGAAGGTAAGGTCGCCATCGGTTATGTTGGGGGCGTTTCCGGCCTTGTCTTGCCAAGTCTGAAAGTGCATGGTCTCGCTGGGCCCGATGCTAAGCAGAACGCGCAAGACTTCCAGATTCGTTACTTTCTGAGCGAGCGTGGGGTAGAGGCTAGTGCCACCTTGCTCGATAAAAGCAAAGTGAAAACCGGCCGTGCTGGCGATGGCCTGAAGGTGATTGGGAATGGTGCCGTCGGCATTTAGTGCGGCCTCGGCATCGGTCTGGGGAATAGCCGGGTGCTGCCCTTTGGCGAGATCGGGCACTGCGTTCTCGAATTTGCCTCCGAAGTCCGGATTCTGCAAGGCGCTGCGGTAACGTGTCCACCAACTGGTATCCACCGTCAGCTGCCTTAGATTTGTGAGCCGTCCGTTTTGCGGAACTCCCGTTACTTGGCTGGGGGGGATAACGGCAAACGCGCTTAGGTCGATTGGCTTGGCGCCCTTCGATTGGAGATAGTTGTTCAAGAACCGGTGATGGCTGATCTCGTCGTCGGTGTTGTCCGCGATGTACTGCGGCATATCCCCATCAAGGACCTGGAGCGCAGTAATGTACCCTGCGGAGAGACCCGTGGTGATCGCTTTACCATTTAGCTCTAGATCGATTCGAGAAAGGCCAATAGAGGAGGGCACGTTCGGAGTCGGCCCGCCAAGTTCCGCATATTGAATCCACAAGTCGGCTTCAACCTGCTCGAGCGCGCTCAGGAATGTCAAGATGTCGATGTCGCCCTTGGTGACGGGTGCGCGGTCATCGTCCTCACGGGCAAATACTCTGGGTGCCGATGCGAGGCCCGCGCCTACGGTCACCGCACCCGCCGCGACCATCCCGTTCTTCAGAAATGAACGCCGGTTATTTCGAGTACTGGAAATTGTTTTGTCTTGCTTCATGCTTTTCTCCTGCAGTCGATTGGCTGCCGACGCTAACTGTAGGAGTTGAAGCAAAGGCGGATGTCACGACGAAGTCTCCGCCATGTTACTGCGGAGCACTATTTGTGTTTGACGAAATACTGAATACGACGAAATCCGAAAGCGCGCGTACTGCTTCGCTAAAGGAAACAAGAAAGGGAGCGCGATAGGCCTCACTTTGGGTCAGCAGTTTGCGGCGCCACGTTGTAGCCATCGATTGCGAGAACAGGATCAGTGCCGTTCACCTCCGCAGGATCATAAACGGCGGTGACTTCCTTTTGTTCCCCCGGCAAGAGCGAAAAATAATTGTCCGACCAAAAAATTGGCGTGAGATCTTGGCCGCCCTTCCCTCTTGTGACGTGCAAATGCACCATGAAAGCAATGTTGCCGCTGGGATTACGAATGGCGGCGCGGACACCTGCCTTGCCATCCTGCTCTTGCTTCGCCGACGTGACTTCCAGTTTCACTGGCGGCAACGTGTTCAGTCCCGTCAGATTCCCGAACTCCGCTTGTGGCGTGTACACGGTGTCCTGCTTGTGCTTCCAGTCCAAAACGTCGGGCTTTGTCGAAAGCCAATAAAAATTGTCACTGAGCAGCTTGCCCCCCGAGTCGTGCAGTTGCAGGCGCAAAAAATAGGTTTCACCCAAATCTTCGATCTTCGGTAGATCGAAGGCTTTCGTGCTGCTGTCGGGTACGACATTCATCGTGCCCTCGCGCGCGCCCTTCTCTTTCGCGTCCAAGCTGTACATCTTCGCGCCAACCTTTACGCTCGGCACCGCTTCATACGTGCTGTTCACCACCGCGACCGAATTGTCGTCATACGAATACTGCACGTGCAACGGCTCCATCGCTTTCTTGGTGCCAAAGTAGCCGCCCGCGGGGACAAGATAGTAATCGTAGAGATGCCAGATCAACGAGGGCCAGGCATTGTTCAGCATCCACTGAATCACTCCCGTGGCCGTGTACTTGTTGCGGCCGTAAGCCTCGAACATGGCGCGCTGACCGTCGTAAGTCATGGCTTGCGCTTTGCGCTCGTAATCGTCCAGCGAAGTCGTTGTGCCATAGCGGCGATTCAGGCCATCCGTAAACACGTTGATCGTCGTGAACCGCTCTCCACCGGAGTGAAAATTCCACACATCATCGATCGGCCAAAGATGATCTTTGGGAATAAAGCGCTCGAGCGATTCGCGCGGCGGAATGGCCGGCCCCGGACTGGTTTCCGTGTTGTAACCGTACGCGCCGCCCGCCTGAGTGTCCGCAAGCCAATACACGGGAGGCACATATTCGTAAGGACCGGTCATCTTCACCCCGGATGGCCCAGTCACCGTGGTGGCCGAAGCGCTCGCGGAGGACACCGAAGGATTCGGCCAATTCAAGTCCTTGAGAATGCCCAAATACATTTTCTCGACATCGGCCGGTGGCGGCCCGTCGCTTCCATACAGCCACACGAAAACGCTAGGGTGATTGCGCAAAACGCGAATCTGGCTGCGCAGCGATTCGGCGGCAATTTTGTGCTGTTCTTGCTTCCAGTTGCTCCACTTTTCCCATGCGTCGCAGCAAGTCCAGCCTGGCATCACCAGGATTCCGAGGCGATCTGTCTTTTCGTAAAACTCGTCGCGGTCAATGCGCCCTTCCAGGCGAATCGTGTTCAGACCCATGTCGCGTACGTAATTCAAATCCGCATCGAGCCGCTTCGACGACCAACGCAACAAGAGGTCCGGCGCCCACGCCGCGCCGCGAATCAGGACCTTGCGCCCGTTGATCTTAAAGAGACGATAGCCCTTATCCGTCAGTTCCGAAGTGACTTCGCGTACGCCGAAATTCACCGTGGCCGCATCTGAGGTCTCGTTTCCAACCTGAAAGGAAAGCTTGGCGGTGTAAAGGTACGGTTCGCCCACGGTGTACGGCCACCAAAGCCTGGCGTTTTCCAACTTGAGCTGCGCATATTGTTCCGGCGCGAAACTCACCGTCTTTGTTTCGCCAGCGTTCAGCGCCACCTGCTGGCTCACTGACCTTCCGTCCACTTCCGCGCGAAGAACTCCATTGACGGCGTGATTCGATGCGTTGCGCAAGTCCGCGCTGATGGTCAGCGCGGCATTCTTGTAGTCGGAATCGAGCTTCGAAGACACAAACGGATTGCGCAGCGAAATATCACCGCTGGAAGCAAGAAAGACCTCTTTCCAGATGCCCATGTCCTTGTCGGGAGGTGTCGGGTTCCAATCGACCCACGTGATCCCCAAATCGTTCTTACCCGGAGCAAATATTTCCACCGCCAGAACATTCGTCTTGCCTGGACGGAGAGCCTTGCTGACATTGAATTCGAAAGTGGCAAACGTGCCGGCCACATCATTGGCATCCGCGATTTTTTGGCCGTTGAGCCAGACGTTCGCACGATAGTTGATGCCAAGAAAATTCAGCCAGTTCGTCTTGCCCTCCGCTTCGGCGGGCAACGAAAACTCTGTCCGGAACCACCATGCGCAGCGAAACGGACTGTTCTTCGGCATATCCTGATTCGCGAAGAAATCCTTTGACGAGTAGTCCATGCCAGGGAACGATTTCAGGTTCGTGCCGTAATTCGGATCCGGATAAGTTTTGTCGGTCACCAACGCGCCAACGACCGTGCCTGGAATATCCGTTTGATGCCAGCCCTTAGTTGCAAAGCCCGCCGCGGAAATCTCAGCCCCGCTTGCCTTGGCTTCGCACGACGATTGAATTTGCCAGTCCTTGTGGAGGTAAATTCTCGATGCCTCGTCAGCGCCGAAAGCAGTGCGGCCGCTTAGCAACATTCCGGCAGCCAACGAAAGAACAAGCCAACCACGTGACATAAGTTCTCCCCGATAGCAGGTGAGCCACTGAATCATATGAGCCGACCGAGTCAAGCGAGTCGAAAATCCGCCCAATATTAAACCGATTCAAACATCCTGCGCGAACCTAATTGTTTCAGGAGCATCTTATTCCTAAGCGTGTTTCAAAACCATATTGAGGTGAAGACGTGTATCGACGTTTCTGCTGCGTTCGTCTGTGTTCACTCTTTATCGCAATTATCGCAGTTGTGTCGATGGCGGCTTGCGGCGGCAGTTCCAGCACGAGCGGCACTCAAGGTGGGGGAGGCACGCCGCCACCGCCCCCGACTCCGAGCCCGTCCTCGATCGATGTCACGACATATCACTACGACAATCTTCGCACTGGCCAGAACCTGAAGGAAACGGCGCTCACGACGGCGAATGTGAACCAAGCCAAGTTCGGCAAGCTTGGGGAACTCATGGTCGACGGAAAAGTGGACGCACAGCCGCTCTATCTTTCGAATGTGTCTATTCCCAGCGTGGGCACGAAAAACATTCTGTACGTGGCAACGGAACACGGCAGCGTTTTCGCTTTCGATGCCGACAATGTCAGCGGGACGTCGGTCAAACCTTTGTGGCAGATTTCGACGCAATTGGCGGGCGAAGGCCCTAGCGATGATCGCGGGTGCAGCCAAGTAACGCCGGAGATCGGCGTGACTTCGACGCCGGTGATCGACCGCACGCGCGGCGCTATCTACGTGATTGCCGTGTCCAAGGACGGCGGTGGGAATTATTTTCACCGGCTCCATGCGCTGGATCTAACTACCGGCAAGGAACTTTTTGGAGGCCCGACGACAATTGCCGCCTCAGTTCCGGGAAATGGCGCGGGCAGCACCGGCGGGACAGTGACCTTTGATCCCAGTGAGTACAACGAAAGGCCCGGACTGCTGGAACTGAACGGAACGATTTACACGACATGGGGATCGCATTGCGATGCCGGCCCTTACACCTCGTGGATGATGTCTTTTAGCGCCGACACGCTGAAGCAAACGAGCGTTCTGAATTTGGTGCCCAACGGCAGCGATGGCGGTATTTGGATGTCCGGCACGGCCCCGGCAGCCGATGCAGCCGGAAACATTTATTTCCTTATTGGCAACGGCACGTTCGACACCACTTTGAACGCGAGCGGGCTTCCCTCCCAGGGCGATTGCGGCAACTGTTACGTCAAAGTCTCCTCGACAGCGCCGCTCAAGCTTATCGACTACTTCACTCCGCTGAATACGGTTGCGGAATCGAATGTGGATGAAGATCTCGGCTCGGGCGGACCGCTGCTGCTTCCCGATGTCACAGACGCTTCCGGAAAGACGCGACATCTGGCGGTAGGTTCGGGCAAGGACGCCATCATCTACGTGCTGGACCGCGACAATATGGGTAAGTTCAGCGCCACGCAGAACAACATCTATCAGCAGATTTCGGGACAACTCGCGAGCGGGGAATTCGCGAAGCCTTCGTACTTCAATGGCACCGTTTATTACGGCGCGGTGAGCGACTCGATCAAGGCGTTTCCCATTGTTAGCGGCAAATTGGCGACAACGCCGTCATCAACTACGTCGATTCAATTTGGGTATCCTGGGACAACTCCGGCAATTTCTGCAAATGGCACGAGTAACGGCATTGTTTGGGCCGTGGATAACGCCGCAACGGCTGTCTTGCATGCCTATGACGCTGCGAATCTGTCAAATGAACTCTACAACTCGAACCAGGCATCCGGAAGTCGAGACCAGTTCGCTGGAAACAAGTTCATCACGCCGATGATCGCGAATGGGAAGGTGTTCGTCGGTACGCCGAATAGCGTAGCGGTCTTCGGGCTGCTATAAGAAGGACGCGGCGCCTGCAAAGCCTGCGTGAGCCGAGCCCGGCGATCACAAAAGCAAGAAGGTTGGTCCCGGAGGAGGGAGTCGAACCCACACAGAGCAAAGCTCCGGCAGATTTTGAGTCTGCTGCGTCTGCCAGTTCCGCCACTCCGGGCCTACAAGAAAAGTATCACAGTCGCGAAAAACTTGGAACGCAGTCGACACTAAGGGTTAGCCGGATCATGGTTGGGCAAATTCGGTGTCAACTTCCTGACAACAAATTCTTGCAGGACATTGGCGGCGGCAGTAGCGCCAATCGCGATTAGCGTGTTTTCAAAGGTTAATCCCGAGCCGCGATCATTCGCGGGATAGTAAAGATTTGAGATGCCACCGGAAGCGAGGCTGCCGAGAATACTCGAATAATTTGGCTGCCACTTTCCATTGTCGCCCTTGCAGATGACTGAATTCGCCACCGCATAGAGAAAGCGGGATCGTTTACTGCCGGTTCCCTTATAAAAATAGCGTGGATCTTGTTTCAGGAGCGATGGCAAGAGGACGCTCCCGATCAATGTGCTTGTAACGGTGTCGGCATAGGCAGCTCCGTAGCGCTTTGCATAGCCCTGCGCGCCTTGCCCGTATCCGCCGAAATTGTTGTTCGCCTGCTGTACTCCTGCAACGACCCCAGTCAACGCGAAGGTCACCGGATCCACGATGGTCTTCCCGGCAAGCTCGAATTTTTGTTTCGGTGTAAGGGGAGCCGCATTTGGGATATAGCTGACGTAGAAATTCGGAATGAAGCCGAGCGCACGCTGCTTTTCCTGCTCCTTGATCTGCGCTTCCGCCACTTCTTCGGTCTGTGGGGGCACGACCCGGATCTCCGTCGAAGCACTAGCAATCGGCAGCACGATTTGCGGGACGAGATAGCTTTCCCCGGAACGCAGGTTTCCAACGAACGTTTGCGTAGCGAAGCCTTCCAACACAATTGTGAGACGGAAGGACCCTGGAGGAACGTCTGAAAAGGAGAATCGCCCATCGTCGTCAGCAAGGATCTGTTGATCCAGGGACTGATCCGCGCGTGTAAGTGTTATCGCGGCTCCTATAGCGGCCACACCGGATGGATCGACGATTCTCCCACTGATCCGTCCTGACAGTTGCGGATGGGGTAGCTGCTCACCAGGGGTTGCTCTGGTTGCCGGTGCGCTTGATAGACCACTCTCTGCTCCGGGCGCGGTGGGGATCTGTTGAGCCAGCGTTGGAGAGTTGCAAATTAACACGCTAAGGCTTAGCCAGGCTAACCAGCCAGGTCCAATGCCCCTATTCTGAACCCTTGCGGACCAGAATTTTTTGCATGACTCTTTCTTTGTGCAATTCACGGTGAATACCTGTGGCCCTCTACAACAAAATTAGCTGCACTCGTATCCTGTTTTGGATGCCGAAACCGGCTCGGAATGGACACTCAACTCCCGCTACTTTGATATCCCGATCACTGGTTCATCGATTTCGCCATTTTGGAGGAAAGTGTGCGTGGTAGGTAACTGCGCTCGAATGAGCAAGCGATTGAGTTTTCCACAGCCCCTCTGGACTGGCTCATGACACAGGGATAGGCTGTGAGGTCCCGTTCGGTCGGGGCCGCGATCCCCACCCGCGGTGCCGAACGGTCCTAAAGAGGTAAGAATGGCCACCATCACTCCCGTTTCCGGGTCCTCTCCGGAGCACCGGGATCTTGCGCATTGGATGCAACGCGTTCTGAAGGAGCTTGATCTCCTGCAGAGCGCCCCGGAAAAAGACGTAGTGCATGATTTGCGAGTCGCCATCCGGCGCTGCCGCTCGATCGCGGCGGTAATGAGGGAGGTCGATCCCGCCCCCGCCTGGCACGAAATGCGTTCCCTGCCAAAAAAACTGTTCCGCAAGCTAGGCGAGCTGCGCGATACCCAGATCATGGACGAATGGGTAGCCGGTCACGGCGCGGAAAATGACAAGCTCCGAGTAGCCCTTCACGCTTTCTTCCATGAATCCGAACCTAAACTCCAGCAGGAGGCTCTGCGGTTAGCCGCCAAATTTGACGACAAGAGGTGGCAGCGCTTGGAAGGCAAGCTCCTCAAGCGGGTACGCCTGGTGCCGCCCGAAAGCCTGGCAGCGCAATGTTTGGCCGTGGAACGGCTTAACGAGGCGAAGGAACTGCATAGCAAGGCGCTCCGAGCGGACAAGCCGGCTGCCTGGCATGCGCTGCGCATCGGACTCAAGAAATTCCGGTACACAGTGGAGAGCTTGCTGCCGCAGGAATACCAGGCCTGGAGTCCGAATCTGAAGCAGCTCCAAGACACGCTGGGCGAGGTGCACGATCTGGATGTGCTGCGCGTCATCATCAAGCAGAAGGCCACCGGGGATCTTGCGGATCTGCAGCCCGAATGGGAACGCACGATTGACCGCCAGCGCACGGCGCGCCTGCAGGAGTATCGCGAAGTAGCCCTCGGTAAGGAGAGCGTTTGGCATGAGTGGCAGCAAGCGCTGCCGCGGCAGAAAAGGTTGCAGACGGCCGCTCTCGCGCGGTTACGTGCCACCGCCCGTGCCACGGGCGCCCACCCTCGTCGCGCCGCCCATATCTCTCGTTTGTCGATAGCGTTATTCGACGCGCTTGGCCGCGCTCACAGCGCCCCCGTCTTTGACAATGCCGACATGCGGCGCGTACTGCGCGCAGCGGCGAGGCTCTGCGGGTTACGCCTGAAGGGTACGAGCAAGCCGGCCCAAAAAGCGGCGCGCAAGTTTCTGTTGGAGCGGCCAATACCGCCCTCCTGGACCCGCCAGGAATGGCAGTTGCTGGCTTGGACCGTCCGTTACCATCGCGGTCCGGAACCGACAGATAGCAGTGCCTTCGCTAGACTGCATGAAGACGAGCAATCGAGCGTGCGAGCACTCGCTGGCGTGATCCGCCTGGCGCGCGGATTGCGCAAATGCGGAATCGAACACGGTAACGGCGTTCGCGTGGAAAAAACTGCCGCGGCCGTGCTCCTCCATATTCCCGGGCTGGTCGACTCCGCGGAGAATGCGGCGCGCTTGGCCGCCGCGAAACATCTACTAGACACCTATCTAGGCAAACCGCTGATACCCAAGGCTGCCGCCCCGCCTCAATTAGTGCAGCTTCCGTCTCCACCCTCCCAAGTAGTTCCGATTTCTGCCGCTTCAGACTAAACGCCCGTAATCACGTCCCAACCGGCAGTTTGAAAAACGATGCGGTTGCGTGCATTCTGCGGCTCTTCTAAACTCAAGCTCGTCACTATCGAGGGGTCGGTTTGCGCACCATTTTGCGGGTCGTATCTTGGGTCGTCGGGATTGTTGTGATCGTCGCAGGCGCCGGTATTTGGTGGCTCATATACCGCCCATTGCCGCAGTTGGATGGAAGCACCGTTCTGCCTGGTTTGCAGAAGGAAGTGACCGTCGAGCGCGACCTCTGGGGCGTCCCGCACATCCGCGCAAGTTCTGTTGAAGACCTAGCCGAAGCGCAAGGCTATGTCGTGGCGCAGGACCGTCTATGGCAGATGGATTTACTGCGTCGCGTCGCCCGCGGACAGCTTTCCGAAATCCTGGGAAAGTCGACGCTGGCGATTGACAAAGACTTCCGCACTTTGCAATTTGGCCGCGCAGCCGAACGCGACATGGGCCTCATGGACAAAGATTCACGGGCCATAATGGAGGCGTACGCGCGCGGTGTGAATCGGTTTATCGAGCAGCACGCCAACCGCTTGCCCCTGGAATTTTCCCTCCTCAATTACAAACCTCAGCCGTGGCAGCCGACCGATAGCCTGACCATCTCAGGCTACATGTATCGCACCCTTACGAATACGTGGCAGAACGAACTGGATCGCGCCACTGTCGAGGCGCGCGTTGGCCTTGAGCGCGCAAAGGAATTGTTCTCGCAAGAAGCCTCCATGGATCACTTTGTAATCGGCGATCCCAATGTCCCCAATGATGGTTCCCGCGGCACTCGCGTTCAAGCCGATCCGGACGATGATGACGACGATATGGAACCAGACTCAGTGCTGAAAGCTCGCCTTGATGGCGGAGACAATGCAGGTCGCGCTGCTCGATTTCCGGACCTCACGTCCGCTTTGGCCAGGGACGTTCGGAATTCATTGGTCGAAATCCAACAGGAAATTCGGCAAAGCTTGGGAAGCAATAACTGGGTCGTGAACGGCGCACACACAGCCACGGGAAAACCGCTGCTGGCCAACGATACGCATCTGGAGCTGATGCTGCCGCCAATCTGGTATCAAATTCACGTGACAGCTCCGGGCTGGAACGTCAAAGGATTTACTCTGCCCGGCGCGCCGCTCGTAATCATCGGTCACAACGATAAGATTGCCTGGGGATTTACCAACAACGGCGCCGACGTACAGGATTTGTATATCGAGACTTTCAATCCTGCCGCGCCGGATGAATACCGCGTGCGCGACGCGTGGACCAAATCGCAGGTCTACGACGAAACCATTCGCGTGAAGGGTGGCGCGGACGAGCATTTTAAAGTGACGGTGACCCGGCACGGTCCGGTCGTCCGGCGCGACGGAGACAGAGCGTACGCTCTGCGCTGGACGGCCACTGAGCCAGGCGGCCTCGCGAACGCTTACAACTGGATGGGGAAAGCGCGCAATTGGGAAGAATTTCGTAACGTGATGAAGCACGTATGGGGCCCGGCGCAAAATGCCGTGTACGCCGACATCAACGGAAATATCGGATACATCATGGCCGCGCGAGTGCCGACTCGCAAAAAGGGCCACGGCGAAATTCCCGTCCCCGGCGATACCGATGATTACGAGTGGACCGGGTACATTCCTTTCGAGCAACTCCCGCAGGCACTGAATCCCGACAGTGGTCTGATTGTCACGGCAAACGCGCGAGTCGTTGGACCAAGCTACAAACCCTATTTGACCGATCACTGGGAAGAGCCTTATCGCACGGCGCGCATCTACGACCTTTTGCGGGACAAAGGCGGCTTGCGCCCGGAAGACATGCTTAAAGTCCAAACCGACACCTACAGCTATCCTCATGCATTTTTAGCCGACCAACTGTCCGCCGCTGCCAAGAATAGCCAACCGAAAGACGGCCGCACAAAAAAGCTCATCGATGGGCTTAAAGATTGGAATGGCATCGCCGACGCAGACTCACCGGAGGTTTCCTTCTTGGAGGAAACGCGGCGCGCCGCCATCGTGCTCCTTATCGAACCTTATCTCGGCAAAGATTCAGGCCTGTATTCCTGGCGACGAACCACCTTCCTGCAGAAAATTCTGACCGAACGCCCGGCGAAGTGGCTGCCAGTTGGGTACAAGACCTACGATGAACTTTTGATGGCCGCCGCAGACCGCGCTGTGCAGCAGCTTGCGGATATAAGCCACAAATCGCGCATCGATGATTGGGACTGGAAGGAATTCGACGCCCTCGATATGGTCCATCCGCTGGGCCGCGCGGGTCTACTTAAAACGTTCCTCAGCATTACGGACAAGCCGCAATCCGGCACAGCCTACAGCCCGCGCGCAGCGACCAAGCACCACGGCCCTGCCATGCGTTTTGTGGCTAACCTGGGTAATTGGGACGAATCGATCATGCTCATTCCTGGCGGCCAGTCCGGCCAGCCTGGCAGCAAGCACTACACGGATCAGTTTCCCTATTGGTATGAGGGCCGCCCGATTTATCAGCCGTTCAGCGATGCGGCGGAATCAAATTCGCGAAAGCATACGCTAACCCTGAAGCCCACGCCGTAGCACAAGCGCCCAGATCGTGCGCCGTCGCACGGGTGATAATGGATTGTTGCAATCTTCATCGTGACTTAGAATGTTTGCTACTGTCGGTGTAAAAGGTTAGGTCGAGTGAACTCAACGCCCGTAAAAAAACCAGAGCCCCCGAAGAAGCCCGATTTTGAAAAGTCGCTCGCGCGCCTCGAAGAAGTCGTGCGCCGCCTCGAAAGTCCGCAGCTCGCTCTCGACGAAGCCATGAAACTATTCGAGGAAGGCGTGGAACTCTCCCGCGAATGCCAGAAGCAACTCGAGGAAGCGGAAGGCCGTGTCGAGATATTGCTGAAGAAAGCCGATGGAAAACTCGTCGCCGAGCCGTTCGAACCCGAAAACGAGTCCGACAAAGGACCCGCAAAAGAGAACGGCGCTTGAGCGCGATCCAAATCGAATGGCGCATCCCACCTCCGCCGCAATGAAGCCTCCCGCATTCTTTGAAGAGGACCGCCTCGCCGTCGACGCTGCGCTCGAGCGCCTCCTCCCGCGAGAATCCGCGCGCCCAGCTTCGATTCATCAAGCAATGCGCTACAGCGTCTTCGCCGGAGGCAAACGCATCCGCCCGATCCTATGCCTCGAAACCGCGCGCATCTTCGCCCCTGACGTTACCGCCGCAGTGCATCCTGCCTGCGCTATCGAAATGATTCACACCTACTCTCTGATCCATGACGACCTCCCCGCTCTCGACAACGACGATCTCCGCCGCGGCAAGCCCACCTGTCACAAAAAATTCGGTGAAGCCGCTGCAATCCTGGCTGGCGATGCCCTGCTCACTCTCGCGTTCGAAACCATCGGCGCAACTCCCGCCTCCCCCGCCCAATGCGTCGCCATCGTCAAAGAAGTCGCCAGCGCCGCGGGCACAATTAACGGAATGGTTGGCGGCCAGGTTGCTGACCTGGAAGCCGAGCGCCAGCGCATCGAACCCGAAATGCTCGAATACATTCACCGCGCAAAAACCGCCGCGCTGATTCGCGCTTCCGTAACCGCCGGTGCACTCTGCGCCGGCGCCCCCACCGAAGACGTCGCACGCCTCCGCCGTTTCGGCGAAACCATCGGCTGGGCCTTCCAGGTCACCGACGACATTCTCGACGTCGAGGAATCCTCCGCCGTCCTCGGCAAGACCGCGGGCAAAGACATCGCCCAACAAAAAGCCACCTATCCTGCCATTCACGGCCTCGAGCGCTCTCACGAAATCGCCCATGATTTGGCGGGCAAAGCCATCTCCGAGCTCGCCCCCTTCGGCGAAGCCGCCAGCCGTCTGAAAGAAATCGCTGAGTACCTCGTCATCCGTCGCACCTGATCCGCGTCCCGCCTCAACTGAAAATGAGCGCGAAATCCACTGCAAAGCGTCTCGACGCACTCCTTGTCGAGCGCGGCCTGGCCGACACCACCGCAAAAGCGCAAGCCATGATCCTCGCCGGCGAAGTCTCCGTAGACGGCGCCCGCGCCGAAAAAGCCGGCACGCACTTCCCACCAGAAGCCCGCATCGAAGTCACCACACGCGCTGGAAAGTTCGTCAGCCGCGGCGGACTAAAAATGGAAGGCGCCCTCGACGACTTCGCTATCGATCCCGCCGCCCGTGTCTGCCTCGACATCGGCTCCTCCACCGGCGGCTTCACCGATTGCCTCCTCCAGCGCGGCGCCGCGCACGTCTACGCGGTCGACGTCAACGTCGACCAGCTAGCCTGGAAGCTCCGCCAGGATCCCCGCGTCATCCGCATTTCCCGCAACGCCCGCAACCTGCGCCCCGCCGACATTCCCGAGCCCATCGATCTAGTCGCAATCGACGTCTCCTTCATCTCCGTAACCAAAGTCCTGCCCACCGCCGCAGCCGCCGCCCGCCCCGGCGCCGATCTCCTGATCCTCGTCAAACCGCAATTCGAATTACCGCGCGAAGACGTCGCCGCGGGCGGCATAGTCTGCGACCCCGCGTTACATCAGAAAGCCATCGCCACCGTTCGCGAAGCAGCCTCACAGCTTCAACTCGAAATTCTCGGCGTCAGCCCCAGCCATCTTCCCGGTGCCGAAGGCAACCTAGAGTATTTCCTGCACGCTCGCAAACCCGTGCGGTAGAATCGCAACAGCATGCAGCCATCCGGCGCCTTCCACACTATCGGCATTATTTCCCGTCCTCGGCGTTCGAATCTGGAGGTCGTCGTCCCTCCGCTGCTCCACTGGTTCGCCGCACGCGGCATTCGCACTCTCTACGACACCGAAACCGCCGGCGCTCTTCACGATTCCTCGCACGGACTCACCCGCGAAGAAGTAGCCGAGCAATCGCAACTCCTCCTCGTTCTTGGTGGCGACGGCACGCTCCTCGCCGCCGCACGCGTAGCCGCTCGTCTCGGCATCCCCATCCTCCCCATCAACATGGGCAGCCTCGGTTTTCTCACCAGCTTCACCATCGAAGAAATGTATCCCGCGCTCGAGCAAGTCCTCGCCGGCCGCTTCTCCTGCAGCGAGCGCGTCATGCTCGACGTCGAACTCCACCGCGACGCCGAAGTCATCGAGCGCCAAGCCGTCGTCAACGAGGCGGTCCTCAACAAGGGTGCCCTCGCCCGCATGATCGACCTGCAGCTTACGATCGACGCCGACTTCGTCTGCCGCTATCGCGCCGACGGCCTCATCGTCGCCACGCCCACCGGATCCACCGCCTATTCCCTTTCCGCCGGTGGCCCCATCGTGCATCCCGGAGTGGAATCCTGGATCATCACGCCCATCTGCCCGCACACTTTGTCCGACCGCCCCGTCGTCGTGCGCGATTCCAGCCTCATCGAAGTGCATCTTTCCGGCGACACCGAGTCCGTCTTCCTCACTCTCGACGGACAAACCGGAATCCCCATGCAGGCCGCCGATGTCGTGCGCATGCGCCGCGCCAGCGAACGCCTGCGCCTGATTCAGCCCGCCCAGAAATCCTATTTCGAAATCTTGCGCAATAAATTGAAATGGGGAGAAGCGTAGAAAGCTCTACGCACTTGAGCAGAATATCTAAAGCAGTTGAGTCCGTAGCAAATCCCGCTGCGTTTCTCGTCGACGAATCGTACGAAACCGCTTCCCATTCACCAGCACTTCCGCGGGCCGGCAGCGCCCATTGTAATTCGACGTCTGCGACATCCCATACGCCCCCGCGGTCCAAATCGCCAACACATCGCCCGCTTTGGCTTCCCCCAGCGGCCAATCACGCAAGAAACAATCGCCCGTCTCGCACACCGGCCCGACCACATCAACCCGCTTCGAGTTCCGCGCTCCGTTCCCTCGCGTAATTTGCGTAATCGGATGAATCGCGCCATAAAGCGCCGGCCGCATCAAGTCGTTCATCCCCGAATCCACCACCACAAAGCTCTTCCCGCGATTTTCTTTCACATACAAAACTCGCGTGAGCAGCACCCCAGCCGGCCCGATAATCGTTCGCCCCGGCTCCAGCAAAAGATGCAACCGCAAAGGACGAATCGCCTGCGCCACCATGCGCGCGTACGCTTTTCGCCCCGGAATCTTCTCGTTCGTGTAGCGAACGCCGAGCCCGCCGCCGAAATCCAGATAATCAAGCTGAATTCCCGCTCGGCGCAACTCGCTCACGTACGCCGCCAAGCGCCGCAACGCGCGCTGAAACGGATCAAGCGCAACGATTTGCGATCCGATGTGTACGCTGATTCCACGCCACTGAATCTCCCGCGAATCCCGATGCGCCAGGTACAGCCGCCGCGCCTGCTCCCAATCCAACCCAAATTTATGTTCGTAGCGACCGGTCGAAATATGCGGATGTCCGCCGGCCTGCACGTCCGGATTCACGCGAATCGAAACGGCAGGCGTGCCAGCGGCCCTCCTTCGTTCACGCGCGGCCTCCTCCAGCAACGCTGCAAGCTCCGCCTCCGACTCGATATTGAAAAGTAAAATTCCCCGCGCGCCGTCACGCCCTGCGGAACGATAGCGCAGCGCCTCGCGCATCTCCTCGCGCGTCTTGCCCACACCGGAAAACACAATGCGCTTGCCCGGCACGCCGATCCGCTGCAAATGCTCCAGCTCGCCGCCGGAAACGATGTCAAACCCGCTGCCCAGTCCCGCAAGATATTTCAGAATCGCCAGATTGCCGTTGGATTTCACCGCAAAACACAGCGTATGCGGTTGAGCGCCAAGCCCCGCGCCAAGCTCGTTGTAAGCATCGCCAATCGCCGCCTGGCTGTACACGTACGCGGGCGTTCCCGCGCTCTCTGCAATATCACTCAGTGAAACTTGCTCACAATGGACGCTACGCGCAATGTCGGGGCGCAGCATTGCTGCGCCCCTGTTCAGCTCGCGGTCAGCTAATTTACCGTCTGATTTTTTCCAGGAAAAATGCGGAGTGAACGTCGCCGGATCAACAGAAACGCGCTTCTTGGGTTGCTGCGCCTTCCCCCCGCTCATCGCACCTTCAAGACAACCAACGTGCGATCGTCCGCCAGTGGAGCGCTATCCGCGAAATAATCCACCTCGCGCAGAACAATGTCCGCCAATTCCGCGGCCGTCACTTCATGTTTGTCTTCAATGAGTTTACGTAACCGCGCGGTACCAAAAAACAGCCCTTCGCTATTCGTCGTTTCCGCAATCCCGTCAGAATGGAATACCAGTATGTCGCCGGGCTCCAGCGTCACGCTCCACTCGTCGTAGCTCACGTCCTCATAAATCCCCAGCGGGAAACCTGTAAGCTCGATCTTTCCGCAACGTCCTTCCTTATAAAGGAGTGGCTGCGATTGCCCTGCATTCGCCACGCGCAACTTGCTGCGACCCTTTTGCCATGTCGCGAAGCACGCGGTCATAAATCGCCCTTCAATCCGCCGCTCGCCCACAAGCTGATTCATCTGCTTCAGCATTTCCGCGGGCTGCAGTTTCTGCGGGGCAAGGCTGCGCATAATCCCAATGGAAACCGCGCCATATAGTGCCGCCGCCGTTCCCTTGCCGCTCACGTCGCCAAGCGCAATCCCGAGTTGCTGCGGCCCGTATCGCAAGAATTCATACAAATCGCCGCATACTTCGCGCGCGGAGAGGTATCGCGCGGCCAAGTCCACGCCATAATCCTCTGTGGGCACGGGACGCAATAATGCGCCCTGAATACGCTTTGCCGCCTGCAAGTCCCGCTCCAACCGCGCTTCGTCGCGAGCCACTTGCTCGTACAAACGCGCATTCTCCAGAGATACCGCAAGATTCCCCGCCAAGATCGAAAGCGTTTGTACGTGATCGTTCGTGAAGTAATTCGGCTGCGGGCTCTCCAGGTCCAGCACACCGATGACTTTTCCTTTATGAATCATCGGAATCGCCAATTCCGAACGCGTTTCCGGATTGACCATTAGGTAGCGCGAATCAACCGTCACGTCGGGTACAACTACCGGCTCCTTGAGCGTAGCCGCCGCGCCCACAATGCCTTCGCTTGCCGCGACGCGCAGTTTTCCTTGCACGCGCTGCCCATGTTTCACATCCACGCGATGACGAAAGACTTTCTGCTCTTCGTCGTAAAGCATGATGCTCAAAATCTGGTAATCGATTACGCGCTTGGTCTGCTCCGCCGCACGTCGCAGAAGTTCTTCAACGTCCAGAATCGACCCTGTTTCGCGGCTCACTTCGTTCAAAAGCAGCAGCGTTTCCGCCTGCGCGCTAACCTTCTCGAATAGCCGCGCATTTTCCACCGCAATCGCCAGCCGGCTTGCGAGTAACGTCAAAATCTTCTGCTGCTCGCCCGTGAAATAATCCGGATGCCGGCTTTGAATATCGAGCACGCCAACGCAACGATTGCGCAGCATCAGCGGCACGGCCAATTCAGACCGCACGCTCTCGATAGCGTTGATGTAACGGGAATCCGTATTCGTGTCCGCAACGCGTACCGGGTATCCGGTCGCCGCCGCCGTGCCGGTAATTCCCTGCCCCACCGGAATCCGCAAATTTTCCGCCAGCTCGCGCGGATACCCGATAGAAAAACGAAACTTCAAATACGAGCCATCGCCCTCGAACATCAGCACGCCGAAAATCTCATAATCGATGTGCCGCTTGATGAGCGCCGCCGTGCGCGCCAACACTTCATCCAGATCGAGCGAAGCGTTCACCTCTTCGCCGATTTCCGTCAGCGTGGCTAATACTTCGGCGGAAACCTCGAAGGCCGCCGCCGAGGCCACGGTCGTATGTTCGTCAGTTGTGCTCATGCGGTAGGGACATTATAACAGCAGCGCTGCGACGCTCGGGCCAGGTCTGGCTTCTTTCTATCTTTTTCCTTTCTTCCCAAGGCTAAGTACACCCACATCACAGAGATTACGGTAGCGTTCCGCATAATCCAACCCGTATCCGACCACGAATTCATTTGGAATCGTAAAGCCCACATAATCCGCGCGAACCTTGGCGAGACGCCGCTCCGGTTTATCCAGCAAGACAGCCACGCGAATGCGCCGGGGTTTGCGTTGTTCAAATACCCGCAGCAAATATTGCAGCGTCATCCCCGTATCGAGAATATCCTCGACCACAATCACGGTCTTCCCTTCGATGCTCGAATCCAGGTCCCGGGTAAGTTTTACTTCGCCCGATGTCTCCGTCCGATTCCCGTAACTCGAGACGGCAATGAAATCGAGAGAAATGTCTCCGCTCATCTGTCTCGCCAGATCAGTAAGAAAAAACACCGAGCCTTTCAACACGCCCACCAGGTGCAGAGCTTCCGTCGGAAAATCGCGCCGGATCTCCTGCGCCATCTCGGCAATGCGCCGCTGAATTTTCTCGCGCGAGATCAGCGTACGAATGCTTTCCTGCGCTTTGTTTTTAGACTTGGGTTTGTAGCGCGTCGATTTTGCCATACTGTTTTCGAGTGACGGGCACTCTAGCGCAGCCCGCCGCATTCGGCAAGACTCCGAACGCAAATCTCCGAACCGTCGCAGCCCTTTTTGGGAGTGCGCCGGACTTGCCGCCCCTTTGACAGCGTCAGCCCACCCCTACTCCCGGTACGTAGCAATCCGACCGCTTCATTCTTCCGATTCACTTTGCCTCGATCGCCCAGCGGCAAAACACCTTGCGCAACAATCCCCTGTAGCAAGCGCCGAAGAAGCCGAAAATCAGCGCTTTAAGTCTAAACGCAATATGTCCGCCACGGTCTCATTTCCCAACGCAGCAGGTTGGCTCTCTCTTCCCATTTCGCTCCTGCTTGGCCCGGTTCTTTCCAGAGGTGAAGCGGCCGGCCTGCGGAGAGAGGAACCTCTCTTGGATCCCCTCAATAAGCTAAGCTCTCTACTCGTAAAAGGTGCGCGATGAACACAAAACGACTCGTAGCCAGAATCCTGCTCTGCGCCGCACTCGCTATGGCTTCATTCCGTCGCGCCAATGCCGATTCCGTCGACGAGATGAAGCGCCTGGCCGCCCTGATGGACTGGAAACCCGGAACCGTCGTGGCCGATATCGGCGCCGGTGACGGCAGATTCGCCTTTGCCGCGGCAGAAATTGTAGGCCCTTCTGGAAAAGTCTTCGCCACCGAAATCGATGCGGAAAAACTCGCCAAGCTGCGTTCCGAGGTCGCAAAGCGCCACTTGACTAACGTCGTCGTCCTGGAAAGCAAGGAAGCAGACACAAATCTCCCGTCCGAATGCTGCGACGCCATCTTTTTGCGTCGCGTCTATCATCATCTAACCAAGCCGGCCGAGTTTGACGCCGCCCTGTTACGCTCTCTAAAGCCCGGCGGACGCCTCGCTATTATTGAATTCCCACCTCGCGCAGGACTTGATCCGGTCGAACGAGTTCCCGCAAATCGCGGCGGCCACGGCATACCTCAGAAGGTAGCCATCCAGGAGCTGACCGCCGCAGGCTTTCGTGTCACGCAAACGGTGAACGACTGGCCGAATGATGACTACATGCTTCTATTCCAGGGCAAATGAAGGATGACTTACCGGAGTCACTACAGGCTTTACTGTATTCTTGTGACCTCTCTGCACTGGGTACCATGAGCCCTCAGTTAGCGAAGCGCTAACCGCAATGTGCAGTTCCCGCGGACATTATGTTGTTGCTCAATTCGCTTTAGAAACGTGACTTGGGGAGGTTCACTCTGACACGCATTCTCATTGTGGACGATCACGAACTTGTGCGTCGTGGTGTGCGCTCGCTGTTGGCGGCGCGCTCCGATTTTGAAGTGTGTGGAGAAGCGGTGGATGGCCGAGATGGCGTGGACAAAGCCCAACAACTGAAGCCCGATGTTGTGGTCATGGATGTCGGCATGCCCAACCTGAACGGTTTCGATGCCACACGTTTAATCCGCAATGCTTTTCCGGGTATCGGCGTCTTGATTCTTAGCCAGGATGAGTCGCCGGAGACTGTCAAGGAAGCATTCCGCGCCGGCGCTTTAGGCTATGTCGCAAAGGCTAACATCAGCGAACAACTGCAGAATGCAGTGAAAGCCGTAAGCTACGGAAAAGAGTTCGTCACGGAAAGACTGAATTCCGGAAACCACAAAATGGATCCAAACCAAATCACGCCGGTGCAGCACGCCCAGCCAAAACTCGCCGCAATCGTCGAATCCTCCGACGATGCCATCATTTCGAAAGACCTGAACGGCATCATAAGCAGCTGGAATACCGCTGCTGAACGCATCTTCGGGTACTCCGCGCAGGAAGCGATCGGGCAGCCGATCACTATCATCATTCCTCCCGAACTGCACGAGGAAGAAGCGCAAATCCTTAAGCGCCTCAGAAACGGCGAACGCATCGAGCACTTCGAAACAGTCAGAGTCACCAAGGCCGGAAAAAGGATCAATATCTCTCTGACCGTCTCGCCAATCAAGGATTCCAGCGGCCGGGTCACCGGCGCCTCTAAAATTGTGCGCGACATCACCGAAAGCAGGACTATTGAGAAGGAGTTGCGGGAAAAGCAGGAGCTCCTGCGTGCGGCCTTTACGCAAACGTATTCGTTCATGGCAATTCTGTCCAAAGACGGCACGATTGTTGACGCCAATCGCGCCGCGCTGGAAGGCACCGGATTCACTCGCGATGAGGCTATCGGCAACAAACTATGGGATGTCTGGTGGCGCTCCCTTCCCGAGGAGCGCGAGATCGCCAAGACAAGTGTCGCGACCGCCCGCAAAGGCTTTGCCGTCCGCGAGGAATGCCAGTACGCGCTTCGCGACGGCACGATCCGCTTCGCGGACCGTACCCTCAACCCCGTGCAAAACGAAACCGGCGAAACGGTAATGATTGTCTGTTCAGGGTTGGACATCACCGAGCACCGGCAGCTTCGCAGCATGCTCGAAGAGCGTGTCCACGAGCGCACTCGGGAACTCGAATCGAAAAACCTCGAGCTCGTTAGGCAGACGGAAGTTGTCCGTGAGCTTTCCGCGAGGCTCTTGCAGATCCAGGATGAAGAGCGCCGCCGCATCGCCCGCGAGCTCCACGACAGCGTCGGACAGATGCTCGCCGCCGTCAGCATGAACATGGCACATGTGACTCACGAGGCGCGCTCGCTGAGTCCTGACGCCCATAAGGCGCTCGAAGACAATGCCGGGCTCCTCGAGCAGCTTTCCAGCGAGATTCGAACCATTTCGCACCTGCTGCATCCGCCGCTGCTGGACGAAGTGGGGCTGCAATCGGCGCTGCAGTGGTATATCGACGGTTTCAGTGAACGCAGCAAGATCAAAGTGGATTTGGAGCTGCCCGATGATTTCGGGCGCCTCCCGCGCAACCTGGAAATTACTTTGTTTCGCGTTGTGCAGGAATGTCTCACCAACATTCACCGCCATTCCGGCAGTAACACGGCGGCCATTCGCGTTTCGCGCTCGGAAAACGAAGTGCGGCTCGAAGTTCGCGACGCGGGCAAAGGTATTCCCGTCGAGGCGCAAACAAGCCTATCGTCCGGAAAACTCAGCGGCGTCGGCCTGCGCGGAATGCACGAAAGGCTGCGCCAAATGGGCGGCCACCTCGACGTGCAGTCAAACGGCAACGGAACGCTCGTCCTCGCAACACTGCCGATTGAGGTTCTAGTCCCACGGCAAGCAACTGCGTCAGCGACCGCAACCAGCAACGCCTGATCGCAAACTATTCGAACGCATTCCGGCATCGCACCTCCCCCTACAGCGCAGGCCGGAGCCTGCCTGCCGCAGGCAGATCTTCGGAGCCGTGCGGTTTTGCCGTTGCGTCCGCTGCGAAACTCCTTTGACTTGCATCTCATCGCATCTGTTGTAGCAACGTGATTCTGTCACCTTAACGGCCACGTAAAACTGTCACCCCCCAGGGATCGCTGAATGTT
>Ga0137418_10000963_pt1 | contig 26394 bp, 31 predicted proteins | sample CZODoug3_1_2_16f_FD_122242 | JGI IMG/M metagenome (GOLD analysis project Ga0137418, IMG submission 122242) | Vadose zone soil fungal communities from Angelo Coast Range Reserve, California, USA - CZODoug3_1_2_16fungal (Hybrid Assembly) | ecosystem: Environmental > Terrestrial > Soil > Vadose...
ACGCAGAATCCGCCTGGTATTGATTTTGTTCCTGATAAACCGGGAAATCCGGAAGACGAGCAAAGTGCCGAGATAGCTGAGGGTTATCGCGAACTATTTGACCAGGCCAACGATCTAAAGCGCATTCAGCAGGATATGGCTCGCATGATGGAGCTATCCGGCCGTGTTGTGGCATGGACGTATACCGCAAAGGATAAGCAGCGCTGGGGAGTGAATGCAGATGGTGAACCCCGCCAGATGGAGACATCGAAGATCTATGGGACACTTGAGTCTAAGGTCCCGATTGCCTGCAAAGACTTCGCTAAGTGCTTATATGTCTTTCTTTACGACGATCTAGATGTATTGCTTGCAAAGGCATCGAACCCTTGGATCAAGAAGAAGATTAGTGCCGGTCAGGCTGGATTGGGTGAGTCCGACTGGGAGCGTTATGCTCGTCTCGGTGTCAAACAGGCACGCAAGAGCTATTACCTGACTGGTACGGCGTTGGCGCATCTTACCTCGGAGATGAACTGCTTCATCCGGCCAGCAGCCTTTCAGGATCAGTGCTGCGATGAGGCATTCGTGCAGCAAGGTGATGATGAGACTCCTGAGCTTGAGCCCGATGAAGATATGGGATATGTCTCGATCCGAAGCAAGCTTGAGCAGCTCTTTCCGGATGGGATGCATGTAAAATACATCGGCGAGAACTACTCTGAGAGCTGGAATGAGGCGATGGATGATGCAATCGTCATCGGATTCCCGGATCAGCGCGATGGTATGACCGGTGGAGCTCTCATGGAGCCGATGAAGGTGATTCAGGATACCTTCAATGATTATAAGAATGCGGAACGCGAGAACTACGAGAAGGGTTGGCCTGCCACTTACATCTCAGCTTCTCAGAATGATTACGATGCGATAGTCGATACCAGATCAGCTCCAGGCCGCTACCATCTCATGAAGGATGCGCCGAATGGAGATGTCAAGGCTGCTATCTTCAAAGAGCCTGGATTCGAAGTACCTAATTCATTCGTAGCTGCTCAGGATGAACTGCGAGGAACGCTCTCTCAGGACATCACAGGTGCATTGCCAGCGCTTCAGGGAGCCTCTGGGAACGACCAGACGGCATCAGGACAGGCGATGGACCGTGCACAGGCAATGGGGATGCTAGGGCCAACCTGGGCGAATATGCAGCGTATGTTTGCGATGATGTATTACCAGGCTGCAATGCTGGCATCGAAGAACCCCGATCACGGGAAAGAGATTGCGATCGCCAAGCAAGATGGAAGCAAGGTCACTCTGCAGCTAGCGAAGATCCGAAAGGGAACCTTCAAAGCTATTGCCGATGTTGATTCCTCGTTCCCAGAGTCGACGGCTGCGAAGCGTGCGAACATGACACAGCTTCTGACGCAGATCATCCCGACACCTCTTGGTGCTGCATTCCTTGACTCTCCGGACAATTGGCAGCAGATCCTAGAGTTGAATGGCAATCCCGATGTTGTTCTGACACCGGCTTTGGCATTCCTCAAGCAGACACGTGAGTTTGAGATTCTTCTCGGCGAGCCACCGATGAGTAATCAAGAGGCCGTGGATGCATACAACATCCAACATGCTTCGGATACTCTACAGGCGATGAATGCTGGGTTGCCGGAACCTCCATACAATCCACCACCGCCGATGTTGCCATCGCTTATGCCTGAGATGGAGGACTATCACGATTGGGAGATCAAGAAGTGTGACGAGTATCTCTCCAGTCAGGATTGCTGGATGCGGCAGAATGTCGGTGATCCTGATTCTATCGATACGGCTAAGCAAGGTGTTCAGAATCTACGACTTCACCGCATGATGCATCTGATGATGAAGCAACAGATTGCAGGTGCGATGCCGCCGCCTTACATCCCTCCAGCGCCTGCGCCGACACCGCCTCCATCGAATGTGAATACACAGATTCCTGAGGCAAATGCAGCAGTGAACAAGAAAGCTGCCGCGCCAGGTGGCCCGACTTCACCAACTCTCTAAAGGAGAACCATAATGCCAGAAGAAAGCTTGTTAGAATCAGCATCCGTAGACACAGCCGAAGTCGATACCACGGTTGAGGAAACTGGTGCGGATACAGGGATGTCCGATGATGTACCCACAGACGAAACTGGAGGCGAAGAATCTCTTGAAACAGATGGCGAACCGCTTTCCGCATCGAAACTATGGCGCGATCTCAAAGAACCACTCAAAGCGGTCGATCCTAAGCTCCGTTCTGCGCTCAATAAGGCCATTCATAAGGCAGAAGCGTATGAAAAGAAGTTCCCCGAGGGACTCAGCCATGTAGAGACAGCGATGTCTGCGATTCAGCAGCTCTCGGACGATCCTGCGCTCCCAATGGAGAAGGTGATCGAGGAAGCAATTGCTAATCGTGATTATTTCCGCGATCTGGACAGCAAGTTCACCTCTGGAAGCCCTGATTTCGTTGCAGCACTGGCCGATGCGGAGCCGAATGCTTTCCAGGCGATGATGCCGAATGCTTTAGCCAAGTTTGCCGAGGTAAACCCAGAAGGTCACTCTGCTTACATCGCAAAGGCGACGATGGGATACCTGAATGAGGCTGAAACACCGCTTCAGTTCAGTATCCTGCGTACATTCCTGCCTCAATTGCCTGCTGGACCGGTCACAGATCAGATTATTCAGGCTTGCGAGAAGATCTTCGGCACAGTCCAAGGGTTGAAGGGCTTTGCAGACAAGCCAATCACTCCGAAGTTCGATCCGAAGACACCAGAACAGCCGAATGATGGCATGGATGTTGCCGAACGCGAGACAAAACTCACTCTACGTGAGTGGAACTCAGAATTCCGTGACTCTGGTGTCAATATGGTGATGTCTGAGGCTGCAAAGGTCAACGTCGGACGCACTAAGTTGACCGAAACAGAACAGAAACAAGTACTTGGAAAGGTAAGTGAAGAGCTGGATGCGCGTCTCGCAGTCAATAAAGACTACGGTAAGGCTATGCAGGGGTATTTGCGGGCTGGGAATAAGACTGCATTCAATCAGCGCCTTCAGAGTGAGCGTAAAAAGCTGATTCCTGGAGCCACACGGCGTGCTGTAGACGATGTGGTTGCAGCTAGACCGAAGAATGCACCGAAACCAGCCGCAGCCGCTCCTGCGAAGCCTGGTGCTCCAGCAGGTGCAAAGCCATTACAGGGTGCGGTGCAGTATTCGCGTATCGCTGGTCATCCTTCGACGCAAGGTCTTCAGGTTGATTTGAACCGGACATCCAATTCGATGCTGGTCAAGCAACAGGCTTATATCAAGGGCCAGAATAATCCGGTTACTTGGGTTCGCGCAGCCAAATAGACTTTCCTCCTCGGTTTGGGTCAGCCTTCGGGCTGACCTTATTTTTTAGAGTGAAGATACTATTTCCCAATATCGAGCAATAGCTTCTTCGTCATGATCATCTAGGAAATGGAAGTAATGCTTCTCTGAGGTCTTCTTTTCCTTTGATTTCAATGCTTCTAAAGAAGTTTCCTCAGGCTCAAATTGATCTTCCAGTCCATAACAAGAACAGTGACAACCGTGGCATTCATATAGTTTCCCATCTCGCTTCCAAAGCATGAATGCATCGCCTTCATATGATCTACCGCCATATGAGGCAAACAGAAGCTCTTCTTCTTTCGGGAAATCATTGGGAGTTGGTTTATAGGTTTTCACTCCGTCTATATAATTCCAATCAAACCAATCCTTGCTTATATCTTCATAAGCCGACCATGAACCAAATATATTCTGCATAGCATCCTCCTCAGGATTAGCTCTATTTTATATGCTGAATTGGTGTCCCAACCGGAGCAATATTCCGCGTCCGGGTGAAGTTCCGTCCCACAGCATAGCTCTCTGATGCCACATCCAGCATGAGAAGCGTTCTCGCCATCTTATGATGTCCATGCCTATTCAGAAGCCATGCTCCACCATAAACAGCCGCCAATGCTCCAGCCTGAAATGCAGCTTCGGAAGCGATCGATCCACCTTTGGGTGCAATTGGGTCCGACTCATGAAAGCACCGGCATGGATCGTTGAGAAGCTTGATTGTCGAATAGCCATCAAGTGCGCGAACGGTAGCATCTGCCGAGAACAGCGCGATGACGAACTTGGTGTTAAATGTCTCTGGCTTTGGGGCCGGAACTGTCTTTGCGCTGGCAATCCAGGTATCGAGATAGTCTGGCTTGACGCTGGATGAGATTTGGGCTTGGCCGATGATTGCTCCGAGTAGAAAGAAAGATGCGATAACTGCGGTCTTGATTAGATTTTTCATGTTTGTAAGTCCCTCGAGAACAACCTTCGCATGATCCAACCCAGATAAAACACAATTATTTTATCCACATAGTACCTAAGTACCCAAAGAGTAAGGGCCGACAGTTATGTCAGCCCTTGCGGAGGATGTTGCGGAGGTCGGCGGACAGTCTGAGGGACTTATCTGGAACCGACTGACTCACAATATAGCATATAATGGGGATGTCGGTGTTTGAGCACCGGCTAACGCCAATCTCGCTGTAAGGAGCGAAATGACATCCCAAGGATCATCATATACTGGATACGTCTATCTTATTGGAGCTGCCAAATTCGGTTGGTACAAAATAGGTATGGCCAAAACTCCCGAAGTAAGAATTGGAAATCTTGGCATATTACTCCCATTTAAGGTGCAGATTATAGCTATTTGGAAAACGACCAATAAAGCCCTTTTAGAATCAGAAATGCATAAGAAATATGGGAAACGGCTAATCAATGGCGAATGGTTTCTATTCACAGCTCTCCAAGTAAAGGAAATTGTTGATAGCGAACAACCCTATGACGCTCTTCGTATATATTCTGCCTTCTCTGATCAGACTCCCAAATTCTGCTTCTCTAATGTGACAAGCAATAGAGTTATTTATGGTTCAGCATCTTCGATTCGAGGATGCTGGATAACAGAAGTTGCACAGAAGTATCTAAAAGATAATGAGTTGGAGAGCAATACCGCAAACAATAAAGCCGCTTGGGAATATGCCGAGTCATGCAAGGACAAACGTAATCCGTTGATTGCACTTGACATTGCTTCTAAATGCTCAGATACTCAGGTCATAATCTGTCGTACGGCAGGGAGCGGAAACCCATAAACCGATAGCCCTCGACTGGATTGAATATAGTGAAACGCATCGACTGGGCACCCGCCACCTAATAGGGTATGCGATATAGCTAAGCTATACATTCTATTCAGTAGAGGTAATAACGTGAGTATTGCAAATGCAGCACAGGCGTTGGCTCAAGAACAGGAGTACGTACGCCCAGAGCTAGAGTATCTTTGCCTTTCAGCATCAGTATTCTGGAAGCGCGTGCAGAAGAACACCTCTGTGAAGCCGGTCTCAGACCGCCCAACCCGTGTACCGACTGTTCCTTCCGGTGGTGGTAAGCCAGCACAGGCTAACTTGAATGGTGGCGATCTCGGCCTCGGTTCCGGCCCGACTGGTGTTCCCGGTCAGTTGACCACAACCGCATTCTCCCACGCATTCAGCTATACCGCTCAGGCAGAGTATGCGACTGATTCGGATGAGAAGGCAATCGAGAACTTTGCTACATGGACTCGTGCTTTCGCTCCTAAACAGTTTGCAAACTTCCTTGATGTTATGGCGCAGGGTAACGGTTCCGGCCAGATCGATACGATTCTCTCGACTGTTCTGTCGGGTGGATTGGTTGTCGGTATCGTCGTAACCAATGCAAACTTCTTCCTCGATGACCAGGACATTGATGTCTGGACGGGTGTTGGTGGTACGTTCATCACTTCCGTTACGGTTCAATCTTCGGATATCCTTGGCAATACTCTCTGGCTGCAGACACCGGCTCCTGCAACGGTTGTTGCTGGACAGGGACTGTTTGTCAGCAAATCATCTGCTCAGGCTAATTCCAGCCTTATGGGTATCCGCGCTTATCAGGTTGGCACGAACACTGGCAACTGGATGGGCGTACAGCGCTCCGCATGGCCCGGAAAGTACAACACGCCCAATGTTCCGGTAAACGGCGCCCTGACACCCCAAAGCGTCCGTGCATTGCAGTCCTTGGTTGAGCTTTCCAAGGGTGAAGATGCAGATGACGGTATGGTCGCTCATTGCAATGTGGATGCACGCGATGCATGGGAGCAGAATGCACTCCTCGTACAGCACATCGATATGGCACAGCTCAAGGGCGATACCAGCGTCGATATGCTCAAGCGAAATGCACCGACCCAGATTGGTGGACGTGAGATGATCGTCAATCCTCGCGCTCTCCCAGGCTATATCGATTTCCTGAAGTTCAAGAACATCTTCAGCATCGAAACGGCTCCGGTAGACTTCTATAGCGTCGCAGGCCAGACACTCTTTCCGCTGTATGGAGCGAGTGGCGGCATCATGACGGCTATGGTTTTCTACATGATTTACGAAGGTCAGCTCGGCTTTGTTCAGACTCGTGAGAATGCCTTCATGAGTGGCATAACCATTCCGAAGTACATCTTGGGGCATTGAGAATCAAGTACTTAGGAATAATGATTGAAATAGCCCTCCTATTATCGAATCTGACTAATAGGGGGGCTAAATTACATTTACTACGTGATTTGTGATTCACGGTTTAGAATATGTCAAGAGGGATTGAATGAGCACGATACTCATCGGCAATGACGCAGCAATTCCGAACCCAACGCACTATCCGATGCCAATGTCTCGTTTCGGCACAAATACTTACGGTGATCCGCTCTTTCGGATCGTCTATGCTCCCTCGGTCAAGATGGTTGTCGGCGGCGAGTTCTCGGATGGCTTTATTGGATACCGCGTACGGCCTGCTTACCGCCATATCGGTCAAGAGTGGATAATCGAGAAATGGATTTCAGCTCAGGAAGCAACTGGCCTAACTGAATCTGAATACAATCTCTCGTTCAAAGACCCATTTACCGGTCTGATTAGTACCGGCCCGTATCCGTCACGGGGCCAATATCACTTCTGCGAGACTTTATCTAAGAACCCAGGCGACATCAATGCCGAAGTCCTGACACAGCTTATCCTGAAGGCAAAGGATAACGATCCTGCGGCGAATCATCGTGCAATGATGGCTACAATGGAGGCAGAAGAGAAGGCGCAGGATAATGAACGGTTTGATCGCTGCAAAGAGCTTCTCCCGGCATTCGGTGTGCGTGCCGCCAACCTCGGAGGCCATGTGAAGGCAACGAAGTCAGCGCCGATCATGAAATCCGCGAACGAACTTGGGATGCATACTAATGGTGCAGTCCAAGTAAACAAAGGAGTTTCCTAATGCCGTTTGACCCTAGAGTTACCGCAGTCGATGCAAATCAGGCTCTTCAGGGAAAGCTTTCGCAAGCGCGTCAGCGACGTATCCCGAAGATGCTGGAGCAGGTGAGACGCCTTCAGCAGTCAGAGACATATCATATCTTCAATGTTGGCCCGTGGCCCCAAGTGGTCAATACAGGCTCTACAGGGACGTTCTATATCCCTGGATGTCCTGACGATAAACCGTATGTTGAGATGACGGTTACAATTCCCGCGATTATCGAGGAATTGATTATCAAGGACGAGATGGAGTTTACTGCGACCATTGATGATGGCTGGGAACACTTCGCGCTTGAGATTGTTGGCGATGGCCGTGGTCAGAATCCAGAGCATTCTTTGCGCAACTTCGGCATCTTCCCATCGAAGTCTGAGATTCCGCTTGAAGGTGAGATCGCAGAGGCTAAGAAGCGTCTCCATACGAAGTGTGCACACTATGTGCGTGAGGCACGTGATCTTTATCAGACAGATCGTAAGCGCTTCTCGCAGGTCGTGCGGCCTGAGGTCCACTACAAGGCTGCGGACGTGCTGAATCTGACGGATGAGTCATGGCGCACCGAATCTTCACCTGCTGTGAAGAATAAGTGCATGTTCTGCGGTACGATGAATGATGAGATCGCTGTAAAGTGCCACAAGTGCAACGAAATCATCGATATCGAACGTTACCGCGCATTGAAGGCTGCTCAGGAAGATCATTCCGAAGCAAAACGTGGTCCAGGTCGTCCGAGATCTACTGAAAGCAACTAATGCCGATACTCATTCCGAATCCCGCGCCTTCAGCACCTTACGACACGATTGATGATGTGTTGAATCTGACTCGGGCAAGAGTGAATGACGCTATTGTTACTATAGGGGGCGAGATCCTAACCGATACCGCCCCTTTTACTCAGGTTTATACGAATGGTTCATGGCGACGCTTTCAGGCTTATCTGGCAAACCTTGGATTCTCCCGTTTTCGCACCAGAATCATTCTGTCTAATTTTCCCGTCGTCGGGACTCAAGATCCAGCCATCCAGACTTATCTGAATTGGTCCGAATACTACGATGGCGTTAGCTTCTACATACCTAACGATGTTTCGGTGCTTCCTCAAGACTTTATTCTTCCGTTGAAGATCGCAGAGCGTCAGACCGGCACAAACTCTCCATTCCGTCCCATGCAGATGGGGTTAGATGGCCTGCCAGATGTGCGTAAATGCCCGTGGAATCAGTTCTGGGACTGGCGCGATGACAAGATCTATATGCCGGGCGCTCTTATGCGGTTTGATCTGCAAATCGAGTACTCGCGTTATCTTGCTGACTTCGAAACAGTTGGCGAGATAGAATGGTTTGAGCAGCCAGTACCGATTATGCGTTGCTTGAGTGCATTCTCGAACTATATTGCGTATGAGTTTGCGAAGACGAGAGCAGATCTGGACGCTGCGGTATTCCTGGCAGATGCGAAAGCAGATGCGATGTATCTGTTCAATAATGAAGTAGGAATGAAGCAGAGAACGAATCCATCACGAAGAGCCTACAATGGTAGGAACAGTGGTGGGTATAATAACAATAATCGTGGCGGTTACTAGAGTTACGACCTAAGGAGAACCAAATGGCTATTACCGCAACACTAACTACGGGCCTCGCCCTAAACGATACCACGCAGGCTACGCAGATTGTGCGCGGTACCCTTACTTTCTCCGGTAGCTATGTTCTTGGTGGTGATTTGATGCCATTGAATCTCTATGGCGTTCAATCTAACTACATTCCAGTGCGGGTACTTGTATATGACTATCCCGCCGTGGGCGGTACTCCTACAGGTTACGAATTTGTATACCTGAGCGGAACTGATCCATCGAATGGACGTCTCTATATTCTTCAAAGTGGCATTGCGTTCAGTGCTCCCAATGCCCAGGTTCCTGCCAATACATATGCAACTCTTGGGAATATAGCAGCAGCTAGTGCAGCAGGAGCTATTCAGTTCGAGGCAGTATTTCAGCTAGGTAACTGATTTCAGGAGCTTTAAGTGGCAAACAATCCGGTAGGTTCTGTTGATGCGGGCGTAGACACTTTCGGCGGCTGGGTAACCGAAATGTCCGCAGAGAGTCTCCCTTCCGGGTTGTCTCCCGACAATGCTGAATGTGCATTCTCTCCCGGCTCCGTCCAAACTCGCCCAGCCTTCAATAAGATCTTCGCTACTGCATTCCCCCCCAGCAATGGGAGCGCTCTTGTTCCTACGATGACAGGCGGCAAGAGCTTCGTTGACCCCAAAGGCAATATCAAGAATCTTTTCTTCGACTCGAACGGTGAATTGTGGGTTGAAGATGTAACGAACTCTCCGGGAACATACACACCACTCTATGCGTCGACTCCAGGCAGCTATATGCAGTCGATCACCGAGTTTGGGCGTGAGTATATCGCTATCTCGGACGGATTGCATGGTGCCGACATTCCGCTCATGTACGATGGTACATTCCTCGATAGGTACACACAGGATGCTCCGGGTGCTCCACCAACGATTGCTAATCTAGTAATTCCTGGACAGCCTCTCGCGGTCAATGCCAGTGCTTCCTATACGGTGACAACGGTTAAGCTGAATGGTACCAATGCGCTTGAGGTTGATGTCGTTCCAGTTATCCCACTCAATATCTTAGTTCCTGGAACAGTCATAACTATTGCGGGAAACACTCTCTACAATGTGACTGGGACAGTTCTCAGCGTTCAGCGAGACTTTTCAGGAATTGTCTCGGCTATCTTTATTACTTACACCGGATCGAATCTCGGAACTGGAACTGGTGGTACTGCTACCAGCCCCGCATATTCCCTACTGCGCTCGAATAATATCGTTAGCGCTAGAACACTGAATCCTCATGGGTTACAGATTGGCTATCAAGTTCGGATATCGGACACCACGGCAGCTACCGTAACTGGAGCGACCTGGAAGATAGATAACGCTAACCTACCTGGTATCGCGACGATAACATTGCCTGGTACGGCCCTCAACGGGATTAGCGCTGGAGAGACAGTGCTTCTCAAGAATAGTGTTCCAGCGGTTACCTGGATAAGCACTACAGATGATAGCTTAAATGTCTTCACTGTTGTGGCTGCACCTGCTCCAAACCAATTCCAGGTTCAGGTGAATGCAAACTCTGGGAGTGGCACATCTATCGACGTTTCTTATGCATGGGATGGTATCTTCTACGTAACAAGCATACCGACCGGGAACAGCTTCACTTACCAACAACGCGGCCCGAACGATGTATATAGCGGAACTGGAAATGAGTTTCCACAAGGTCAGACGGCCCCAGGAAAGCATCAGATGCAGGTGGCCTTTCTCCGTCGCCAAGGTGGCCTGACTGCTCCTTCACCGCCAATCGTCTTCGAGGCTAATGGTGATTCCTATCTCAGCATCAGCAATATTCCGATTGGGACATCTTCGGATATTATCGGCAGGGTTCTCCTATTCACCGGTGCCGGAGGCTCACTCTTCTATTACATACCCGTACCCGCGATTATCGAAGGTCTAATTATATCGACAGGTACGGTCATCAACGATAATACGACGACAAGTGCAGTCCTGGATTTCTCTGACAATACTCTATTCGCTGCGATTGCGTGCAGTATTCCAGGGAACAACCTTGCCGCACAGATCGTAGTTGATGGTTCACTTGGATTTGCATCCTATGCAAGCCGCCTTATTACCTACGGCCAGCGCAACCGAGTGCAGAACCTTCAGAACATGGGATTTGAGGGTGGACTGCTTTCCCTTTCTAATCCTGGGTACCCGCTTGGATGGGTATCTGATGGCCGTGGATCAGTTCTCGCGCAGGGGGCAGGTGGCGTAAAGCCAGGGTCTGGATGGTCTATCCTTAGCGGAACTACTTCAACTATCCAGCAACTAGCATTCCAGGATGGATATGGTGCTCCCATTCTGAATGGGAATACTCTCTATAAGGTTCGCCTGTTCCTTTCTAGAAGCTCGAACACGAATAATAGCTTCGCCACTGTCACATACAATATTCAAAGTCCTTCTCTGGGAATACTTGCAACCGCAGTGATATCTACACGGCTCACTAGAACAGGTGCATGGTTCGAAGCTACATTTAGCGCTATGACTCCTCTGAGTATCCCCTCAGATGCTGTGCTTTCGATGACATTCCAGTGGCCTGGGGCGGGTGGTGAACGTGCCGTTCTAGACGAACAGTCACTTATCTTTGCAGATAATCCGTATACCGATACCATCGAGAATGGTTCCTATGTCAACAATCCAGAAGGATTAGATGGCCTTACTGGCGTCTTCGGACCGGCCAATGATACCCATAAGATCATGAACAACGGAATCATTCGCGGCAATCTCTATATGCTGACCCGCGATCCTTCCGGTAATCTCCATGAGACGAGCGACAACGGCACGACCGAACCATCTGGTTGGACGATCAATGATGTAGCTAGCGATTGCGGCTCTCTCTCGGCTTTCTGCCTCACTACTTCTCAGGCTGATGACAATACCTCATCTGGAGGTGAAGAATGGTTCGCGTGGGCATCTGAGGCTGGTGCAAGACTCTTTGGTGGCGATCAACCGTGGAAGATAAGCCAGGAGATTCAGCCTAATTGGAGAAGTCGCGGTACAGCCGTACAGGTCAATATGGCTGCTGCGACCACGATATGGTCGATCAATGACCCTGTTGACCGTGTGATCTACTTCGGTGTTCCACGTGGAACCGCAACGGCGCCGAATACGATCTATACCGTAGACTACAAGGAACTCGATACGGCCTACGCGATTGCGAATGGTGATCCAATGCGTCCCTATGGTGGCCAGATCGTTACCAGCGATCTCGTCCGTAAATGGAGTCCCTGGATGCGATCATTCAATGGCGCAGCAAGGATCTATCGCACGCCGGGACAGTTGACGTTGACATTCTTCAACGGAAATGGACAAACTCCCGGACTCGCGGCCGGATTCGGGAATATCTATCGCCTCAATCCTCTTTTGAGCACCGATGACGATTATGGCCAGATCAATAGCTACTACGTGACTGCTTCGCTTCCTTCGCGTAGTCAGGAGATTCAGCTTCAGCTCGGTCCGGGGATCAAGATGCTTACCTACCTCACTGGGAGTCTGAGCGGAATTGGAAATATCATCATCACGCCGTTACGTAATACGCTGACGAATGCATGGCCTTATGTATGCACGCGCCCTCTGGTGCAAGATCCTACCTTCGATTTAGAATGGGTTGGTGCGAATGTATGGGGGCAGAGAATATTTTTCAAGGTTCAATCAGTACCGGTGACAGGAACCGATAACCGGTTTGTTTTGAACAAACTGTTCCCATTCTTTCGAAAGAATCGGGTTTCCGTACGCGGGAGTGCATACTAATGGCTACCTCGGATTTGATAAGCAAAAATTTATCTTACATACGCGGTCTCAGCTCCCCGGATATGCCGGATATCGGGTCGAGAATTTACGAAGTGTTCCAAGGAATACTCCAGCAGAATCAGAATGTGCAGATGCAGACAAACTCCAATGGGGATGGAACTCCAGCTCCTCCTCCGCAGGTCAATGGAGTGCAGGTATCTGGTGCGAACGGCTATCTTCATGTGGCCGTGAACGATACGAATGATATCTACTCCGGCGTTCAATACTATGCTGATCATGCTGATAACCCCAATTTCACCGACGCACAGACTGTCCCAATGGGGGCCGCGCGCAACGTGAATATTCCCGTAGGCAATCAGGATCGTTATGTGCGCGTCTATTCTTCCTACGGCAGCAGCCCCGCTTCTTCACCAGTGGTGCATGGAGGAACTGCTCCAGTTTCCGTAAATGGTGGCGGAACGAATAGCGGCCCAGCATTTTTGCCTTCACAGGGTAGTGGCACTGGATTGCCTGGACAATCTGCGGTCGGTAACGGCCAAGTACCTTTCCGTAGCCAGAACGGCAAGCCTCCTATCAGAAAGATCCAATCATGAGGGTACGTGACTGGAAAGCTAGCGATATCCCGAAGCTCCGAAAGATATACGAATCATCAGACTACAAATTCGATTTTCCTGATCCATCCTCCCCGCTAATGGAGGATGTTTTTATTGTGGAAGATGCTTCCGGTGAGCCGATATTGGCTGGATATGCAGTTCGTAGTATCGAAATGATCATGATGATTCGGCCCGATCATGCTCTAGTGAAGATTCAGGCGATTGCGAAGTTGCATGAGGTAATGCGAGAGAGTTTGGCGAAAAAGGGATACGATCAGGCGTTTGCGGTCGTCGGTGATCACCTAAAAAGCTATGCCCGGCACATGCAGAAGCTCTTCAACTGGAAAAAGGATTATACGCTGTACAGAATCTTCCGCTAAGATAGAAGTTACTGAAGTAACACGAGGTTAGATCAATGGGTTCAGGCGTAAAAAGTCAGGCTTTGAGTAATGCAGGCACCGGCCAGCAGATGTCTTCAGATCTCTATGGTCAGGCAAATAGCGCATACGGAACCCTTTCTCCTCAGTTGAATGCAGAAATTACCAACCCAACCGGGTATACACCAGCTCAGAAGGCTGCTCAGAATACCGCAGCCCAGCAATCTACTGGTGGTTCGATGTCTGGGGCAGTCGGACAAGGAGCTTTGCAATCAGCGAGAACTCGCAACGCTGGAGGTTCCCAGGCAGCTATTGCTCAATCGGCCCGTACGGCTGGACAGAATCTCTCGAATGCGGCACTTCAGACCGAGACAAACAATGCAAACCTTCAGCAGCAACAGCGTCAGGCTGGATTGCAGGGACTTCAGAGCCTTTATGGAACGACGCTTGGCGGAAGCGAGAATGCATTGGGCCTATCTAATCAGGCACTTAGCACTGCTAATCAAGCTAAACCCAGCTTCTGGCAGCAGCTTGGAAGTCAAGCGGCGGGAGCAGCTCTAAGCGGCGCGATGGGAGCTGTCTAATGGCAACAAACCCCATCCTCGGAGAATTGGCTAGTCTTAGCCCGGCTGCAAAGTCAGCACTTCTAGCGGCTCATGGTGCTACGCAAGGTGCTCCTCCGGTCAATCAAGGCATGGCTGCGCCGGTTGCACCAACCCATATTGCGCCACCGGTCGATACGCCTCCTCCTTCCCTTGGTGGCGCACCGCAGATGAATGCTAATCCATCCCCATCGCTTATGGGGGGAGATTCATCGGATAAGCTATATCACTATACTCCAGGGATAAAGCCGCCAACATCTGGTATCGGAATGACTTCTCCCGGGAATATCAATGCTTATGATCGCCCCGTTGTCCATAATCCAGATGGTAGCTCGAGCACTGTTCGCTCTATGAGCTATGGTGATGATAATGGAGAGCATCTTATTCCCACGGTAAGCAACGGTGCAGATAATAAATCTCCTCATATCATGAGTAACCGCGAGGCGATAGCCTACGCTCGGAAGACTGGTCAGAGCTTGGGTACATTCGACACGCCTGATCACGCGACAGCTTTCGCCAATGCTCTTCATGAGCAGCAAGCGACAATGGGTGAAGATAATGGGCGTACGGTTCAGCAACCGCAGATGTCTTCAGAGTTGCTTGCTAAGCCTACACTTCCTGCCAATGGGCTGATGGGGAACATGGAAGCGCCGAACCTACCCACACCGGCGCCTCCAAAGGCCGTCGCTGCTCCACGCGGAACATTGATGGGCGATCAAGACGAACGAAATCGGTTGATAAGTTCTGGAAGTGGAATCCACCAGATCGAGAATCCATGGCTGAAAGGTCTTGCGACTGCTGGTAATATCATCGGCGGTGCAGTAGCTCCTCGCCTGATGCAGGCAATCCCGGGAACTGAACAGCATCACAATCTTCTGTTGAATCAGGCGAATGCAGCAGTCGGGCAAGATGTCGGCAATGCTGAGAAGCAAGCGCAGACACAAGAACTCGGGGCACAGACGAAGCAACGCGAGGCTTTGGCCGAACAAGAGCAGGCTAAGGCGCAGTCTCTGCTTCATCCCGAACAGCATCAGAAAGAAGAGAAGCCAGAGAACCTCCAGCAGGAATATGCGGACGCAGTGGCCGATGCGGTTCATCGCGGAGTCGATCCTTCGACCGATCCTAAGGTTCAGCAGTGGGGAGATGCGATCACGAATCTCCAGAAGCAGCCTACACCGAAAGAGCAGAACAAGGACGATAAGTTCATCGCGATTCAGTCTAAGATGGCTGCTGGTCAACCACTTACACCTGAAGAGAAGTCTTTCGCTCAGGGGTATCAGAAGTTTGTCGATGTGACGAAGACCCAACCTGGCGTTGCTCGTACCAGTGTTCTTCTCCAGATGCCTCAGGCAATCGCTGACCCGAATAATCCCGGGGGTTTGATCTACTCAACTCGTCGCGGATCTATCGGCCAAGGTGCTCCTGGTGGAATCGAGACGCAGGTACCATTGAATGTGGCTAAGAGTGCAACCTCCGGCCCAATTGCGAATACTATCACCTCCTACAATACGGCTATCGGCCATCTTCACCAGCTTGGACAAGCGGCGGATGCCTTACATAATGGAGATCTTCAGGGAATCAATAAGATAGCCAATATCTATGGATTACAGACTGGTCAAGCTGCTCCGGTAGAATTTCAAGCTGTGAAAGCTGCCGTGGCTGGTGAAGTTGGCAAGATATTCAAGGGTGGTGCTGCTACGGATAATGAGATCAAGGAATTTGATCACGCGATTTCTGCTGCGAATTCCCCCGCGCAGCTCCACGGTGTTGTGAATACTTATACGCATCTCATGGGGTCGAAGAAGCAAGCTCTCATGCAGCAGGTTCAGCAGGGCATGAATGGTCAGCCAGCTTTCAACGTTCCGCAAGAAAGCGGTCATCAGGTTGGCGATACCGTAAAGATCAAAGGCCAGTCCTTGAAAGTAACGGCGGTCCATCCAGATGGGAGCTTTGATGCCAAGTAAAGGACAGTTCACGGCAGCGGATCTCGATCAGGATTCTCCTAAGCCCACCGGTGCATTCACTGATACCGACGTTGATCAGGAATCTGCACCTATCCAACCGGGTAATGCATTTACTTCTGGGACCCCTTGGCAGACGCTAAAGGCTAACTATAACGAGAAAATGACTCCGAAGCCTGGCGATACTAGCCATGAATTTGGAAGAGGCGTTTTAGAGAATACAGTCGCCCCTGCGATCAGCGCTATTAGCCATCCTATCGATACCATTATGGGATTAGGGAAAATGGCCGTCCAATCCGCACCACCGGTTGCACTCTATAACCAACTTTCTGGACATCCAGAAAGAATCCCTGGTGCAAGTACTGGAGAAAATACTGCTAATGAAATCCAGAAAAATGGGATGAAGTCTCTCCCACATATTGCTGGAGAGGCTACAGGTTTAGGTTTAGCTTCTGGACTGGGTGAGGCTGTTCCCAATATTCCAAAATTGATAAAAGGTACAGGAGAAGCGGGTGGCGTGGCAACTCCTAGTCTTTTGAATAGAGTTGGAATCGGGAAATCTCCTTCATCGCTATCCCCCATAGAAAGAAGTGCTGTGGATATAACTAAGGCCGTAAATCCGCAGCAATCGGCATGGAATAACTATTTAGAATCTTCGCAGGCGCAGACGGGAAATGTTATAGATTATGCCAAGAGAAATGGCATGCCTATCAATGATGCTAGGGATTTTGCAAAGGCCGCAAAGGGAGCAGCAGACGAAACGCGTCAACATTACCAGAAGAACTTCTTAGGCCCTAATGCTGATACTCAGGTATCTGTTCCAGGTAGCTATCAAGGGAATAAAATTGGAGAAGGGAATAGGGCTACTCTCGGCGATGTCAACAATAGAATCGACGCTATCAACCGAGACCTGAAGTCGAATTTCCGAAAACCTACACCTGGGCAGGTTTCATCTGCCGGGGCTTCTGATGCTGAGCTGGAAGCTGAACATAGGGCTTTGACCGATCTTCTACATAATAAGCTGGGAGATCTTACTGGTGTATCTCCTGAGGAGATCAAGAGTCTACGCGTTAGAGGTGGTCAGCTATCTACTCTTTCTGGAGAGACGCAGGGAGCTGCAAATACTGTATCTGGTGCTGCCGCTAAAGGTAATACCGGAGCTCCTGCTATCCCGACAAGTAGTGGTGGCCTATTGAAGGAAGGGATTACCGCATTACGTGGTGGTCCCGAGAAGATTGCTGCTTCGAATTTGCGCAAGGCGCTTTCGAATGCTCCGATGGAATCATCTCCTCTTCTGCAACCGGGGAGCCCAACTCCATTTACGTCTCCGCGCATAAATCCACCAATAACAGGAAAATCTACTCCATTCCAAACCTTTGATGCAACTCCAGATATGGAAGCAGCTAATTTAATTCAGAATAAGATAGCTTCCAGGAATCTCCTTCGCGATACTGCAGCAGAACAAAACAAGAAATCTGCTACTCAAGAATTTCTGCATGCAAATGATCTAGAGCAAGCAGCGCAGAATGCAGGGAATATACGCGCTGATTATGCGCAAGGAATGCGGGAGCGGTTGGGAAATGCATCTCGATTAGATCGAACTGGAGGACGGGACTTTAGGAAGCCCAAAACACCATGAGAAAACTAATATTCTTACTTCTTCTCCTATGCCCTCTGGCCTATTCCCAGAGCAATAGTCGTTTCGACTACGCTGCTACGACTACAACGGGCAATGGATCTTTGCCTCCGGTGCTGGCTATTCCTGGAGCTGGAATCCAATTCTTCTCCTGCTCCGGCGCGGCTTGCACAACTGCAGCGGTGACTTTTATCTCTGCCACGTCGACAACGCAGTGCGCGGCTAATGTTCAGGTCACATGGCAACCCAACGGGGCTTGCGTTGCGACTGCAGATAGCCAAGGTAACTTTGGAGGATGGTTTGCGCCAGGTCGATACGCTTATACGATTACGACGCGTGGTCAGACATTTGGGCCATACCAGTTTACTTTAGGCCCGGTAGGGACAAGTTCGGCGCCATCAATTGCAGTAACTCCGCAGATGCTTAAAGGAGATAACCTAGGAAACGCCATTGCTGCCATACCTGGAACTGATTTTCCTGGGTTGAACTCTTTGAATAACTTCACCCAGGTGCAGACATTTTCTTCTGGAATAAATGTCCCTTCTGGTACGGCTGTACTTCCAGGTGGATATATCCAGACATCACCTACAGGTAATCAAACAATCACGCAGTCAACTGGAACATCCCTTAGTGTGAATGTTTTCAATGGTGGTGAATATAATGCCACATCTTACGCTGGTTCCGATATTGGCGCTAAAGTAAATACGGTCCTCGGATTATTCCCATGTGCAAAGGTAATTATTCCAGCTGGAGCATATACGCAGACAACGACGATATTGAAGCCTAGATGCGCCACCATCGAAGGCCAAGGTTCTGGCCTCATGGGAACATTGGGAACTGGAACCGTTCTTACTAGTTCGGGAATCCGAGCAATGATTATTGCAGATTCGAATCTGCCTTTAGGTATAAGCGGCACTTTTGCAGGAACCGTGCGGGATATACGCTTCGTTGGTAATGGAACATCTACCGGCATCTACATAGGTGGAGATCCCTTGGGAACTGCAGCCCAATGCTATGGGCAGTCTCTTGTGTCTCCTCCGGTCAACTCTTCAGCAGCTTGTCTTGGCGCCCATCAATCTTTCTATAATGTGCACGTAAAGAATTTTGCAGATAATTATCAATATGGAAATGGCGCATGGGATATCAATTGGTTTGGAGGTAATATCCAAGGAGGTACCCATTCAGGAGTTTATTTTCCTTCTACTGTAACCAATTCAGGAGAGCAGGAATCATTTTTCGGTACGACAATAGCCGAGAATCTTTCAGGCATCCAGAATGATGGCTCTGGGCAGTTCTTTGCCCATTCAGCAGCATTTGATTACAACACTACAGCGGCTACCGGATCATCGATGTCTTTTGTTTGCACAGGATGCCATATTGAGCAGACGAGTTATCCGATCATAAGCGGGACTGGACCGATGAAGGCTTATCTCTATAGCAGTGAAGTGATCGTGGGTGCAGTAGTAGGGCCTCAGCCAGCATATATCTATAATTCCACGGGTGAGACTCAGGTCAGACTTTCTACGACCAATCTATTTACGCATACAGCGATTCAGTATTGCGTGGATACACTAGGATCTCCCGTAAACATCTTCATTGATGGTATGCCAGATAATGGTGGCACTGGTTGCACTACGAATACGAATGTCTCTGTAAATACCTTTGGAGTCAATATCATTGATCCATTGAATGCGCAGCTCTGGTCGATTGGTGTTCCTGTCAATGTCAATGGAAGAGTGAATGCAAATGCTGGTTTCAATGTCGGTGCTAATGTTGGAAAATCCACTACCGTAGTGGGGTTGACTAGCTGCACTCTGACCTTTACGGCAGGTATCCTAACAGCAAGTTCTGGGGCTAATTGCCCTTAGGAATCTATGAAGAAATCAATCATCATCCTCGCATTCATTAGCTCTTCTGCGATTGCCCAGCAATTGCCTTATAATCCTACGCCGGTGACTATCGCCGGTCTAGGGGCATCTGGGCTGTATTACAACTATGCTGCAGACCCAGGCACGGGAGCACTTTTGACTGGGACAGGATTCGGGTTCGCTGTACCTCAAGTCCCTCAACCTCAGCAGACTGTAGCGCTAGCCGGAGCATGCAATAGCGGCCATTCCTGCCTTGTAGCGGTCGATCCTGCAACTGGTGCGATCCTTACGAGTGGCAGCGGGGGTGGTGCTGGAACAGTAACATCTGTAGGAGCTACTGGGACAGCTATCGTCGACGTGACCGTCACAAATCCAACCACTACACCGTTGATTATATTGACGCTTCCGAATCAAGCAGCTAATTGTGCTCTCGGAAACTTTACCGGATCACCGGCAGCGCCTAGTTGCAGCTCTACTCCACAATTCAATGGCGCAAACATCACAGGAATAAATTTCACTCAGATTGGTGGTACGGCCTCTATTGCCCAGCTTCCGGCCACAGTGATCCAGACAGTAGGAACTGCTACTGCTAATGTGATTCTCAAACGAACCACGAGCAATACTGCTACCGATTCATCCTTGACAGACAATGGAACAACTATAACGACGTCTGAATCTATAACGGCTCCATCTTTTATCGGGACAGCTACGACGGCCACAAATCTCCCTGGTGGACTCCTGGGCTCTATGCCGTATCAGAGCGCACCAGGAACGACTGCGATGCTTGCTGGCAGCACCTCCTCCGCGATTGCGGTACTCACGCAGACAGGAACCGGATCTCTCAGTACGGCGCCTAACTGGAATGCAGCTACCGGAACGGGACTGGCCGTCTTCGGAACCTCTCCGACTATCTCAGGTGCAACGATCACCACTGGATCAATCAATAACACTCCTATTGGGGCTACGACGCGCTCTACTGGGCAGTTCTCGACCGTCAATGCCACTTCTACGGTAGTCGGAACAAACATCATGGCCGGAGAAGGGGTTGTAGCCTTTTCGGCAACTCCAGCATTCTCTTCGGGTGCAGTTCAATCTCAGATCATCACACTGACTGGGAATGTCACTTCGTGGACGATGGCCGCTGGCGTGGCCGGTAGAGGCTTTACGCTTACAATCTGTCAGGGCACTGGAGGGCCATTTACGTTTCCTACAACTCCAACTCCTAATACTATGCATGGCGTTGGCACGATTGGGGTTACCACTCCAGCATGCAATTCTCAGCATTTTGTGTATAGCGCGAACCAGGCAGTATGGTTAGCTGATTCAGCTATGGTGACGAATCAGTGATTTAGAACGAGGCACAATATGAAGCGCTTTGTACTTGCCTTTGGTTTAGTGTTCAGCTCGATAATTCTCTGCATGATGATCAAAAACCATGGTGCGTCTGCCCAGGCAATTGCGCCTGTAGGATCACCTGCTCCAGCGCTGCATGGAAATGGTGCACCTCCAGCTAACATAAATCAGACATGCAACTCTACTCTCCAGAATGTTCTTTATTATCAGAATGATGGTGGCCTGGGGATGAAGTTTTGGTTCTGTGATGGTACGGCCTGGACACAGAACAATGGAGCAATCACTCTTGCAGGCACCTCATCAGTTATTACATGGGGTCTCATTGGCGCTGGAAGCTGTTCTCAGCAACTTATAACGATAACTGGAGCTGCGGTGGGTCAGGCAGCTTACGCGGCAGCTATAGGCGACGCTGGAGACGGCAATGCCAGGATTCGTGCATGGGTTTCAGCATCTAATACTGTGACACTACGTGCCTGCAATTATGGACTCACTAGTTTGGGTCTGAATGCGGTAGCATGGAAAGTGATTATTCCGTCTGTTTGACTTGTCCCACTTTGTCTTTGATCTGCCTCCTGAATGACGAAATCAAGGGAGAAACCACTATACGGAGCTGAGAATGTCGCCATTGCCCGAGTACTTCCCGAATGAAGGAGTCGAATCTCTCACGATCCTTACAAAAGGTACCGGCGGTGGTAAATCCGTCATAGCTCGTATAGAAGTTCTCGAAGACCGAGATAGGGAACAGAGGATAGGATATGCAGAATATAGACTACAAACCCGTGAATCCATCAGTAGGCTTGAGAATGAGATGGATAACCGCATGAAAACATTACAGTTAGACATTGATCAAGAGATGAAGGAAATCCGCAAAGATAACGCGGAGATCGAGAATGAGCGCCATGCTGAGATGAAGCGGTATATGCAGGCTATCATTGGGATGCTCTTTATAGCTCTAGGCACTGTTCTCTGGAAGCTAATCGAAAAATAAGGCCCCGTCGCCGGGGCCCCATTGTTAGCTACCCGGAGGTAGATCGGGAGGTGGCGGCCCAACTCCATCTGGAACTGCTACCGGCGGATGCTTCGGTTTCTTTGGTTCATCTTTATCCTTGCACACTGTAATACCCCTTTCTGCGATACAAGATCCCGCATACATACAAGAGTACACATAGATATGGAAGACGCAAAACGTCTGCACACCTGATCGCATATCTCCAATGATGCGTGATGAACAGAGACACATGGATTGTTTCTGGGATGAGATAAATGAGCATCGCTTGTCCTATAAAGCTCTTTGTAATCATTCTCTTACATTCCATATAGGATAAGGCGAAGAGCATAAACCCTACAATCTCAAATGCATAATAGAGATAGAAATACGTAATGCTATGTCTAGGTACTGTCATCAGGGCATAGTCGCAGAAGATTCGCGCTATTAGCATGGTAGAGAGCCAACGCAGCATGAGAGAAGTTTCTCTCCAGATAATCAGCCAGAGAAGGAATGTATGTACGGCTATTGTTGACCAGAAGAAGAACAAGTCGACCATCTACCAATTATAAAGGCCCCCCATTTCTGAGGAGCCTTAAAAAGTGTGGGTTGCCGGGTTGCGCGAGTAACGGGTAGCTTGCCAAAGATATCCAGCTCGACGACAAACCCACAACTTAATCTTGACCCAGATATTTCGACATGTCAATATAGAGATGCCAAAGATCTCAGCTTTGCAAAATATCGCACGGTTGGTTCGCGAGACATCCATGACCGAAATAAGAAAAAACGGCTCGCAAGCAGTTCAGTCTACAGGACATAGGCACCTGATGGTTCATACATATGTGAAATCCAGGCAACGGGTAGGTGATCGATCCTACAATGCGCAGACGCCCTGGTCTATAGCATTCCCGCAAGGGTAAATAAGCATTTTGTATGTTCTAAGAGACTTGCTGAGTATCTTGAGTAAAAGGGACACTAGGTATAAATGCTTAGGGATTGCGCTATGCCTTGATATACTTCAATCATGACACGTATAGCATCATCTCGTGGCCGCGACCTGATCGAGAGTGTAGAAGGCTTGCGGATGAAGGCATACCAGGATGGTAATGGTGTCTGGACTATCGCTTACGGCCATACTGCCAATGTCCACCCCGGAGATACCTGCACACAGGAACAGGCCGACGCCTATCTCGCCGGTGACCTCCATCAGGCTGAATGGGCTGTCAATACCTTCGTAAAGATACCGCTCAATCAAAATCAGTTTGATGCTCTATGTTCCTTTGTTTACAACATCGGATCGGGTAATTTCAGCAAATCAACGATGTTGAAGTTGTTGAATGAAGGTAAGTACGAAGAAGCCGCACAGCAGTTCTTTGTGTGGGTCAAAGTGGCTGGTAAGTTTAGCCAGGGACTCATGAACCGTCGGATCAAGGAAGAAACATTGTTCATGGAGGCATTATGATCACAGCATTTTTCGTAAAGGCTTATAACTCAGTAGTTTCCTTCTTCGCATCGGTAAAGGCTTGGTTCAAGAAGATGTTTGTGAGACAGGCATGAACGACCAAGCGGGAACGATAACTCAGATTATTTCCTTGGTGTTGATCGTCTTGGGACTAGGGGCCATAGCCTCGGCAGACCACTTCAACATGCGCGATCTGGCTAATGCTGGAACTGTTGTTGTCGGTGCTGGTGTCGGTTTGCTTACTGGTAAAGCGTTGAGAAATAAGGATCCGCAAGTATGAGTGCTTTCCTGAAGTTGCATGAGAGATTGATTCTTATCGTCCTGGGCCTGCTTGTTGCAGGCTTTCTTATTTGGAAGTACCTCGACCATTCCTCCGCGGTCGCCGATAAGAAGTCGCTTCAGGCCGATGCGGTACTTCAACAGCAGACGGTGATCAATAACAACCTCGCCGCGCAAGTAAAGTCACAGGGAGACGTACTCACCCAATTGGTAGTACAGGTATCCCAGGAGAATGCGGCACTCCTACAGGCCATCCAGGTACGATCTACAGCTACGGCCGTACAGGTTGTAAAAGACAAAACTCTTCCTTTACCTGAATTAGCGACCCGTTGGGAGAATCTGGCATCCCTTCAATCCGCAGACATCACCGCAACAGCGTCAGGATTGCTCCTAAGCGACTCCGGTAGTCGTCTGACAGTCCAGGCCCTCGAAAACCTTCCCACGCTGTCTCAAAACCTTGCTGACACCCAGGCTATCGTTCAAAACAAGGATTCACAGATCTCCAGTATGACGGAGTTCCAAGGGACGCTTCAGGCTCAGGTACAGGGACTTAATACTCAGATTGGTGATGCGGACAAGGCATGCAAGGCTACCATTGCTTCGGTGAAGGCCGACGCAAGGAAGTCAAAGTTCAAGACCTTCCTTTGGGGGCTTGGAATTGGAATTGGTGGCGGAATCGCCATCGTGTCCAAAGTTCTCTAATACGGGAAGAAATACTCTAAAGCATGCCATCCATAGAAGATCATGGCCAGAGCGACCACAGGGCTATAGATAATAGCTCCAGCGATCAGCGTCCATCCTAGCATACGTGCCGTTCTCCATCCTTCTTCCGTTACCGCAGCAGATAAGAGATCATCATGGGACATTTTGTACCTCCAGTACTTAGTTTATTCTCTCTTTCTCTTCAACTCTCATATATTTCACGATCTTGAACTTCGTGTCTAGATGATCCTTCGACCACATCTCGCGGTAGCTTTCGGCCATTTCGAGCGATAGGAATGGATAGTCCTCGCGTCCGTCGGCGGTCCACTTGTGGCCGTCCTTGTCTGCGTCGATCATGAAAAACTCGTCATACGTCTGCTTTCCTACATGCAGTATTGGATGATAATCCTCATAGACGCCGTCCCAACCAGCCTGATATAGAACCTCTCGCAAGGTCTCTCCTCCGACTACGAAACCACTGGAGTATTGAATGTCCCACTCCTTCCTTGATGCATTATAGGTAAACGCATGCAGGCTTGTATCTGGGCGCAACCGGCTTGCAATATGTACAGCCTGTTCGATTGTCATATCAGGATAACCAATGGCTTGCCTTCGACGATCCGCATCCTAAGATGATCTATCTTGCTGTAGTTATTCCCCGAAAATGCATAAGCAACAACCGCATCTTCTGGAGTCGATGGATAGTCTACAAAGCTATCCTGTAGAAGTTTTATTAGTTCGGTTCGCGTCATTATTCCTCCAGGAGGCTTAATACATATTTTGTATGTTGCCATAATCCAACTTGAAGCCACGTTGGGCTCGGGCTACATTTGCATTCGTTGTCATATTTTTCTAAATCTTGTTTCAATGTTTTGGTAATAGATTTTAATTTCTGCTCGCATGTCATTATCAGATCTCCCTTTCCATACTGGATCTACGAAACCTTAGCTCATAAAATTGTCCTCGAGCCGGTCAATTCAACGTAAAACTGTTCAACTAATGGAGTCCAACCCACGAATACTTCATACTCCTTATTGAACACAAAGTACTGATCGCACCGCGTGCAATGCTGCTTCCAGCTACCGTTCTCGAACGTCTGCACGGTGCGGAGTTTGTGGCGGAGATGGCTGCAGAGGAAGTCTTTGAATTTACTCATCAATATCCTCCATAGGCATACTCTCCAGCTCGGATAGAGAAGCTTTTCTTCGAACAATAGCGCGGCAATATTTCTCCGTATCTCCAGTGTTCAATATCGAGAATATCTCCCACCCTTGCGCTTCTATATTTTCCAGATCTTCTGGAAGGATATCCATGCTGCAGATATACCATGACCATTTATATCGGATCATGCTTCCTCCTCTAGCTCTATCGCTGCATTACATTGCGGGCAGTAATCATGCCCATCATTTAAAGCCAGCTCTCCACATTCGCAATGCGGTAGGCAATCTTCGCATCGGATCTCGGTTTGTGTTCCATGCCGATATGTATAGATAGGACCCTGCGTCGTATCGCATACGTCACAAATCATGTTTTCTTGGTAGATGGACGAATATATCTCTGCAGTAGCCATTAGATTAGCCCCATTTTCTGAGCATTAGGTAGCTCTGAGATGCTGTTGAAATAGCTCAACATTTCTGAAGAATCATGGTAATCATCGTAACCATTCATGCAATCCAGCATGAGCTCCATGGCCCGGGGAGGTACCACCAAACCAAGTCCGACTGCGTAATCGACCACAGCATCGATTCGTGTGGCGGCAGCGTCTAGGCAGCGTTTCTGGCCGTCTAGATTGCGGTTCTTGGCGTGGCCACCAGCGATCTTTATGTCGGCTGAGGCTGAGTCTAATGTCATGGTGATTTCCATTGCGTGTCTCCAGTTCCTCAACAATAGAATAGGTTGACGCATAAGTCAAGTAT
>Ga0137418_10000964_pt1 | contig 26383 bp, 27 predicted proteins | sample CZODoug3_1_2_16f_FD_122242 | JGI IMG/M metagenome (GOLD analysis project Ga0137418, IMG submission 122242) | Vadose zone soil fungal communities from Angelo Coast Range Reserve, California, USA - CZODoug3_1_2_16fungal (Hybrid Assembly) | ecosystem: Environmental > Terrestrial > Soil > Vadose...
CTTTTTTCACGGCCTCATTCTGATCGCCTCTCTCCTTCATCTCCTTCAACGGCAACAACACCTGAGCCACCATCTCTCCCGCTGTCAGATTTCGGATCAATCCCAATTGTGCCGTCAGGCAAAACTGGCAATCCACCGCGCAACCCGCCTGTGTCGAAATGCAAATCGTCTGCCGCCCCTCGCTCGGCATGAACACTGCTTCCACCGCCGCCGGCTTCTTCATCAACTTTTCTTCCTGCGCCGGCAGCCCGAACAAATACCGCACCGACCCATCCGACGAAACGTATCTCTGCCGTACTGTAGGCAGAGTAATCGTTGCCTCGCGGTTCAGCTTCTCCCGCAGCCCCGACGGCAAATTGCTCCACCGCTCAACCGAAAACTCTCTCTCCGCGTACAGCCAGTGATAAATCTGCTCCGCGCGGTAACCTGGTTCGCCTAGCGTCCCGCAGTACACCTTTAGCTCATCCCGGTCTTTCCCCAGCAATTCCAAGCTCTTGTCCCTCACTCACTCCATTCTCTCACCCAGGACCTTATTTCGGTCATTTCCTCTGCTCTATCCTCTCAATCGCTAAGCTTCAGAAAATAAGGAATTTGCTATCTTGCTCGCCAATTCGCCACTCAACACTCGCCACTGGCCATACCCTATGCCACAATAGCTGCATGGTCTCCAACGCGCGCGATATCAATCGTCACGCTCTATCCAACGGCCTCGTCGTTATCACCGAGACTATGCAACACGTCCGCTCCGTCTCCGTCGGCATTTGGGTTCGCCATGGCTCCCGCCGCGAAACGCCTGCGGAAAACGGCACTGCCCATTTCCTTGAGCATATGGTCTTCAAGGGCACCGAACGCCGTTCTGCCGAAGACATTGCCCGAGAAATGGATTCCGTCGGCGGCATGCTAGATGCCTTCACCTCCAAAGAACAGATCTGTTTCAACGCCAAGGTGCTGGACGCGCATCTCCCCATCGCCTTCGACGTCCTTTCCGATCTCGTTCTTCGCCCCAAGTTCGATTCCGAAGACGTCAAGAAGGAACGCCAGGTCGTCCTCGAAGAAATCAAGATGGACATGGACAACCCCGAATATCTTCTCCACGACATCTTCACCCGCGGCTTCTGGCCGGAGCATTCTCTCGGGCGTCCCATCCTCGGCACTCCGGACACGGTGCGCAAATTCGAACGCGAGCCCCTGCGCACCCGTTTCCAGGATTGGTTTGCGCCCGATCATCTTCTCGTCACCGCTGCCGGCCACATCACCCACCAGGAAGTTCTCGACCTCGTCGAAAAAGAATTTGGCAAGCTGCCGCCGTCGCGCTACAACCCCGACGATCCGGTTCCTTCCACCGCCGCGCCCATCGTCCTCGAAACCAAGCGCGACCTCGAACAGGTTCACGTCTGCATTGGCGTCCCCTCCATCGCGCTTGCCGACGAACGCCGTTTCGCGGCCGCCGTTCTCAATAATCTACTCGGCGGCGGCATGTCCTCGCGCCTCTTCCAGAACATTCGCGAAAAGCAGGGCCTCGCCTATGCGGTCTTCAGCGAGCTCACACCCTATTCCGACGCTGGCATCCTGAGCGTATACGCCGGAACCGCAAAAGAAACCGTCGGCCAGGTTGTGGACATGACCATCGCCGAATTCCGCTCGATGAAGGAATCGCCCGTCACCGAAGAAGAACTCCTCCGCGCTAAGAACCACCTCAAGGGTTCGCTCATGCTCTCGCTCGAGTCCACCAGTTCGCGGATGTCCAATCTCGCCCGCCAGGAACTCTACTTCGGCCGCTTCTCTACGCTCGACGAAATCCTCGCTGCCATCGACGCGGTTACCCGCGACCAGCTCCAGTCCCTCGCCAACCAATTTTTCCAACCCGACCGCATCGCCGTCACCGTCCTCGGCCCCACCAACGGCTTCAAGCTCGATCGCGCCCGCCTCGCCTGCTAACCCGCGTAGCGGCCACTTTCAAGTGGCCAACCTTTGGAGTGCGGGAGGCTACGCTCCCGCTTTTGCCATATAATCTGTGGGCATCGGCTGAAGCCACATAGGAGATCGCTCTTTCATTCGTCCACCTGTCTCATCAAGTTTTCCACCGCATCGCCCCTTCTCCGTTGACGCGCGTTGAACCCTCTGCCATTATTTCCAATGTTTCGTATCGTTCTTTAGTGCAGGACGAATTTTCAAGCCCTGCCGGTTTTTTCAGGAGCCTTCTCATCGGTTTGCGCGTCTCCATCCTCGCCTCGGGCAGTTCGGGCAATTTAACCCTGCTCGAGACGGAAACCACTCGCATCCTCGTTGACGCTGGTCTTGGAAAGCGCGAAACTCTCGCCCGTCTCGCCGCTGTCGAGCGCAGCATCGATCGCCTCGACGCAGTCCTCATCACCCACGAGCACACCGATCATTGCAACGGCCTCCCGCAAGTCCTCGGCCTCTGGAAACCTCCGCTCTACGTCACCCAGCCCACCATGGAAGCGCTCCAGCGCATCCTTCCCGACACCTTCGGCAAGCGCCTCCGTGGCGTTGAGTCCATTCAAGCCGGCCAAAGCTTCACCATCGGCAATATCGACGTGCACGCGTTCGCCATTCCTCACGATGCGGCCGACCCGGTCGGATTCACCTTCCGCACCAACGGCACAAAAGTTGCCATCTGCACGGATCTTGGCTACCTGCCAAACCACGTGAGAGTCCATCTCCGCCAAACCGATTGCCTCATCCTCGAATCCAATCACGACCTCGACATGCTCAAGGTCGGGCCCTATCCCTGGGTCGTCAAGCAGCGAGTCCTTTCCCGCACCGGTCACCTTTCCAATCACGCCGTCAGTGAATTCCTCGCCGATCCGGAGGGGTTCGATTCCTGCGTCCGCCATCTAGTCCTCGCCCACGTGTCGCAAGAAAACAACAACCCCGATCTAGTCCGCATCTCCGCCGAAGAAGCCCTGCGCCGCCGCCCCACAGAATCACCTTTCACCGGCGAACTCTTCATCGCGTCCCAACGCGTCCCGCTCAAACCCCTCGAGCTGTAACGTAATCTCTTCCGCCCGACTCTCAAGAAAATTCGCGTGGCACCTAGTCTCGTTTTGTTTTACACTTTAATTGTTCTTGGTAGAGGTGCGGCGGCCATGAGTAACCGGGTGCGTTGTCCCAGTTCGGTTTGGGGCACTCCGGAGAAAGGGGCCAGGTTTCAAAGTCCGCCGAAATCGCTGCGGTTTCCGAATCCAAAGCGGTTGGGGAACAAGGTCTAAGGCCTGTTCACTGTCATCCGTATTTACGGGTGGAGCGCTATCGAGAGGTGGCTGCCACGGGGTTCGGTTCGCTCGCGGTTCCTTCCTTTCTGAATGCTTCCTCCCATTTGATTTAACGGCTATGAATCTCTTTGAACTAACGCGCGCGTTGGTGGACATTGACTCCACCACAGGCCACGAGCAGCCCGTGGCAGACTATCTCTTCGCCCATTTGTCTCCGCTCGCCGCGAAATACAACGCTCGCCTCGATCGCCAGCCCGCAGAGCCGGGCCGCGACAACCTCTTTCTCCCTTTCGGCGATCCCCACGTCACCCTCTCTACTCACATGGACACCGTTCCACCCTTCTTCGCCTCTCGCGAAGATGGGACCCACATTCACGGCCGCGGCTCCTGCGACGCCAAGGGCATCATCGCCGCCATGATCTCCGCCGCTGAATCGCTTCTCGCCAGTGGCACGCGCAATTTCGGGCTTCTATTTGTCGTCGGCGAAGAGCGCAGCAGCATTGGCGCCATCACCGCCGCCGCTTCTCCCCGCGGCTCGCGTTTCCTCATCAACGGTGAACCCACCGAAAATCATCTCGCTCTCGGCTCCAAGGGAGCCCTACGCTACGAGCTTATCGCTCGCGGCAAGCTCGCCCACTCTGCTTATCCGCAACTCGGCCATTCCGCGATTCATTCGTTGCTCGACGCCTTACAAGAAATCCGTGCCTTTCCCCTGCCGTCCGATCCCGTGCTCGGGCCTTCCACACTCAACGTCGGCACCATCTCGGGAGGCCGCGCCCCCAACGTCATCGCCGACGAAGCCCGCTCCGAAATCATGTTCCGCCTTGTCGGTGATCCCGCTTCCACTCGCGCCGCCGTTGCGCGCATCGCTGCCGCATTTAAAATCGAAGCCCGCGAAGTCCTCTTCTGCCCCGCCGTTCATCTTTCGCCTCTGCTCGATCTCCCCACAACGGTCGTTGCTTTCACCACCGATATTCCAAGTTTCAACGGCTCCTGGGGCCAGCCTTTTCTCATCGGCCCTGGCAGCATCCACGTTGCCCACACCGCCGAAGAGCGCATCCCGAAATCCGAGCTGACCAGCGCCGTTGACATTTACTCCCGCATGGTTCGCCAACTCCTCACCACCGGAGCGCCGCCCGCATGAGCATCCCTCTCGCCATCGTCGGCCACGGCAAAATGGGTCGCCTCGTTGAGCAACTCGCTCCGCAGCACGGCTTCAGTGTCGTCGCCAGATTCACCAGCTCCAACGCTGCCTCGCTTTCTCGCGAAACCCTTGCTGGTGCTACCACGGCGATTGAGTTCTCCACTCCTGCCGCCGCTCTGGAAAATCTTTGCCGCCTCGCCACTCTCGGCGTCCGCACCGTCTCCGGCACCACCGGCTGGTACGATCACCTTCCACAAATTCGCAACTCCGTAGAAGCCGCAGGCTCCGCGCTTCTCTATGGCCCCAATTTTTCTGTCGGTGTGAATCTCTTCTTCCAGATAGTCGCACGAGCCGCAACTCTGCTTTCAACACATCCCGAGTACGAAGCCTGGGGCTGGGAAATCCATCACTCCGCAAAAAAAGACGCCCCTTCCGGCACTCTGAAAAAGCTTGCCGACGAAATCCACGCCGCCGGGTATTCCGGCCCTCTCAATCTCGCGGCCAACCGCGCTGGCTCCCACACAGGTACACACGAAGTCGGCTTCGACTCTCCCGCCGACACCATCACGTTGCGCCACACAGCCCGCAGCCGCGAAGGCTATGCCCACGGCGCCCTCCAAGCAGCCCGCTGGCTGCAGCAAAAAAAAGGCGTCTACGAATTTCGCGAAATTGTCTCCGAACTCGGAGCAGCAAAGGTTTCCGTGTAGTGGCCGGGCTTTAGCCCGGCCAGGATTTGAATTTAGTTTTGGTTTAACAGAAGAAGGAGCAACCCATGTTTACTGGAACCGGTACTGCACTCGTAACACCATTTCGCAACGACGGCTCGCTCGACGAAACCGCCCTCCGCTCTCTCGTAAAGCGTCAAATCGACGCGGGCATCAACTTCCTCGTCCCCTGCGGCACCACTGGCGAAAGCCCCACGCTCACTCACACCGAGCATCTTCGCGTCGTCGAGATCACCCTCGAAATTGCCAAGGGCAAAGTGCCCGTCCTCGCCGGAGCGGGTGGCTACAACACCGCCGAAGTCATTTCTCTCGCCAAAGAGCTGCAGAAACTCGGCGCCGACGGCATCCTCTCCGTCACTCCCTACTACAACAAGCCCACGCAGGAAGGCCTCTTCCAGCACTTTAAAGCTATCGCCTCGGCTATCAACTTACCCATCATTCTCTACAGCGTTCAGGGCCGCACCGGCGTCAACATCGAGCCTGCCACCGTTCTCCGCCTCTCCCAAATCGAGAACATCGTCGGGATCAAGGAAGCCTCCGGCAGCATCTCCCAGATGGGCGCCATCCTCAACCTCGTCTCCAAGGATTTCCTCGTCCTCTCCGGCGACGACTCCTTGACGCTTCCTCTGATTTCTCTCGGCGGCCGCGGCCTGATCTCCGTCGCCTCCAACGAAATTCCCGCGGAGATGACTCGCCTCGTGCAGTCCGCTCTCTCGGGTGATTTCTCCGAAGCCCGCCGCCTCCACTTCCAGTATCTTTCCTTGATGGACATCAACTTCGTCGAATCCAATCCCATCCCAGTGAAAGCCGCACTCGCTGAAATGGGCTTGCTCCAGCCCGTCTGGCGCCTGCCGCTCGTTTCGCCCAAACCGGAAAATCTCGCGCGCATCCGCGCTGTTCTCGAATCCCTGAATCTCCTTGAGAGAGTCCATGTTGCAAGATCAAATTGAATCTCTCTTCGATGCTCCGCCGTCCGCGTATACGGCGGAGCACCACACGCTCTTCTCGTCCTTCAAGGATTCTCTGAATCGCGGCGACCTTCGCGCTGCCGAGCCTGATCCCTCTTCTCCCACGGGTTGGCGCACCAACGCCTGGGTCAAGAAGGGAATTCTCCTTGGCTTCCGCCTGGGCTCCATCGTGGATATGTCGGTCGATTCGTCCAAGCTCCCCTTCTTCGACAAATCCACTTACCCGCTCCATTCCTTTTCCGTCGCTGACGGAGTCCGCATTGTTCCCGGCGGCTCCAGCATTCGCGACGGAGCCTACATCGCCCGCGGCGTCATCTGCATGCCGCCGATGTTTGTGAATGTCGGTGCCTTCGTCGGCGAAAACACTATGATCGATTCCCACGCTCTCGTGGGCTCGTGCGCGCAGGTTGGCCGCAATTGCCACATCTCCGCCGGCTCCCAAATTGGCGGAGTCCTCGAGCCAGTCGGCGCTCTCCCCGTTATTATTGAAGATGACGTTCTTGTTGGCGGGAATTCCGGAATCTACGAAGGCACCATCGTCAAGCGCCGCGCCGTCCTCGGCACCGGCACCATCCTCAACCGTTCCATCCCCGTCTACGATCTCGTGCGCGACGCCGTCTACTCCGCGAGCGACGACCTGCCTCTGATCATTCCTGAAGACGCCGTCGTGATCCCCGGTTCTCGCGCCGTCACGCATCCCGCCGGCAAAAAATGGGGACTCTCTCTCTCCTGCGCTGTAATCGTTAAATACCGCGACGCCAAAACCGGCTCCCGCATCCAGCTGGAAGATTTCCTTCGCTAGGCCATGCCAGGGGCGGAGTGCGATCTGCTTTCGCTAGGGCACGCTAAAACAAATGGTGAAAAGCGAAGCCTGTCATTCTGAGGGTATCCGACGAGGTCCGGTGTTTGGACTCCGGTGGTCTTTACCGGAGATGCCCGAAGAACCTCAACCCCAGTGCTTGCGTGACTGAATGTTCGCGAAGCTCCTCGTTGGAAAACTCGGTTTCTGCTTCCCCTCAATTCCTCAAAACTCTCTCAAAAAATTCCAGCGCCCTCGGATCTCCCGACTGCCCCAGCCAGAACATCGCCTGCTTCCGCACTTCCGGGTTCTTGTTCTTTTCCGCAACCTCAATCAGCTTGGGCACTCCTTCCTCCTTCGGCATCTGGCTCAACGCGAACACAGCTTTCTTCTTCACTTCCGTGTCCGGATCACTTGTGATTGCTCCCGCGATCGCATTCTCTGCCTTCGAGCCTGCCTTCTGCGCCAGCCAGAAAAGCGCCTGTCCGCGAACGTGAGGGCTTTCGTCCTCACGGGCCATCCGGATCATCTCCTCTGTTGTTCCCGGTTCCTTGCTGACAAACAGGGCAAAACTTACCTGAGCCCGCACATCGCCGCTTGGATCTGTCTTGGCCATCTTTTCCAGTTGCGCCAGGCCTGCTGCCCCTCGTGCCGCTCCCATCCAGAATGACGCCCGCTTTCGAAGCCCCTCCGGTTGCCCAGCCGAGCTGAATCCTTCCAGCGCCCTGTCAGCCGAGGCATCCGCATGCAGTGCTATCGCCGTCAGTGCTTGTTCGCCAATTCGATGCTCGTCGCCGTCGAGATTCTCCCGTCCTCGAACAAACTCGCTCAGGAATCTCACACTCTCTTCGCTCTTCACGTCCTTCAGCCAGATCAGCCGTAAACCTCCCGCATCCAGTTCGCACTGATTCGACATAATCCGGATCCGTTCGATGTGCTTCTTGTCGGCGCGATACAGGATCCACAGCTTGTTTCCGCCCTCCAACTTCGCATCATTTTTGCTCCGCGAGCTTCCACCGCCATTTCCGCGCTCTTTTTCCAGATGCCAGACACCATTCGATTGTCCATTCGCGCTATCCCTGTAATTCCCGCAGCAATCGCCGTGTTCTCCGGGGACGCCTGCAACTTCATAGCCGGTCCAAATTGGACTGTCCGCCGCGGCCACGATTTCTTTCATCGTCTCTCCGAGGTTCGATCCCACCGTGCGCACTTCCAGCCTGGTGTTAATCGTCTGCGGCGCTTCGCCCTGAGCGTGCGCTGCTGCGGCCTCGCCACAAATGCCGCTGCAGAAAAGTCCAGCAACTATCAGAAGATTCCTTATCCGCATCTCCCACCTCACTTCTGAATTAGTTCCATCAAATATTCATTCGCTTCTTTCGATCCCATAAGCGAAAGTTTTTCCACGGCCTTTTTCTTCAACTCAGGGTCTTTCTCAGCTCGCGCCACCGCAATCAGGCCTTTCGCGTCTCCGCCAATAAAATAGGCGTTCAATATTTCTTCTTTCACGCCGCGATCCGTTTCCTTTGCGTATAGAGGTTGCAGCTCCGCCTGCCCGCCAGTAACACCCAGGTTCCGGATGGCCTCTTTTCTCAACTCCGGGTTTGACTCGCCTTTTGCCAGCGCCGCAAGCTGTTCGCGATCACCCGAAATGATGTAGCTCCGGATCACCGCTCGCTTCACCTCCGGATCGCTGCTGCTGGTGTACACCTCCGCCAGAATCTTTCCCGCTTGCTTGCCGCCAAACATGGCCAGGTACGACAAGGCCTTCCTCTGCAGATCCGGATTGTTCTGGCCTCGCGCAATCTTTCCCAGAACAGCCTCAGCCTGCGGCGATCCATTCTGCGCCAGCACAAACAACGCTTTAGATTTGACACGCGGCGATCCTGTGCCATTCAGAATCCCTTCCACCAGCGGAATTCCCTTTTCTGGACTGCTGTTCATCAATCCTTGCAGCGCCAGCAATTTCAAATCCTCGTCGTTCTGCGCCTCAGGATTCGCTTTGGCTCCGGTCGTTGAACGCACCTCGATCTCCAGCGCCTCGCCGTCTTTCTTCCAGCGGCTTTGTGGGTAGCGCTTTTTCAATTCGGCGATTGTCGCGATCGCTGCCTCTTTCTTTCCTTCCCGGTTCTGCGCGTACGCTGTCCAGTAGAGTGCCGCATCCGTCTGCGGACCGTTCAGTTTCACCAGTTCGGTGAACGATCGCTCCGCCTCCCGAAACTGATCTTCGTCGAGCGCTTCGCGTCCCTCGTCGTACAACTCCTGCATCCGCTCCGCTCGCTCCTGCTCCGCTTCCCGTGCCTGCTCCCGTCGCTCCCGCTCCGCTTGCTGCTTCTCGTCCTGATTTTCGTCCAGAGTTTCAGACGCCTGGCCCTTGCCGCCGCTTTGAGGTGCACCAACCACGCCAGAAAGCATTGCAGAGTTCAGCGTCGCCGCCGTGAAGCAGATCATTCCTGCGCGCACAAAAATTCTCCCCATGCTCATACTTTGTTCCTCTCCGTGCCTCTAGCTTTGTTTTCCGGCTTTGCGTCAGGATTCATCTTCCGCTCGTCCAGCCCTTGCTTCACAACTCGCACCTTGAACAAAAGCCCTTGCGCCTCAATCCGCTTCCGGATCGTGTCAAACGCGGCCGGCGTCACTTCTTCCGGACTGTTGGCGATGTCCAGCAGCACCCGCTCAAGCTCATCCAGTGTGCTCGCCATCGCCTGATCGCCTTCCTTCAGCGCCGTTTGCCGGTACAACCGGTTTTCCTCCACCAGGTCTTCCGCGCGGCGTTGTGTCTCCGAAATGTTGATTGCCTTTTGTCCCTTTTGCGTCGGCGCGTTTTCCAGTTCCATCAGCACCATTTCCGTGCGCCCCAGATGTTCCCCGACGGCCACCACCAGCACGCGCTCGCGCACCTTCGCAGCATCTGCCTGGTCCCCCAACGGAACCGGGCGGCGCGTCAATCGGCCGGCAACAAACGCCAGGATCACCAGCGCCACCACGCCTCCCAGGGCTGCCAACCGTTGCGGCACGAAAAGCGATTCCCACCACCGCACTTTTTTCTCGCCAAGTCTGGGAGCAATCCGCTGCCACACCCGCTCTCCGTAGTCTTCTCCCGGATCCGGAATCGGCATCGCATCCAGCGCTCCGAACACCGCCTCGATGCGGGCCAATTCCGCGCGGCATTCGGCGCATTCCTTCAGGTGCGCGGCGATAGCCACGCGCTCTTTCGCCTCACCGTCCCGATACCCGATCAGCTCTTCTTCCGTTCTGTGTTTCATCCTTCCGTTCCCATTGAGCGAGCCTCTTTCCCATCAAGAAATGGCGTCAAAGCCCGGCGCAATTTCTGCACTGCTCGAAATACCGTGTTCTTCGTCGCATTCGAGTTCGACTTGAGCACTGCCGCAATCTCTTCAATTCCGCAACCATCCCAATGCCGCATCACAATGGCCGTCCTCTCCGCCGGGCTTAACTCCGCCAGCGCCGCCTTCATCCGGTCCGCCAATTGCACGCTTCCTGCAAGTCGTTCCGGTGAAGGCGACATGTCTCGCACCTGACTCAGCGGATCGACTTCCAATGAGTCTTCGCCTGACTTACTCGGCCCCGCACGTCGGGCCTCGTCAGCGTTTCGCTGGCGAATCCGGTCAATTGCGTAATTCGCCGCGATCCGGTAAACCCACGTCCCAAAATTGGCATTCCCCGCAAATTGCTTCAGCTTTTGATACGCCCGCAAAAACGATTCCTGCACCACCTCTTCCGCGTCGTGTGCATTCCCCATTATCCGGTATGCCATCTTGTACACCGTTCGGCTGTGCCGCTCCACGAGCACACGATAGGCGTCCCGATCGCCCGCGAGCGTCCGCTCGACGGCCATCGCGTCGCTGACCGCAACCTCATCAGCCATCTCGACGCCTTCCCTCATTCCAACGATTAGACAGGTTAGCCTTCTTCCGGTTAGGTCGGCCGATTCCGCCCTCGATTCGCCCCACAGGCTCAAAATACCGTATCATTACAAAGGATTTGCACGGGAGATACCCACGTGATTCCACGCTACACCCGCAAAGAGATGGGCCACGTCTGGAGCGACGCCAATCGCTACCAGAAATGGCTCGACGTTGAACTGGCCGCAGCCGGCACCCTTGCCGAAGCGGGTCTCGTCCCCAAGGACGTCGCTGCAATTCTCCACTCACGTGCCAAAGTGGATGTCGACCGCATCAACGAAATCGAATCTCGGGTGAAGCACGACGTCATCGCTTTCACCATGGCCATCGGCGAATCCATCGGAGATCCCAACGCCGCCCGCTGGCTCCACTACGGGATGACCTCCAACGATGTTGTGGACACCGCGCAGGCCCTGCTCGTCCGAGACGCTTCGCGCATCATTGAGCGCGACCTGGTCATTTTCGGCGAAGTCCTCGATGTGCGCGCACACGAGTTCCGGCACACTCCTCAAATCGGCCGCACCCACGGCATTCACGCCGAGCCCATCACCTTTGGCCTCAAGATCGCCAACTGGTTTGCCGAAAATCAGCGCAACATCGCCCGCTTCCACGAAGCTGCCCGCACCATGGAATTTGGAAAAATCTCCGGCGCCGTCGGCAATGCGTCGCACCTCGGCCCCGAAATCGAAGAGAAAATCTGCCAGAAACTTGGGCTGCAGGTGACGCCCGTCTCCACCCAAGTCATTCAACGCGATCGCCACGCGCAATACCTTAGCGTCCTCGCTCTCATCGCCGCTTCCCTCGAAAAGATTGCGTTGGAAATCCGGCACCTGCAGCGCACTGAAGTGCGTGAAGCAGAAGAGCATTTCGGTAACGAGCAGCGTGGCAGTTCGGCCATGCCCCACAAGCGCAATCCCATCACTTCCGAGCAGATCTGCGGGCTCGCCCGGCTGGTGCGGGGAAACATGGTGGCGGCGTACGAAAACATTGCGTTGTGGCATGAGAGGGATATCTCGCACAGCAGCGTTGAGCGGGTGATTTTGCCGGATTCGACGATTTTGGTGGATTACATGCTCTCGAAGATGACCCAACTCGTCAGCCAGATGCGTGTGTTCCCAGAGCGCATGCTGCGCAACCTTGAATCCACGCACGGCCTCGTGTTTTCTGGAACGTTGCTGCAGGACCTCGTTGAGAAGGGGATGCCGAGAGATGATGCCTACAAAGCTGTGCAGGAAAATGCCATGGCTTCGTGGGAGACCGATACGAGTTTCCGGGAACGTGTGGAGAAGGACGCGAGGGTGACGAAGTATCTGACGCCGAAGGAACTGGAACACACCTTCGATTTGAAACGGCAGTTGCGTTACGTGGACAAAATTTTTGACCGTGTGTTCGGCGAGCATCCCGCGGGCGAACGGGGCGTGGCGAACAAGGCCTGAAGCTTTGACCGGCCGCGGGCGAACAAATCGGCGGGCGAAAAGTTTTGGAAACAAGAAGAGCTCCCGGCTCGGCGGGAGCTCTTCTTGCGTTTGCCTCATCCGAGCGGGCGGGAAAGCAGCTCGGCTGCGGAGCCGGAAATTATTCGACGCGCTGGACGTAGCGGGCTTCGGAAGTGTCCACGCGGATGCGGTCGCCTTCGTTGACGAAGGGCGGCACGTTGACCACCAGGCCGGTTTCGAGCGTCGCGGGCTTCATCACCGCGCTGGCTGTGGCTTTCTGCAGCGTGGGCTCGGTTTGCACCACCTTCATGTCCATGGTGTCCGGCAGGTCCACGCCGATGGGCTTCTCCTCGAAGAATTCGATTTTGACGACGGTGTTGGGGATCAGGTAGTTCACGGTTTCGCCGAGCTCGTCGCGGGTCATCTGCATCTGCTCGTACGTTTCCGTATTCATGAAATGGAACTCATCGCCCTCGTTGTAGAGGTACTCGAATTCGATTTCGTCGAGGATGGCGCGGTCAACGAACTCTTCCGCGCGGAACCGGTAATCGATCATGATTCCGTTCCGGAGGTTTTTCAGGCGCGTCTGCATGGAGCCGCGCTTGTTGCCGGGCGTGCGGTGATCGGTGCTGAAAACGGTGAAAAGCTGGCCCTCGTGCTGGATCACCATGCCGGGGCGAAGTTGTGTGGCCTTAACGCTGCTCATAGGTTCGTGGCGCCGCGCAGAGCGGCAGCAGACTCCCTGTCGAAGTTGAATTCATTTCGTAAATTCCAGACGGCAGCCCTGAGGAGCGACGCGTGGAATGGCACGAGGCACGCCGGGAAGAGAAGCACCCCCAACGCGAAACTCCAGTATAACGGCGGCCATCGGCCAGGGTCAATCATATCGATTTGACAGGGGGAACTGGCGGTTTGGATATAAATGAGTTACTGTATCGGCGAATTATCATGAAAGATAACCGCAAAGACGAGGAGATATCTTCCCTCATAAATGAGGAGCGGCGAAGAGGCCGTCGTCCAAGAGACTCCGAAGCCGAAAAACTGAGAAAACAGCGGTTAGAAGCACTGCGCGATATTCTGCACTTGAAGAAGGAAGAAGACTTTCTCGCAGCTATCCGCGCGCTAGGGCACGGCGACGACCCGGCCGAGCTTGCGAATGCCTTGAAGATTTGGCGGGCTTTCTCTTCTTCAAGGAGGCCATGAGTTTTTTCACATCTTGAAGTTTCTTGGCTTGCTGCTGGGGAGTATAACTGGACCAACTCTTTTCGGTAACGCTTGCCAACTGCCTCACCGCTTTGTCTAGGGCTCGAGATTCGGTCGTCGGCTTCATAAATCCAATTCTGCGCCCAATTCCTTCCATCCGCAATCTCTTTAGGTGTGATGTGACTAATCACGGTTTCGCCTCGATGGGGCGCTGCTTGGCGGCTTCGGCCATGATTTTTTCGATTTCATCGGCGCTGCGGGGGAGCTTGCTGCTTAGAAGCTCATAACCCGTTTCTGTGACCAGAACGTCGTCTTCGATCCGCACGCCGAGATTTTCCTCGGGGATGTAAATACCCGGCTCGACGGTGACCACCTGGCCCGGCATCAGCGGCTTGCAGGAATCGCCGGGGTCGTGGACGTTCAGGCCGATGTTGTGGCCGAGGCCGTGGATGAAATACTGGCCGAGCGGCTTGCCGTTCTGATCTTTTCCGTGTGAGTTGATGTAATCGTAGGAAATCTTGTAGAGGCTCTGCTTGCCCTTGCGGCACATGTCCGCGCCGGGCTTCAACGCGGCGAGCGCGGCATTCTGCGCGCCGAGGACGATATCGTAAATTTCGCGCTGCCGCGGCGTGAACTTTCCGCTGGCCGGAACCGTACGCGTGATGTCCGCCGCATAGCCGGAATATTGCGCGCCAACATCCATCACCACGATGTCGCCGTCCTGAATCTTGCGGCCCAGCCTGTCGTAATGCAGCGCAGTGGAGTTCGGTCCTGCGCCGACAATGGGAGCGTACGCTTCGGCTTCCGACCCGCCCGTCGCGTGCACCTCCACCATCTTTGCGGCTACCTGATACTCCCAAAGCCCCGGCCGCATCATTTTGAAGGCGGCAAAGTGGGCGTCGAGCGATAGATCAACAGCCTCACGGAGAAATGCAATCTCGGTGGGTGACTTGATTAACCGTAGATCGGTGATGTTGGTGCGGATATCTTTCAGGCTAACCTGGGGCACGGCCAGCTTCAGCCAATCAACCGTCTCCTTCTCGTGCGGAAAGCCGCCCAGTTCCTTCTCGTAAGGAAGAACGGTGTAGAACGCCGGATAAAACCGGGCGAGCTTCTCAATCGTCGCGCGCATTTCCGAAAACGGCCGGACGTCGGCAAAGCCGGTGTGCGCCTGAATGCCGGGGTCGCTGGGGGACATGCGGACGCCATTCCACTTTTCTTTGCCGGGATTCTTCGCGGGAAGAAACAGGATTTCTCGCGGCCCCTGGAAATCGTCTTTTTTGGCCTTGCTGTCGGCAGGCGGCAGGAGGATCAGTCCCGCTCCCTCCTCGTTGTGGCCGGTGAGGTAGTAAAAATTTTCCTCCTGGGCGAAGACGTACGCCTGGGAATCTTCCTCCCGGCCGGAGAGACCGGTGAGGACGATCGGCGCGTCTGCAGCCGCGGCAAGTTTGGCGCGGCGTTGGGCGTAAACGGAGTTGGGCTCCCGTTCCCGGCGCTGCTGCGCAACGGCGGTGGGCGCAAAGGGAAGCAAGGCGATCGCCATCAGGATCAGAGTCCCGCAGCCAGACAGCAGGAACAGCCGGCGGGAACGCACACACGTATTCACTAGACCACTCATCCGGTCACCTCGGACCCCCACAGGGCAGGAGGGCAAGCCCAAGATTGTAGCGGAAGAGAGAAGAGGGAAGCAAAGAGGGGCCGCCTCCGCTGAAGCTGCGGCGGGCAGGCTAATTCCAGTTTCGCGGTGAATAGCCCGTTGCGCACCGCATGCTGAGGCAATCGAAACGCACCGAATGAGGGTGCTGCTTGATAAGAACGAAAGCCAGGCGGCGCCCGCTCGACGGATTTCTCGTGTTAGACTCCAGCTATGGAAGTGACCCTTCATATCCCGGACGATGTCGCGGAGCGGCTGTCCGCATCGGGGAGCGATCTCTCTCGCCGCGCCCTGGAAGCACTTGCTCTGGGCGAGTACAAGGCCGGCCGTTTGACAGAGGCACAGTTGCGGCAGCTTCTTGGCTTCCAGACTCGCGACGCGCTGGACGGGTTCCTGAAGTCACATGAAGTCTGGCTGAATTACACCAAGGAAGACCTCGAACGTGAGCGCGCGGCTTTGCGGCGCCTGGGCTTCGGAAGCTAAATGCGGGTAGTGGTCGCCGACGCGACTCCGCTCCATTATCTCATCCTCGTTGACGCCGTCCATGTTTTGCCCCGGCTTTTCGAGAGAATCTATGTTCCTGCCGAAGTTCGCGACGAACTAACCTGCGAGGCCACCCCTGCGCTCATACGAACGTGGATGCGAAAGTCCCCAGAGTGGCTTGAGGTCCTCGCTGCACCAATTATTCCTGCTGAAGATCATGCTCTGCAGGCGCTTGACTCAGGTGAAAGAGCGGCAATTGTGCTCGCTGCTTCCATTCGGGCCGACCTTCTACTCATTGATGATCGCGCGGGTGCAATTCTGGCTCAACGACGCGGCTTGGCGACAACGGGGACGCTGGGAGTCCTTGATGTGGCCTCCCAATTGGGGCTTGTTCAGTTGCAGGACGTTTTCGTACGTTTGCAGAAAACTAACTTCCGGTACCCACCCTCACTCTTGGAGACGCTGCTAGAAGAAGAGAAAAGCCGCAGGAAAAGAACCGAATAAGTGCCTCCGTCTGCCGGGAAATAGGCGGGCAAATGCCAATTGCCTTCGCCGACTTCCGGCAATGAACGACATCTCGATCAGCTTTATTCGCCGACTTTTTTGATGATGTGGGTGGGGATTGGACCGGCGTCGCGGCGTGCCGGGGGGAGTTTTGGAGTGGTCTTCTTTGGTTTCTTTACTTCGCGCTTGCCTCTGTCTTTGTTTCCCATGGTGGATAGATTGCCACAGGTTGGTTGGTGTTGCTAGGGAAATGAGGCCCACGGTAACTGCCGCACCTCCGGCGCTAGGAGTCTGTGGTGGGCGCGATCCCAGAGCTCACCCTTCGGCTCCGCTCAGGGCAGGCGCACTGGGCTAATGTCTTTCGCGCCTCCAGCGATAGGGGTGCTCGCAGTGCGGACGGTGCGGAGTTTGTAGTGGCCGGTCTTAAGACCGGCCACTACAAATGGAATAGGAGCGGACCCACCCTATGCGAACGGCGGATACGGTGGGCCATCAACACATTAAGTAAGTGACTCGGGAGCAGGGATGATGACAGGACGTGTGGGTGATTGTTAGACTGGAAGTGCCAGCCCCACTACATTTGTTCATTGGAGGAGAGATGAAGAGGTCGCTATTCAGCGCCGTCGGACCTGTCTTGGTGTTGTTATTGGGACTAATCTTGACGTCACCTGGGACCGCGTTGGCCCAGGATCATGTGGTCTCACCGGGAGAGATTCAGAAGGATGCTGCGGGCGCATCGGCTGCTCGACAGCAGCATGTGCAGCAGTTGGATGGGTTTCTGTCGTCGAAAGAAGCCCAGCAAGCGCTGAAATCGGCGCACATGGACGGCCAGGAAGTGAAAGCGGCCGTGCAGCAATTGGATGACGAGGACCTGGCGCGTCTTTCGGCCCGCGCCGAAAAGGCCCAGCGGGACTTTGCGGCGGGAAGCCTTTCCGACCGTGACCTCTTGATCATCCTGGTGGCAGTCGCGGCGTTAATCCTGATTATCGTGGCCGTGCGTTGAGATGAAACTGCGTCGCATCCTCGGGCTGGTGCTGTTCTTGGTGGCGGGCGTGGGATTTGCGCTTGCCGAGGAGACGCCCAGCCTGTGGATTGACGTGCCATTCGTGGCGCAGGTGAAGAACGGCTGCGGTTCGGCAGCGATGGCGATGGTGATGGAGTATTGGGAGAAAAAGACAGGGCGCACCGCGCAAGGGTCAGCGGATGCCGGCAAAATCCAGGCAACGCTTTATTCGCCCGCGGAAGAGGGAATTCCGGCGAGCGCGATGAAACGGTATTTTGAGAGTGCGGGCTACCGGACGTTTGCGTTTGTGGGCGATTGGGGCGAACTGAGGCATCATCTGGAACGCGGGCGGCCGCTTATCGTGAGCCTGAAGGCGAGCGGGCCGCATGGGCCGCTGCATTATGTGGTTGTGGTGGGAATCGACTCGGCGAAGGGTACCATTTACGTGAACGACCCGGCGCAGCAGAAGATGCTGCGGATTTCGCGAGAGGGATTCGAGTCTGAATGGAGCGCCACCGAGCATTGGACGTTGCTTGCCGTACCGCGAAACCCCGATTGATTTTCTTTCTGCTGCTTTTCTTTCTCCCTGTGCGCGGGCTGGCGCAGACCGGTGATGCGGCGGGAGAGAAACTTTCCGAAATAAAAAAACTTTACGAAGCGGGAAATTGGGACGGCGTGATGCGCGCGGCTGCGCAATCGCCGGAGGCGTCGGCTGACTTACTGCTTTATCGCGGGCTGGCCCTGGCGCATTTGCAGAGCTGGGAAGAGGCAAAGGCTGCGTTTGCGGCTGGGCGAGCGAAGGCGCCGGGCGACCCGCGTTTTCTGATCGAGTTGGCTGGAATTGCGTACCGGGAGAAGCAATTTTCTGTGGCCAAGCGTGATTTGCGGCTAGCTTTGACGATGAATCCGAAAGATGAGTATGCCAACAATTTTCTGGCTTCGATTTATTTTCAGGAAGGGAACCTGGAAGCGGCGCTGAAATATTGGAATCGAGCAGCGAAGCCGAAGCTGGAGGATTTGACGTTCGACCCGGCGCTGAAACTGCGGCCGCTGGTGGTGGATCGCGCGTTTGCGTTTGCGCGTGGCGGCGAATGGCAGCGAGAAAAGTTTTTGACGACGCAGGCGCGGTTGCGGGCGCTGGATTTGTATCCCGGAATGTTTTTCGAATTGCGGGCGCATGATGACGGCTCGTTTGACCTGGGATTCCATGCGGCCGAGCGGAATGGCTGGGGCAGTTCGAAATGGGAAGGACTGGTTTCGCTGTTGCGCGATACGCCGTACCAGGCGGTTGATCCGGAGTTTTACAACCTGGGGCGCGCGGGAGTGAATTGGGTTTCGACTTATCGCTGGGACGATGAGAAGCGACGCGTGTTTACCGAGGTTGCTGCGCCTGTATTTGAAAATCCGGCGGTGCGTTTTCGGGTTTATTTTGACGGGCGCAATGAAAATTGGAATATCACGCATACATTTACACCAGGGAGTCCATCCTTTGCGCGACTGAACGTGGAAAAAGCTGCGACGGGTGCGGAGATGCGGTTTATTGAGGGCGGGCGGTGGGAGTGGAGCGCGGGGGTGGAGTACAGCTACCGCGGATTTCGAAATGCGTTTGGAATTCCGGCGGCAGCCGCGCCGTTTTTTACCGACGGCTCGGCGATTGCTTTGCGATCGAGTGTGCAGCGGTGGCTGATCCGCTTTCCGGAACGGCGATTCACTTTGAATTCTAGCGGGAGCGCGGAATTCGGAACCTTCTTCAGGGATCCGCTCGGAAGATACGGACGGCTGGAAGGGACACTGGCCGCTCGCTGGCTGCCAAGGGCGCGCGGAGACGATTACGAAACGCAGGTGAGTCTGCGGGGTGGACGCACGATCGGAGATGTGCCGTTCGACGAGTTATTTACGCTGGGATTCGATCGAGACACGCCGTTGTGGCTGCGCGGACATCCCGGGCTGCGGGGTGGGCAAAAGGGAGATGCGCCGCTGGGAAGGAATTTTGTGCTGGTGAATGCGGAGACGGACAAGATTGTTTATCGGAATGGGATTTTCACGGTTAAAGCGGGGCCGTTTGTGGACACCGGAAAAACGTATGACCCTTCGGGATATTTCGGATCACCGAAGTGGCTTTGGGATACGGGAGTGCAGGCGAAGATCCGCGTGCTCGGCGGTGTGCAGGTTGTTCTTGGGTATGGAAAGGATTTGCGTTCGGGAAGGAATTCATTTTTCACGACGGTGACGAAATAGCGCGCAGAGAACTGCTGCAGGGTGTCAGGTGGTTTGACGTTTGAGGAGATTCACGGCGAGAGCCTGAACCTGGGCGCGGGTTTCATCGAGCGTGCCGGAGCAATTGATGGTGTAGGTGGCGCGCTTGAGTTTTTCTTCGAGCGGAAGTTGGGCGGCGATGCGGCGGCGGGCTTCGGTTTCGCTCATGCCGCGAGCGCGGAGGCGTTCGAGTTGTTGCTCTGGCGTGCACCAGGCGACGACGAGGCCGTCGAGCCTTGCGGCCATGCCGGCTTCGATGAGCAAGGCTGCTTCGACGAAGGCCGCGGTGTGAGCGCCGCTTTTTTGCCAGTCTTCGAGCTGGCGGAAAACGATTTGGTCAACGCGCGGATGAAGGATTGAGTTGAGCTTCGCAAGTTTTGCGGGATCAGCGAAGACGATTGCCGCGAGTTTGTGGCGGTCGATGTTGCCGGAGGAGCCGGCTAGATCGGCGCCGAAGGATTGCAGAATTTCGTGGTGAGCGGTTTGGCCGGGTTCCATGAGTTTGTGGGAGATGGAATCGGCATCGAGGACGGGGAAGCCGAGTTCGCGGAGAATCGCGGCGACAACACTTTTGCCGCTGGCGATGCCGCCGGTTAGTCCGAGTTTCAGCATTAAGTCGCGCAACTCCTTGGGCCAAGAACGGCCGCCCTACAACAATAAGAAATAAATCAGAAAATTCTAGGGGCGCGCGACCGCGGCGCTTGAGGCGCGGCGGAGGCGAGCGGCTTTCACCGTGTTGCTCATTAGCATGGTGATGGTCATGGGGCCGACGCCGCCGGGGACGGGAGAAAGCGCGCCGGCGACCTGGATGGCGTCAGGGTGAACGTCGCCGAGGAGGACGTTGCCCTTGGCGCGGAATTTTTCAAGGCGTTCGGGAAAATTGCGGAGGAGTTGCGCGGCTTCGGCGGCATCGGTGACTTTGTTGGTGCCAACGTCGATCACGGCGGCGCCGGGCTTGCCTGCCGCGGCAGGCTTGATCCAGTCGGGCTGCACGTAACCGGCTTTGCCGATGGCGGCGACGAGAATGTCGGCGCGGCGAATCACGTCGGGGAGATCGCGCGTTTTCGAATGGCAAATCGTGACGGTGGCGTTGGCGTGGAGCAGAAGCAACGCCATGGGTTTGCCGACAATGTCGCTGCGGCCAAGGACGACGGCGTTGGCGCCTTCGATGGGAATTTTATTGCGGCGAAGAATTTCCATGCAGCCGGCGGGCGTGCAGGCGACGAGGCCGGGGCGATTGCTGACGAGCCTGCCCATGTTGACGGGATGGAAGCCGTCCACGTCTTTGGCGGGATCGACGGATTCGAGGACGCGCTTCGAATCGATTTGCGAGGGGAGGGGAAGCTGGATGAGGATACCATCCACGTTGTCGTCGGCGTTGAGGTCGCGGACGAGTTGCAGCATGTAATCGGTGGAGACGCCGGCGGGAGGGGTGTGCAGCCAACTGGCAATACCGAGCTGTTCGCAGGCGGCGATTTTGCTTCTGACATAGAGCTGCGAGGCGGGATTTTCGCCGACAAGGACGGCGGCAAGGCCGGGGCGGATGCCCTGCGCATGGAGCTTGACGATATCGGATTGCAGTTCGGAGAAGATTTCGTCGCGGATTTTCAGGCCGTCGAGGATGCGTGCGGGCATTGAGTGTTCACTTTCCTTGTGCTTCGGAATTCAAATGATAGCACGTGAGAAGAAACAAGGAAGTAATGAAGCAGCGATGTAAAGAAGCAACGAGGCAATGGTGCCGAGAATTTAGAGGGCACTCAGGGAAATCAGGGCGGTCATGGTGTGCGCTTGAGCCGGAGCGAGAGTGATGGCGTGGTCGCCGACGTTGCAGGTTTCCACGCAGACAAATTGGCGCCACTCGTCGGCGCCCAGGTCGGACATGGCTTTCGCTTTTTCGAGCCAGGGATTCCAGACAACGGTGTCGCGGGAGTCTTCCTTGGCGACGAGCACGCGACGACGAGCCGCAGGATCCTCGATCTCAACCGTTGCAAGCGTGTTGCGGTAAATGCGATCCGTTTCCGCGGAGAGCGTTACGTCGCCGTGCTGATGCTTTTCGCGATGGGCGTTGGTTTTGTCGAGATAGGCGACGCCATTCAGGCCGCGCAGCCGAACGGCTTCGATGTTGCCGACGTGAAAGTAGGAATGGAGAGCTTCCTCGAAACGGAAGGAAGAGGTGCCGTGGTTCGTGACGATGAGTTCGAGACGCAGCTGTTCGCCGAATGTGGCGCAGAAGAGCAGATGATAATCGCCGAACCAGGTTTTCTGGGTGGCATCGTTGGCGGAGGAGGAGAAGGCGACGGTAACGTTGTGGTCGGCGTGGGTGATACCTTCCAGTTGCCAGGGTTTTGTGCGCACCAGGCCGTGCGGCGGGGAATGCGGATCCTCGGCGCGGGTGGAGAACCACGGAAAACAGACGGGCACGCCGCCGCGAATCGCGGAGCCATCCTGCCACTTCGATTTCGAACTGACGTAAAGGACTTCTTCGGCGCCAGAGGGTTTCCAAGAAGTGACGTGCGCTCCGTGAAGATAAATTTCACCTGAGGCCCGCGGGGCGGTGACCTGCACGCAAGGGAGTCCGCCGCGACCATCCACGATTTTAGCGATGCCGGAAATCTCAAAGCGCCGATTCAAATCGCTAAGTGGAGCAGGCGTTGCCATGGGAAAACCTCCTTGGGAAACAGGCCGGGGGCCGCATGAGAGCAGATGCCCAAAGTAGCATAAATTCGGTAAGTTTTCGCGTAATGGAGTGCGTGATAATCGCGATTGAAACCAATTCAGCGCGGTGGACTCTAATTCAGCAGAGGTGGCGGGATGCCGATATTCGGAGATGACGGTGGAAGGCGGGCGAAAGAGAAGCAGGCGAAGGCCGAGGGGCGGCTGCCTCCCGGACAGTCGTTGACGATCAAATGGCCGGTGCTGCACTACGGAAGCGTGCCGCATTTTGACGCGGCGAAATGGGATTTTAAGATCAGCGGGCTGGTGGAAACGCCGCTGCGCCTGACATGGGAAGAGTTTCGCGCGCTGCCGCAAGTGGAATCCACCAGTGATTTTCATTGCGTGACGCGCTGGAGCCGGCTGGACAATCGGTGGAAAGGCGTGCGGTTCACGGATGTGGTGGAACGCGCGAAGGCCAAACCGGAAGCCGAATACGTGCTAGTGCTCGCCGAGGAGGGATATACGTCGAATATCCCGCTGAAGGATTTGTTGCGGCCGGATGTCCTGTTCGCTTTCGAACATGATGGCGAGCCGTTGACCGCGGAACATGGCGGGCCGCTGCGCCTGATTGTGCCGCATCTCTACGCGTGGAAAAGCGTGAAATGGGTGCGCGGGTTCATGCTGTTGGACCACGACCGGCTGGGATTCTGGGAACGCAACGGGTATCACGCGTATGGGGATCCCTGGAAAGAGCAGAGGTATTCGGGAAGTTAAGAATCCGGCGGAGACGAATCTGGGAAGAGGTCGGGAGCCTCGGCAAGGAGAATCTCTCGGACTTGGGTTTCCAGCAGCGGTACATCAGCTATTACCGTTTGCCAGACGATGTCCAGATCGAGAGAAAAATATTCATGGGCGATATAGTTTCGGAAGCTGGAAATCGCGTGCCAGGGGACATTGGGATAACGCCTCTTGAGGACAGGCGAAAGTCGAGAGGCTGCTTCACCAATCACAAACAGCTGATGGAGAAAACCACTCTGTAGTAGAAGGTCGTGAGTCAGGTCGCCGCGATTTTTGCCCTTTTTGAAAGTTACAAGCAGCTTCGCCGCTGCGAGAATATCCAGCAGGCGCTGACGATCATCCCGCATAGACAGGTTCGAGTTGTTGCAGAATTCTCTCGCGCACCAGGGGCCGAAGCCCGCGCTTCGAAACCAAATCTACCTTGCGAAGAAGAAGGGCTTCCAGCTCTGCCTGCAGTTCTCCGAATTGCAAGAGTCCTACCGGCACGCCTGCATCAAATTCCACAAGCAGATCAATATCGCTGTCCGGACGAAAATCAACTCCCAGGGCCGAGCCGAACAGGCTCAGTTCCCGCACATGGTGCCGGCGGCAGATCGTGGCAATTTCCGCTTTTTTGTCCAGGAGCAAGGAAGTATACGCCATAGGTTCCCTCCCGGTTAGAATAAGACAAAACCGACCCCGATGGAATGAAGAGCGTGGGGGAAGTGCGCCTTTCCTAAGCATCCGAGTGCTTCGAACGCTGTACACGCAAGGAATATAGGTTTTCCGGCCTGTCCTATTTGTTATTACGGACGATCTTGCCGTTTTTCATTACGAAGTTTACCTTGCGCAGAGATTCGATGTCCTGGAGCGGATCCGTGGGCATGGCAATGATGTCGGCAAAGAGGCCGGGAGAAATGGCGCCACGTTCCTTGGAGATTCGCAGGAGTTCCGCGCCGTTGGTGGTCATGGCCTTGAGAGTGTCGGCCGGCGTCACGCCCGCGGCGCGCCATACGGCCAGGTAGTCCCAGACCATGTCCGCGCGTGTATGGCCGGGCATTTCGGTCACTGTATCCGAGCCAAAAGCCATCTTTACGCCAATCTTGTTTGCGTTGCTCAGCCTTTCGATGATTTGTTTACCCAGTTTGTTGGCGTCGGCCAGGGTTTCGTTGGAAGGGTTGAGCCCCGCGAGATGCGCCGCGGGAAAATCCGTGCCGACGAGATACGTGCCCTTTTCCTTCATCAGCTTCAATTGAGCTTCGGTCAACGTGAAACCGTGTTCGACGGAATCAGCGCCTCCCCGAATTACATTGTCTGCGGCGCGGCCTCCATATACGTGAACAGCAAGTGCCCGCCCGGCATTGTGCGCTTCATCCGCGGCGGCGCGAATCTGTTCCTCGGTATAAAAATAATCGCTGTTGTCCGCGGCGAGTTTGATGACGTCCGCTCCGTAGTAAATGTTTTGGTGAATGGCTTTGCGAATTTCGTCGGGACTGTCGGCGTCTATATATTCGTGCAGCCAAAAGGAGCCCACCTCCTCCGGCATGCCTTTGGATTGACCGCCGAACGGGCCGATGATTTTTCCCGCGCATTGCAAAGTGGGCATTTCGATCCAGCCGTTGTGAGTGGCTTTCTTCAAATCGTTGCAGGCGTAATCGGCTTCGTTGCCGACTTCGCGCATGGTGGTGAACCCGGCGTTCAGAAGGACCTGGCCGTTGTGCAACCCGCGGAGGGCTCGGAAGGCCGTGGATTCTTTCAAATACATCGCTTCGAATGGCGCCTTGCCGGGAATTTCCTGGAAGGTGATGTGGGTATGCGCGTCAATCAAGCCGGGCATCACCCATTCTTTGGAAAGATCAACGACCTGAGCGTCTTTTGGAATGGCAATGCCGGAGCCAACAGCGGTGATTTTGCCGTTTTCGACGAGGATGATCTGATCCTTGCTGACGGAGCCTTTGGCGGGATCAAGCAGATTCCCGGCGCGGATGGCGATAGTTTGCGCGGCGGCCGGCAAAATGAAAGTAAAAAAGAGAACAATAAATTTTCGAAACATGTGGTTTCCCCTGAACAGACGGCGCGAAGTATAACACGCGAACCGAAACGGCGAGGGATGCTTAATTACACGTAGTTCCGGGAACCGTCGACCAGAGGAGCATTGATAAAGCTTAGACCTTTCTGAGGTGAACTCGGCGCGGGCCGAACGCGATGAGGCGAGGCGGAATATCACGCACAATCGGGATTTTTGCGAACAGGCGAAGCTGCCAGGGCACGTTCCCAGCCTGTGCGGTATTCAGGGCCCCGGCGATGATGCGTCTCTGCAGAAAGGATTGGGTCGACTGAATCACGCGGATCGGCCACTCGCGCTGGCGCTGCACCTCGGCGAGATCGCCATCGGAAACGCGGCCGGATTTCAGTCCAGCAGTCAGAACGTTTGCGGAGACCACCGCATCCTGAATGGCATAGTTGATGCCTACACCGCCGACGGGTGACATCACGTGTGCGGCATCGCCGATCAAGAGCAGGCCGGGCTTGTGCCAGAGCGGGCAGCGGCTGGATTCGACTGAGAGCAGAGTGATCTGATGCCAATCGGCAAGCGACTCGGCATGGGGGGCAAAACGCGGTTCGATCTGGGCGATGCTGCTGCGAACAGATTCCACACCCGCAGCGCGGAGCTGCTGATACTCTCCCTTCGGGAATACCAGTCCAGCCTGCCAATAGTCGTTGCGCTCCAGAAGAATGAAGATGCGACCGCCTCCGATGCCGCCGAACGCGCCGCCCACGATTCCAGGTTCGCCGGGCAATTTGGGAAGGCGAAACCACAGCACATCCATTGGAGGGGAAGTCTTAACCGGCTCAAAACCCGCCAAGCGGCGGAGCAGGGAAAATCGGCCGTCCGCGCCGACCGTAAGCGGGGCGCGGATTTCGTGGGCTCCGTCCGGGGCCAGATAACGAACACCGCGTATGGCCCCGTTTTCTTTCAACAGTTGAGTCACGTTGGCATGCATCACGAGTTTGAAGCACGGATACTTGGCGGCTTCGCGGGTGATGAATTCAAGGAAACGCACTTGAGGCACGAGCAGGATGTAAGGGAATCTCGTCTTGAGGCGGGCGAGATCGAAGGGGCGGAAGTCGCCGTCCGCAAACTTGATCGTCGGCCCGGAAATTTTGGTATGGGGAATTTCGTGAAGTTTGTCCGCAAGGCCAATCTGATCGAGGATTTCGAGAGTAGAGGGATGAATGGTGTCGCCGCGGAATTCGCGGTCGAAGTCCTTGTGCATTTCAAGGAGTGTGACAGGAATGCCGCAACGGGCCAGGAGCAACGACAACATCGCGCCAGCAGGACCGCCACCGACGATACAGCAGGAAGCTTCCTGGACGTCTCGGAGTTCCTCGTCTGTAGATCGAGCGGAAGCAGCGGGCGGAGCGGCCATGGATCGTTTCACCTCGGTCCCGGAAATCTTGCACTGTGAGGAATCTAACGACAATTGGGGAAGTTGGCAAGAAATCCCATTTCGAGCAGATCGCTTGCCAGGCGCGCATTCACAGCTTTGCAACACGAAGTCAAATATAATGCTGCCATGCAAAGAGAGAAAATTAGCCGTTGGTTTCTGGGAATG
>Ga0137418_10000966_pt1 | contig 26371 bp, 28 predicted proteins | sample CZODoug3_1_2_16f_FD_122242 | JGI IMG/M metagenome (GOLD analysis project Ga0137418, IMG submission 122242) | Vadose zone soil fungal communities from Angelo Coast Range Reserve, California, USA - CZODoug3_1_2_16fungal (Hybrid Assembly) | ecosystem: Environmental > Terrestrial > Soil > Vadose...
CGACGACATGGCGCCGCCGACAGCCGCGATCGTATCCCGCGGTCGGCCAGACTGAGCGCGGCGCTGAGGACGGCCGAGGCCACGCTTGCGATCAGGAGAAACCTCGGAGACTCGTCCCAGCGCATGCCCCCCAATCATAGCGGCGGAACGTGCACTCCGTGCCCGATCTGGGAAAAAATGCCGAAAAGGTTGGAGCGGGGGGCCCATAATCCTCAGGACTCGGCCGGAAATCTGTGGGCACCTGGCCGGCTGGCCGATTCTCGTCGTTTTACTCCTGTCGGCTGGCTGCGGCGTGCACTACTGGGAACGTCCTGGTGCCGAAGTCCAGGACTTCCAGCAGGACAGCCAGGGCTGCGTAACCGAGGCCAAAGTCGCTCGCTTGAACATCGAGCCCGAGCAGATCTATCGCGCTTGCATGCGCGCCCGGGGATGGGAGCGCGTGAAGCCGGGCGTGCCCGAGCGCAACCAGTTCAGGGGCCCTGAAGACGTGGCGGATTTCGACAACCCGCCGTCGCCCACGACCGGCCACGGCAGCGCCCACAGTGACGCGACGACCGACATCGCCTGCCGGCAGCCGAGCGCTTCGCGGCCGCCCGGCGTGGTCTGCCGGTCGAGATAGGAAAGAATCGGCGATGGCGGGAGCCAGACGATACCGCTTCGTAGAGGCCTGGGGCCTTCTTCAGATCGTTGTGGGCTGTCTTGTGATGCTCCTGGGCGCGCTGGCCGCGATCGCAATACTTTCACCGTGGCAGGCCGACGTCGTCGCGAGGGTGCCGACCGAGTGGCGCGCCCGGCTCGCGCCCGCCGCCATCGCCGGTCTTCTACTCGCGATCGTCCTCGGCGGTTCGCTGGTGCTGAGTGGTCAGTTGCTTCTCCTGCTTCGCGACATCCATAGCCACCTCGCCCGCCTTGACGCGCGCGACCGCCGGCGCGGGCGCGAGTCTGGTCTCTCGGCGGCTCAGCCAGACGCAACTTCTCGACTCCTTCCCCGGCGGTGATCGCCCGCCCTGGTGTCATGGCCTAGCGGGAGGCTGCCGCACGCCTCGCTTCTTGCATCACACCGCCGGCGGTCACGATGCCGGCAGGCGTGACGTCGAGGCCGGCGGCGCGGAGGGCACGCGCCACCCAGGTGTTACACGTGTTGAACAGGTGATACCGGCTTCGCGCGGCGTAGAACCGGCTTGCGCCATCGAGGCCGGGTGCCAGCCGCGCGGAACGGCTCTGCTCGTCTCGCTGGTACTCCTCGTGAAAGAGCCGTGTCATCGCGTCGAACCCGCGGCGTGAAACCCTGAGCTCGACGACGTCACTCGCCGGAAAGTACGCATGGACCGGCGCGCCGAAGCCGACGACGTGAAGCACGCTCCCCGACGTGAACAACGCGGCCTTGACCGCCAGCCAGCCCGTGGCGCGGTCGGCCATGTAGAATTCACGGTCTCCCCACGCGACCTCGACGAACGCGGCTTCGACGAAGTCGTTCACCCCGGGCCAGATCGTTGCGTCGATGTCGGTCCGGCGGACGACGATCGCGGTGTGCCAGCCATGATCGACGACCCAGATCGTGTGGGCGAGTCCATCGCGGCTGGCCGTCTCGCGATTTGCCGACGGCCCGACGCATCCAGCGACGAGCGCGACGGCAACGAGAACGGTGCGAGGCGGATCATTGGTCCCACCCTCGGCACTCTATACCGGTGACGAAACGCTGACGCGCCGGTAAGACTTACTCGGTAGTTTTTCCCGGCAAACTGGTACTTCTTTCCCCCCTCGCCTTTCGATCCGATCGACCTCGCTTCAACGAGAACGCAGACTTGCTCGACAATGCGCCGGTGGCACGCGGGGTGCTCAATCAATAGGACGAGACACCAAAGCTCCCAAAGGGGGTCGACGATGCGCCGTAGAGAATTGCTCGTGACGGTCGGTACCGGGCTCGCGATGGTCGCGCTGCCAATCGGTAGCTTGGCGCGCGCGAACCACATCAAGATCGACGGCAACCAGCCGCCGGCGATGCCGCCGAATCCGGCGCCGGCTTCGTCGCAGACGATCCACGCTGACCACATCACGGCGCAGCAGGTTCGCGCCGACACGATCTATGCCAACAAGATCGACGCCGACGACATCCAGGGCCAGATCCACCAGTCCAAGGACGTGAAGGTCGGCGATACGCGGGGTCAGATCAAGGCACCCGAGGTGACGGCATCGGTCATCTACGCCGAGGAGATCTCGGCGAACACGGTCGTCGCGCAGAACGTCTACGTCCGCGACCTGCGCCGCCGGTGACCGGCGCGCGCGTTTCATATCGGTGCCCGAGCGCCTGATTCGATGGCGACGCCGGTTCAGATCGTCGTGACACCCGGCTCGGGCGATACCTTGATCGCATCCCCCCCCGACCGGCGCCACAGCGGTCATCACGTTCACGGCCTCACCGGCGATTCGCGCGGCGATCAGACGGGGAAACGGTACGCGATCGTAGGCGAAGGCATCGCGCCATCCCAGCGTGTCGACGGCCATGATCAGCCCGAACGGCAGGCCCACGAGCAGCGCGCGCCAGCCGAGCGCGCGCGGTGGCGGTGAGGCCGAGACCATCGCGCGCCGCCGGTGCGCGGCGAGACTGCACGGCTCAGAAGCGCAGGTTGATCTTGCCGACGATGAACGGCGCGGCGCCGATGTCGATCCGGTTGTCGTGGCGGTCTGAGTACCCATCGCCCTCGAAGTAGAATCGGTTGAACGCATAACCGCCGGTCACCTCGAATCCGATGTGCCGCAGATCGAAGCGGACTCCGGCGTAGAGCCGCATCTCACGGTAGAAGATCTTGTCGTCCTTGTCTTCCCGATCCGCGCGATAGAAATGGTCGCTGTCCCACTGGAATCCGACGTAAGCCCGTAACGGCCGGAAGATCTCCCAGGTCGCGCGCGACCGAACCGTCCAGATTGGGAGGTACTCCGCGTCGAGCGTGAGGCTCTCGAACGGTCTGAACCGGATCATCGAGAACGGAAAACCGATGACGGCGGTAAATTTGTCGGACGGCACCCACGCGTACGCGATGCCCGGAACCGGGAGAGTCTGGCCGAACACCTGCTCGTCGCTCGCGTAGATCAGCGTGAAGATCCACGAGTTGCGCTCACCTTGCGGGACGCGCAGGAGCGCGACCAATCGGAAGTACATCTCGTCGACGCTGTTGAAGGGCTCGTCGGCGGCGGAGCCGACGGTCAGCGCCACGCCGCCGGTCCAGCCGTTATCGAACTTGTGTCGATAGCTGACACTGGCACTCGCGTCCCAGAGCTCGCTCGGAAACCGACCGCCGACCACCGGGAACCGCGCGCGGGTATCGATGTCCTGATAGAGCGTCTTTGCAGAGAACGCGAATTCATTTGTGGAATCTTGATAGAGAGGGGTGAAGAGGGTGACTCGCTGCTCGGTCATCGTGAAGTGAGTTTCCTGATCCTCGACTTTGCGCTCGGGATAGAAGGTATATCGATAGTCAGCCCGCGGGATCTGCTTGCCCATCTCCGGGTTGAGCCACATCTGGAGCTCGGACTGCGCGGCTGCCGGGACCGGTCGAATCGCCAGCAGCGCCACGCCGAGAACCAGCACACCCACCAGCCGAGCGGGAGGCATCCGGGACCCTCCTCTGCCGGCCTCGATTGGGATGGTGCGGTGAGCCCGGCGTCCAAGTCCACCCCGGTCAGCAAGAGCCGGGCCAATGGTGCCGACGGAGCGGTTCAATCGGCCGGGCATCGGCGTGCCGTTATGACGTAGTGTGTGGATGTGAGCGCCGTCGAGCCGGTCACCGAAGGGCAGATCTCGCCCGCCCGCCGGTGGGCCATCACCTTCTCCGTGATGATGGTCACGGTGATGCAGGTGCTCGACACCTCCATCACCAACGTGGCCCTGCCCCACATGCAGGGCTCGTTCTCGGCCAGCCTCGACGAGATGTCCTGGGTGATCACGTCCTACCTGGCCGCCAACGCCGTCATCATCCCGGCCAGCGGCTGGCTCACCGCGGTGTTCGGGCGCCGGCGCTTCTACCTGATCTGCACGGTCACCTTCACGGTCAGCTCGTTCCTGTCCGGCATCGCGCCCAATCTCGAATTCCTCGTGGCGATGCGGATTCTCCAGGGGCTCGGCGGCGGGCCGGTGATCCCGATGGCGCAGGCCATCATGTGGGAGATCTTTCCGCTCAAGGAGCGCGGCACCGCGATGGCCGTATGGGGCTTCGGCATCATGCTGGCTCCAATCTTGGGGCCCACGGTGGGCGGCTGGATCGCCGACAACTGGTCGTGGCGCTGGATCTTCTACATCAACCTGCCGATCGGCGTGGTCGGCTTTCTGGCGGCGAGCGCGTTCCTCTTCGATCCCGAGCACATCCGCCGGCCGACGCGCATCGACGGGCTGGGGCTCGCGCTGATGGTGCTCGGCTTCGGCGCCATGCAGTACGTGCTCGACCGCGGCGAGCGTGAGGACTGGTTCGAGTCGGGCTGGATCGTCGGCCTCAGCGTGATCGCGGTGTGCGCGCTGGCCGGCTTCATCGCGCGCGAGCTGCTCACGGACCACCCGGTCCTCGACTTCTCGGTCTTCAGCGACCGCAACTTCACCCTCGGGGCCGCCCTCGTGTCGCTGAGCGCCTTCGGCCTCTACGCCAGCATGCTGCTCGTCGCGCTCTACACGCAGAAGGTCCTCGGGTACGACGCGTGAACGCGGGGCTCGTTCTGGCGCCGGGCGGGGTGGGCAACATGATCTCGCTCGTCATCGCGGGCCGCCTCATCGCCCACGTGGACCAGCGCTGGCTGCTCGCCATCGGCCTCGTCCTCAACGGCGTCGGCCTCCTGATGATGTCCCACATCACGCTGTCCGTGGATTACTGGACGCTCGTCTGGCCGCGCTTCGTGCAGGGGCTCGGTCTGGGGTTCACGTTCGTGCCGCTCACGACGCTGGCCCTGGCCACCGTCGCCAAGGACCGCCTGGGCAACGCCACCGCCGCCTTCAACGTCGTGCGCAACATCGGCGGCTCCATCGGCATCGCGCTGGCCACCACCTACCTCGTGCGGCGCAGCCAGCACCACCAGATGACGCTCGTCGGGCACGTCGACGTCTGGAGTGCTCAGACCACGCGGCGGCTCGGCCTGTGGGCGCGCCACTTCTGGGACCGCGGCGCCGACACCTACACGGCCAGCCGGCGCGCCACCGCCATGCTCTACAACGACACGGTCATCCAGGCGCAGGTGCTCGCGTACGCGGACGAGTTCTGGATCCTCTCGACGTTCTTCTTCGGCGTCCTGATCCTGCTGCCGCTGATGCGGCGCGTGCGCCCGGAGCCCGGCCCGAGCGGCGAGCGTGTGGAGGGCCTGCCGACGGCGGTGGAGTAGGCCGCCGGCCGATCAGCGCTCACGGAGCAGGGCGCGCACGTCGAGCCCGGCCTGCCGCTGGTTCAATACCCCTTGCGCTTGTCGATCAGCGCGAGCAGCGGCCGGCCGTCGGCGAGGCGGCGGAGGTTCTCGCAGAACGTCGCGATGGCGCGCCCGGCGCGGCGGGGCGAGCCGCCGGCGGTGTGGGGTGTCACGACCACGCGCGGATGCCGCCAGAGCGGGTGCCCCGCCGGCAGCGGCTCGGGGTCCGTGACGTCGAGGCCGGCGCCCCAGATCAAGCCCTCGTCCAGTGCCGTCATGAGGTCGTCGCCGTAGACGATCTCGCCCCGCGTGACGTTCACCAAGATGGCGTGGCGCTGCATGCGGCGGAAGAGGTCGCGCGTGAAGAGGTGGTGGGTCGCCTTCGTGAGCGGCAGCGCGATGACGACGACGTCGGCGGCGCCCAGCAGGTCGTGGAGGCGGTCCGCCTTCCACAGCGTCACCCCGGGCTCGGGCGGGACGCTGTCGATGTCGACCGCGAGCACCTTCATGCCGAAGCCGAGGGCACGCCGGGCGACGGCGCGGCCGGTGCCGCCCAAGCCGACGATGCCCATGGTCTGCTCCCACAGCTCGCGCTGCTCCCGGCGGATCGGCTCGCGCAGGCGGAAGTCGGGCTCGCGCAGCGCGGTGTGCACGCCGCGCGTGAGCGCGAGCAGCAGGGCGAAGGCGTGCTCGGCCAGATGGATGCCGACCTCGCCCTTCTCGGAGGCCAGGATCACGTCGCTCTCGACCAGTTCGGGCGACAGGATCGAGTCCACGCCCGCGCCCAGGCAGTGGTAGTAACGGAGCTGCCGCGCCTCCGCGAAGATCTCGGGGCTCACGCGGCCGAACAACACGTCGGCGTCGACGATCTCCTCGCGCTGGCGGTCGGGCGTCTTCGCCACCACGAGCACGGAGTCGTCTCCGGCGGCGGCGAGGATCTCGGCGTCCTGCTCCGGCGTGAGCGAGGGCACCAGCGTGGAGATGGGCGTATAGACGATCTTCATGCTGAGCTCTCCCTCGTCAGGGCGCGCCGGCGCCGGCAACCGCCCCGCGGGCTGCGGACAGCCGGCGCGGCGCGTGCACGACCACGGGCGAGCCGTCGGCGATCAGCGCCGAGGCCGGCGCTCGCGACAGCGCGGCTGCGAACGCGCGGCCGTAGAGGCGCCCCACGTCCATCGTCAGCGTCGCGCCCGCTGCCGTCCAGGTGCGCCACGGCGGGTGCTCCACCTCGTACTCCACGGTGCCGCCGTCCCGCTGGCGTGTATAGCCCCAGTGATGCCGGGTGATGAACGCGGCCTCCGAGCCGGGCTCGGGCTGTGCCGGCGTGCCGACCGCCGTCGCCGCCAGCGTCTCCCAGCCGCCACCGATCCGCCACTCGTACGTGAGCCGCCCGGGGGGCTCGGTGGCTCCAGGCGGCGTGACGCTGCGCATGCGGAGCGCCCGATACGGCTCGTTATAGGCGAGCCGCGCGACGAGCGCAACGGCGACGCGCGAGACCAGCTCGCGCACGAACACGACGCCGCGCCGGATCTCGCCACCGGGCGCGTCGCGGCGGACGTACAAGCGCAGGTTCACCTCGTCGAAGGCGCGGTGGTGCGGGATCGCCGCGCCGAGCACGCGTGTGTCGAGGAAGCGGAAGCCGACGACGCTCACGAGGGCGCGGCCCTGCCAGAAATCGAGCGCGGTGCCGGCGGGGACGAGCGGCGCCAGCACATCGGGGTCGACCTCGTAGTTGAGCATCACGAGGTGTCGCCACTGGGCGGTGAGAAACGGAGCGTCGTCCGTCGTCCCGCCGAACGGCCACCACGCCATCCCGGCGCCCGCCTACGCCGCGACGTTGAAGAAGATCTCGCGCGCCGCCAGACGGCGCTGGTCGATGCTGGCGCGGCCGGTGGCGACGAGCACATACAGCATGTTGAGCGCCACCAGCGCCGAGGGCACACCGCGCCGCGACCGCTCGTAGACGAGCCGCGCCGTGAGGCCTCGCTTGCCGCGCAGGCGCTTGTGCAGTTTCTCGACGGCCGCCTTGCCGACGAGGTTGAAGTTGCCGGCGTCCCGCTTGCTCCGCGACAGCGACATGACGAAATACTGGCGCGGGCTGGACAGCACGAAGTAGCGCTGCCGCTTGCCCTCCACCTCGCCATGGAACTCGAGGCCCTTGGTCAGCGTCTTCACGTCCAGCTTCATGCGCCCCTCACTTTCGGGTCGCCGCCGCGGCCGCGACGAACGCCGTCACCAGCGGATGCGGCCGCTCCGGCGTCGACCGGGCCTGGGGGACAAAGAGCGTGCCGATGAAGAAGGGATGGCCGGGCAGCTCGATGACGCGCGCCTCGCCCTCGGCGTCCGCGCCGGTGATGCGCAGCGGCCCGGTGGCGAGCAGCGAAACGTACTCCGGGTTGACGCCGAAGTCGCAGTAGTACGCTTCAGTCGCGTCGGGCGCGCCGTAGATGGCCGCCACCTGGGAGTCCGGCGCGAAGGCCAAGCGCATCGCGCGGCCGGCCAGCGAGCACGCGAGCTGCGTGACGAAGAGGCGCGAGGCGTAGGGATCGTACTCGGCGTGCTGCGCGTCGCGGAAGCCGAGCACGTGGCGCGCGTACTCGAGCACCATGTGCTGGAAGCCGCCGCAGGTGCCCAGGCACGGCACGGCGCGCTCCCGCGCCTCCCGGATCGCCCAGAGCGTCTGCTCCAGGTCCTTATAGGGACTTCCGGGGGCGATCCAGAGCGCGTCGAAGCGCTCGAACAGGGTCTCGTCGACGGCGGCCGTCGACATCCATTCTGCGTCGACGGCGACGCCGAGCCGCGCGCGAGCATGCGCGATGGCCGCCGTCGTCGCCGCGTGCGGCGCGAACGCCGGCGCGTATTCGCCGAGGATCGCGATGGCTGTCATTTCCCAGGTCGCGTAGATTGTGGCACAGGAGGGCCGGGGAGATGAGCGTGCGGGAGCTGTGCCCGACCGTCAGGCGCCGGAGCCCTGCGCAGGCGCCCCGACGGCAAATCCAATTGAGCGTGCGGGAGCTGTGCCCGACCGTCAGGCGCCGGAGCCCTGCGCAGGCGCCCCGACGGCAAATCCGATGACCGTGCGGAAGCGTATCGGCGTCATGGTGCCGTCGACGAACACGACCTGCGAGGCCGACTTCAACATGGTCGTGCCCCATGGGGTCACCGTCCACGGCCAGCGGCTGTGGATGACCAACGACGCCAACGGCGACGCCGCCTACCAGCGGATGAACGGCGAGATCGAGACGGGCGCGCGCTATCTGGCCACGGCGCGGGTCGACGCGATCGCCTACGGGTGCACGACCGGCTCCTTCTACAAGGGGCCCGGCTGGGATCGCGAGATGCTCGCGCTGATCGAGCGCGAGGCCGGGGTGCCGGCGGTGGCTACGACGCCGTCGGTGGTGGCGGCGCTGCGCGCCGTTGGCGCGCGCCGGCTCTCGGTCGCCACGCCGTACCCCGACTGGAACAACCAGCGCCTGCGCGCCTACCTCGAGGCGCAGGGCTTCGAGGTGCTCAACGTGGACGGCGAGCCGACGGCGGCGGCGTCGGGCAACCAGGGGATCAACGATCAGAGCCCGGAGTCGGTGGTCGCGTTCGGCACGCGCGCGTGCCGGCCGGAGGCCGACGCGCTGCTCTGCTCGTGCACGGCGTGGCGCGCCGTCGAGGCGGTCGACGCGCTCGAGCGGCGCACCGGCAAGCCGGTGGTGACGTCCAACCAGGCCACGATCTGGATGGCGCTGGGCGCCATCGGCGTGACGGAGCCGGTGCGCGGCTTTGGCCGCCTGTTCGAGCGTCCGGCGCCCGCGGCCGTCGGCGTCGCGCGATGAACGTGACGACCTCGACGCCGGCGTTTCGCGAGATCGCCACCGGCCTGCGCTTTCCCGAGGGGCCGGTGGCGATGCCGGACGGCTCGGTCGTCCTCGTCGAGATCGAGCGGCGCACCCTCTCCCGCGTCACGCCGGATGGCAAGGTCCGCGTGATCGCGAGCCTCGGCGGTGGGCCCAACGGCGCGGCCATGGGTCCCGGCGGCAAGATCTACGTCACCAACAACGGCGGTCTGAAGTTCGTCGAGCGGCCGGGCAAGCTGTTTCCCGTCGGCCAGGCCGACGATTACACCACCGGCAGCATCCAGGTCGTCGATCCCGAGACCGGGAAATTCGACACGCTCTACGACGCGTGCGACGGCCGCCGGCTCTGCGGGCCGAACGATCTCGTCTTCGACGGCGCGGGCGGCTTTTGGTTCACCGACCTCGGCAAGACGCGCGAGCGCGACGCCGACCGCGGCGCCGTCTATTACGCGAAGGCCGACGGCTCGTCGATCCGCGAGGCGATCTTCCCGCTGGAGCGGCCGAACGGAATCGGGCTCTCGCCCGACGAGCGGACGCTGTACGTCGTGGAGACGCCGACCGCGCGCTGCTGGGCCTTCAGCCTGTCGGCGCCCGGCCAGATCGAGTCCGCCAACGGCCCGTACCGCGGCGAGAAGGGGCGCGTCGTGGTCGGTCTCGGCGGTTACCAGATGTTCGACTCGCTGGCCGTCGACGCGGAGGGCCACGTCGGCGTGGCGACGCTCATCACCGGCGCGGTCAGCGACATCTGGCCCGACGGCGGCCGGGTCGCCCAGTACGTCCTGCCCGACATGATGGTCACCAACGTCTGCTTCGGCGGGCGCGATCTGCGCACGGCGTTCGCGACGCTGTCGATGGGCGGCCGGCTCGTCTCGTTCGAGTGGCCGCGGCCCGGGCTGCCGCTCCGCTACCTGAACCGCTGAGGGCTAGAGCAGCTTCTCCATCACGATCGTGTCCACCCAGCGGCCGTCGAGCAGCCCTTGCTCCTTGTAGGTGCCGACGGTGCGGAAGCCGAGCTTCTCCGTACAGCGCCATGCCGGCGGCGTTGAAGGGAAGCGCCGAGAGGACCAGCTTGTGGTAGCCGTGCTCGCGGGCCAGCTCGACGAGCCGCGCGAGCAGGACCTTGCCCACGCCCTTGCCGCGATGGCTGCGGGCGACGTAGATCGAAAAATCGGCGACGTGGCGATAGGCGTCGCGCGGGCTGAACGGGTTGAGGCTGCCCCAGGCGATGACGCGGCCACCATCCTCGGCGACCACGACGGGGTGGCGCGGGCCGCGCCCCTCGAGCCAGCGCGTGCGCTCCTGCGGCGTGCGCATATCCGTCTCGAGCGTGGCCAGGCGGTCCTCGATGCCCTGGTTTTCGATCTCGCAGATGGCCGACGCGTCGGCCTCGGTGGCCGTTCGCAGCCGGGGCGCGGTCATGGCGCGACTATAATAGCCGGCGTGTTCCAGAGCGAACGGTTCTTCCGTGAAACGTGGCCGACGATCTCGCAGGCGCTCGAGCCCGAGGCGGGGGCGCGCGGCGCCGTGCGCTGGATCGTCGGCGTGACCGGGCTCAAGCCGGGCGCGCGCGTGCTCGACTCGCCGTGCGGGTTCGGCCGCCACGCGGTCGCCCTCGCGCGGCTGGGGTACAAGGTGACCGGCGTCGACTTCAACGAGACCGAGCTGGGGCGCGCGCGCGCGGCGGCGGAGGCGGCCGGCGTCGGCGCCGACTTCGTCGGCGCCGATATGCGCGACACGGATTTCGCCTCCGAGTTCGATCTCGCCGTCAACCTCGAGCAGTCGATCGGCTACTTCACCGACGACGAGGACCGCCAGCTCATCGACCGGTTCTGGCGCGCGCTCGTGCCGGGCGGCGCGTTCGTGCTCGACACGCGCAACCGGGACCAGTGCGTGAAGTCGCTGCCGCCCGAGGAGCGCCGCCAGTTCGACGACTGGACGCTGCGCATCGAGAATCTCTTCGACGCCGCCACCAGCCGGTGGCGTGCGCGCTGGTTCCGCCTGGCCTCGCCGGCGCCCGCGCCGACGGACGCCGGCCAATTCCTCGGCGAGACCGACATCCGGCTCTACTCGGCGCACGAGCTGGCCGCGATGCTGCGGCCCGAGCGCTGGAGCCGCGTGGACCTCTACGGTGGCCTCGACGGCACGCCCTTCTCGCTCGACGCGCCCCGGCTGGTGCTGGTGGCGCGCAAGTAACGTCCAACCCAGACAAGGAGTCCGTCCCGATGGCCACCGATCGTCCCCTCGTCGTCCTCGCCGGCCCCATCCACCCGGCCGGGCGCGCGAACCTCGAGACCGAAGCGCGCGTCGTCGTGTGCGACGACGAGACCGAAGCCGGCTTCCTGAGCGTGGCCGCCGGCGCCGACGGCCTGCTCTTCCGCGCCAAGCCGCGCTGCACCGAGAGCCTCATGGCCGCCTGCAAGCGTCTGAAAGTCGTCGGCCGGCACGGCGTCGGCCTCGATACCGTCGACATCCCCGCCGCCACGAAGCTCGGCGTGGCCGTCGTCCACGCCCCGGGGAGCAACTCGCAGTCGGTGGCCGAGCACGCGCTGATGCTCATGCTCATGTCGGCCAAGCGCGCGCGCCAGGTCGACCGGTGGACGCGCGAGGGCGACTGGAGCGCGCGCCAGGGCGGCAACAGCGAGCTGAAGGGCAAGACGCTCGGCATCGTGGGCATCGGCAACATCGGCCGGCTGGTGGCGAAGTTCGCGGGCGCGCTCGGCATGCGCGTGCTGGCCCACGATCCCTATGTGCCCGACGACGAGATCCGCAAGCGCGGCGCCGAGCCCGTGAAGAGTCTCGAGGCGCTGCTGCCGCAGGTGGACGTCCTCACGACCCACACGCCGCTCACCGACGAGACACGCGGCATGATCAACGACAAGACGCTCGGCCTCATGAAGCGCGGCGCCATCTTCGTCAACACCTCGCGTGGCGGCGTGCAGCAGGAGCGCGCGGTCTTCGAGGCGCTCGTGAAGGGCCAGCTCGGCGCCGCCGGGCTCGACGTCTTCGAGCAGGAGCCGACGCCGCGCGACAACCCGCTGCTCAACCTCGACAACGTCGTCGTCTCCTCGCACGTGGCCGGCGTCACCGCCGAGGCCACGCACACGGCGACGCTGCAGGTGACCAGCGAGATGCTGCGCGTGCTGCGCGGCGAGCGCCCGCACGTGCTCGCCAACCCCGACGTCTGGCCACGGGTGGGAATCAGGTAGAATCCTCTCATGGCGATCGACCGGCGCCATCCGCGCGAGATTCGCGCAGACATCCGCAGCGGCAAGCTCACGAGCGTGACGGCCGGACTGGGCGAGGGACACGTGCAGGCGAACCTCGCCGTGCTGCCGAAGGATTATGCGTACGATTTCCTGCTGTTCTGCCAGCGAAATCCAAGAGCGTGCCCGCTGATCGAGGTCACCGACGTCGGATCGCCAGAACCGACGGGGGTGGCTCCCGGAGCGGATCTGCGAACCGACTTGCCGCGATACCGGATTTACAAGGACGGCGTGCTCGCGGACGAGGTCACCGACGCCACGCCGTACTGGCGCGACGACCTCGTCGCCTTTTTGCTCGGCTGCTCGTTCACGTTCGAGTGGGCCCTGCTGGAGGCGGGCATCGATCTCTGGCACGTGAAGCACGGCAAGAACGTCGCGATGTGGAAGACCTCGACGGCGTGCCGCCCCGCCGGCGTGTTCCACGGCCCCATGGTCGTCTCGATGCGGCCCATCCCGTCGGCGCAGCTCGCCAAGGCGGTGACCGCGAGCGCGCGCTTTCCGAACGCCCACGGCGCCCCCGTGCACATCGGCGACCCCGCGGCACTGGGCATCAAGGACATCAGCAAGCCCGACTGGGGCGACGCGCAGCAGTTCCGGCCCGGCGACGTCCCGGTGTTCTGGGCGTGCGGCGTGACGCCGCAGGCAGTGGCGCTCGCCTCCAAGCCACCCTTCATGCTCACGCACAGTCCGGGGCACATGTTCATCACCGACCTTCCCAACGCCACGCTCGCGGCGTTCTAGGCTCGTGAGGTTTCTCCCCACCGGCGATCTCGCAATGTCCGTGGAGCTCGGCGAGGAGATCAGCGCGGAGGTGAACACGCGCGTGCGCGCCCTCGAGTACCTCGTCGATCAGAAGGCGCTGCCCGGCGTCGTCGAGACCGTGCCCTCCTATCGATCCCTGCTCGTGTATTACGATCCTTCCGTTGTCGGCTACGACGCCCTCTGCGCGCAGCTCGCCGCCCTCGCCGAGCAGGCGACCACCACGGCCATGCCGCCCGCGCGGGAGGTCGAGGTGCCGTGCTGCTATGAGGGCGAGCTGGGGACGGACCTCGAGGCGGCCGCGGCGCGCCTCGGACTCTCCGTGGACGACCTGGTGCGGCTGCACGCGGGCGCCGAGTACCTCGTCTATTTCATCGGCTTCACGCCGGGGCTGCCGTACATGACGGGCGCCCCCGCGCGGTTGACGATCCCCCGCCTCGACACGCCGCGCGTCAAGGTGCCCGCGGGCAGCGTGGCCATCGGCGGTACCCAGTGCTGCATCTATTCGGTCGAGAGCCCCGGCGGCTTCTGGCTGCTCGGACGCACGCCCGTGCGCCTCTACGACCCCGACGCCGCCGAGCCGATCTTGCTGAGGCCCGGCGACCGTGTGCGCTTCCATCAGATCGACCGCCGCGAGTTCGACGACGTCGCGGCCCGCGTCGCAGCGGGACGCTTCCGGCCGGTGATCCGATGATCCGGGTGCTGGAGCCGGGGCCGCAGACGACGGTGCAGGACGCGGGGCGCGCCGGGCAGATGCGGTACGGCATCCCGCCCTCCGGTCCCGTGGACCGTCCCTCGTTCGTGCTCGCGAATCGTCTGGTCGGCAATGCCGAGGGGGCCGCCGCGCTGGAGTTCACGCTCATGGGGCCGCGCTTGCGCGCCGAGGCGCCGTGCACCGTTGCCGTGACCGGTGCGGAGGCGCCGGTGACCCTCAACGACGCGCCCGCACCCGCGTGGACGACGCTCGTGCTCGCCGCCGGGGACGTCGTCAAGATCGGCGCCGCGCGCACGGGCGTGCGCGGCTACGTCGCGTTCGGGGGAGGCGTCGACGTGCCGCCGGTGCTCGGCTCGCGGGCGACGTACCTGCGCGGCCGGCTGGGCGGCATGCGCGGACGCGCCCTCGCCCGCGACGACGCCTTCCGTCTCGGGCCGACGGCGCCGGTACGCCGACGGGCCGTGCCGGCGGCCTCCCGGCCGCAGTGGGGCGGCGAGACCGTGCTGCGCGTCGTCCTCGGGCCGCAGGCCGACCGCTTCACCGACGAGGGCGTGGCCGCGTTCCTCGGCTCGGCCTACGAGGTGCTGCCACAGTCCGACCGCATGGGCGCGCGGCTGAACGGCGCCCGCATCGCCCACGCCCGCGGCCACGACATCATCTCCGACGGCATCGCGCTCGGCGCCGTGCAGGTGCCGGGCGACGGTCAACCCATCGTGCTGCTGGTGGATCGGCAATCCACGGGCGGCTACACGAAGATCGCCACCGTGTGCTCCTTCGACATCGCGCGCGTCGGCCAGGCCAAGCCCGGCCAGCGCCTGCGCTTCACGGCGGTGGACGTGCCCGAGGCCCACCGCCTGCTCAGAGAGTCCGACGCCGCCCTCGCGCGCGTCGAGCTACAGGAGACCGCCTCATGAGTCTGGACAAGGAAGTCACCGAGTACGCGTCGAAGACCCCCCGCTCCCGCGCGCTGCATGAGGAGGCGGTGGCCGTCATGCCCGGCGGCAACAGCCGGACCACCACGTTCTTCGACCCGTACCCGTTCTACTTCCAGCGCGGCCAGGGCGCGCACATCTGGGATGCCGACGGCGTCGAGCGTCTCGACTTCAACAACAACTACACGAGCCTCGTGCTGGGTCACGCCCACGGTGACGTGGTGAAGGCCGTCCAGGGCGTCGCCGAGAACGGGCTGTCGTTTCCCGGCCCGACCGAGCACGAGATCCGCCTGGCCGAGGCGATCACGCGCCGCATGCCGTCGCTCGAGAGCCTGCGCTTCACGAACTCGGGCACCGAGGCCACGATGAACGCGGTGCGGCTGGCGCGCGCCTTCACCGGCCGGGCGAAGATCGCGAAGTTCGAGGGCGCCTTTCACGGCACCCACGACTGGGTGATGGTGAGCGTGTCGCCGGACCCGAAGGCCGCCGGCAACCGCAAGCGCCCCAAGCCGGTCGCGTGGTCGGCCGGCATCCCGCCCGCCGTGCTCAAGCACGTCGTCGTGCTCCCGTGGAACGATCAGGAGGCGTGCGCGGAGATCCTCGCGAAGGACGGCGAGCAGATCGCCGCGCTGATCGTCGACCCGATTCTCTGCAACGCCGGGCTGATCTCGCCCGCCGAGGGCTTCCTGCCGTGGCTGCGTGAGGAGACGCAGCGCCGCGGCATCGTGCTGATCTTCGACGAGGTGATTTCGTTCCGCGTGGCGTGGGGCGGCGCGCAGGAGCGCTTCGGCGTCCGGCCCGACCTCACGACGCTCGGCAAGGTCATCGGTGGCGGCCTGCCCGTCGGCGCGTTCGGCGGCCGGCGCGACATCATGGCGTACTACGACCCACGGCAGGGCGCAGCGCGCATCAGCCAGGGTGGCACCTTCAACGCCAATCCGGTGACCATGGCTGCCGGTCTTGCGACATTGAACGCGCTCACGCCGGAGGCGTACGCGCGGCTCGACGCGCTCGGCGAGCGGCTGCGCGGCGGCGTCTCGCGCCTGCTGACGGCCACGCGTCGCAAGGGGCAGGTGAGCGGCGTCGGCTCGCTCTTCTGGCTGCACTGGACGACGGAGAAGCTGACCGACTATCGCTCGGCGCGGCCCAAGGACGCGGAGACGCCGCTGCGCGTGTTCATGGGGCTCGTGAACGAGGGCATCCTCATGACCCAGCGTGGCCTCGGCGCCATCGCGCTGGCCACCAGCGACGAGGACGCCGACCGGTTCGTGAACGCGCTCGCCCGCGTGGTCGCGCGACAGTAACGATGCGGCTCGGGCTCGGGCTGTCGGTCCAGCACCCGCCCGAGGACCCGCAGGCCACGCGCTTCGCCGACCACCTGGCGCAGGTGCGGGCAGCGCGCGCGGCCGGGTTCTCGCACGTGTGGGCGAGCCAGCACTACCTGTCCGCGCCGTACACCTACTTCCAGCCGCTGCCGACGCTCGGCCGCGTGGCCGCGGAGTCGGGGGACATGGCGCTCGGCACCGGCGTGCTGCTGCTGCCGCTGCATTCGCCGGTGGACGTGGCCGAGCAGGTCGCCACGCTCGACGTCATCACGGGCGGCCGCTTCATCTTCGGCGTGGGCCTCGGCTATCGCGACGTCGAGAACGCGGCGCTGGGCGTCGATCCCCGCGCCCGCGTCGGCCGCCTGGAGGAAGGGCTCGAGGTGATCGAGCGGCTCTGGGGCGGCGAACCCGTGTCGTACCAGGGCAAGCACTTCCAGCTACGCGACGTGCGGATCTCGCTGCGGCCGCTGCAGCAGCCGCGCCCGCCGATCTGGCTGGCCGCGAACGCCGACGCCGGCGTGAGGCGCGCGGCGCGGCTGGCCGACGCGTGGCTGATGAATCCGCACACGACGCTGCCGACCCTCGAGCGCCAGCTGGCGCTCTTCCACGAGGCGCGCGCGGCGGCGGGCCGGGCGGCGGCGCGCGCCGTTCCACTGATCCGCGAATGCTACGTCGCGCCCGACGCGAAGACCGCCCTCGCCGAGGCCAAGCCCTTCCTCGAGGGCAAGTACGTCGCCTATCGCGCGTGGGAGCAGGACAAGGCGCTGCCCTCGGGCGAGAGCTTCGCGCACGACTTCGAGACGCTCGCGCGCGACCGCTTCCTGATCGGCGACCCCGAGCGCGTGCGCGAGGAGATCACGCGCTATCACGCACGGCTCGGGATCACCGACCTGATCGTGCGCGTGCAGTGGCCCGGCATGGATCCCGCGCGCGTGCTGCGCAGCATCCGCCTGCTCGGAGACGAGGTCCTGCCCCGACTCGTGTAACATGCGGCGCGCGTCATCCCTTCCGGGAGGGCCCATCCCGGCTCGTCGTTCACACCGGACGTCCAGAGGAGACTTCGGATGAAGCGAGCGGTTGCGGCAATCCTGGTGACTATCGCGCTCTCGGCCTGCGCCTCGTCGGAGCCGCCCCGCCCCTCGACCCTCACCACGCCGCTCAAAGGCCAGAGCGCCGAGCAGCATGCGCGCGACACGAACGACTGTCAGTTCGCGGCCAAGCAGCAGACCGGCTACGACCCGGCGATGGACACGGCGAAGGGCGCAGGCGTGGGCGCGGCCATCGGCGCGCTCGGCGGCGCCGCGGCGGGCGCGGCCATCGGCGCGGCCACGGGCAGCGCGGGCACGGGCGCGGCCATCGGCGCGGCCACGGGCGCCGTCGGCGGAGCGGCGGTCGGTGGCGGCTACAAGTATTCCAAGTCGAAAGAAGGATACGAGCAGGCGTACGCCACGTGCATGTCGCACAAGGGTTATCAGGTCCGCTGAGTCTCTCCCTGGAGGGAAGAACTTACACGCTAGGCGGCGGTCAGCCGGTCGCCGGCGAGCCGGATGGACTGCCGGACCGCGGCGAGGATGTCGGCGAGGGTCGACCACAGGATCGGCTTGATGACCACGAGGTCAGCACCCGCCTGACGCGCGCGGCTCACGAACGGCTCGTCGTACCCCGTGACGACGATGACGCGCGGTCGGCGCCGCGAGCCGGCCAGGACGCGGCGAATCACAACATCGCCGGGGATATCGGGCAGGCCGAGGTCCGTCAGGACGACGTCGAAATCGGTGCTGGTGGCCAGGGCCACGGCCTCGCAGCCGCTCCCCGTTGCAACGACGTCCACACCCTCGCTGCGGAGCAGGAGCGTAAAGACTTCACGGACGTCCGGGGAGTCCTCCACGAAGAGCACCCGCAGTCTGTCCCCCTTCCCCCGCCCCCCGTCCTGCATACCTGGGGTCAAAAGCAAGCGGGATGCCGAGTGGGTCCCTGGCGGTACCGGCCCGGCCCTTGACCCGTCCGGAGGCCCGGTGGTCTACTTGATCGCTCGTGGATACGCCCCTGAAGCGCACTCCGCTGTACGACGCCCACGTGAAGGCCGGCGCCCGCATGGTGCCGTTCGGCGGCTGGGAAATGCCGGTGCAGTACGCCGGTATCGTCGAGGAGCACCGCGCCGTGCGCGCCGCCGGCGGTTGCTTCGACGTGAGCCACATGGGCGAGTTCGAGGTCGAAGGCCCGCACGCGTTGGCGTCGCTGCAGCGGTTGACCACCAACGACGTCGCCGCGCTCGAAGTCGGCCAGGTGCAGTACTCGCTGCTCTGCTATCCCGACGGCGGCATCGTGGACGACCTCACGCTCTACCGTCTCGCGTCCGACCGCTACATGCTCACCGTGAACGCGTCCAACATCGACAAGGACTGGGCGTGGGTGCAGGAACACGGTGCCGCCGCGCGCTGGCGCAACGTCTCCGGCGAGACGGGACTGATCGCCGTGCAAGGACCGAAGGCCGAGGCGCTCGTCGGCCGGCTCGCCGACCGCGACGTCACGCGCATCGCCTACTACCATTTCGTCGAGGAGACCGTTGGCGGCGTGCGCGCGCTGGTCTCGCGCACGGGCTACACCGGCGAGGATGGCTTCGAGCTCTACGTCGGCGCCGCCGACACGCCGCGCCTCTGGTCGGCGCTGCTCGAGGCCGGCCGCGGCGATGGCGCCGTGCCCGTCGGGCTCGGCGCGCGCGACACGCTGCGGCTCGAGATGCGCTACGCGCTCTACGGCAACGACATCGATCAGACGACGAACCCCCTGGAGGCCGGACTCGGCTGGATCGTCAAGCCCCGCAAGGGCGACTTCGTCGGCCGCGAGGCGATCGAGAAGGTGCGCGCGGCGGGGCCGCGCCGCAAGCTGATCGGCCTCGAGATGGCCGACCGCTCCGTGGCGCGCCACGGCTATCCGGTGACCACGCGCGTCGATTCGCCGAACGTCGGGCGCGAAAGCGCCCCGACGCCGATCGGGATAGTCACGTCGGGGTCGTACGGTCCCTCGGTGGAGCGCTCCATCGCGCTCGCCTACGTGGCCAGCGCGCACGCCGCCGTCGGCACCGAGCTGGGCGTCGAGATCCGCGGCCAGGTCAAGCCCGGCCGCGTCGTCAGAACCCCCTTCCATCCGTCTCGTGTGAAGAAATGAGTAAGCGCGTTGATTCGCCGACCGTCGAGCCCTGGAGCCCTGCGCAGGGGCTCCGACGGCAAATCAGAATGATGCGCGAACAAGAGAGACCAACCAATGGCAAACGTTCCGAGTGACCTGAAGTACACGCGCGAGCACGAGTGGGCCAAGCGGGAGGCCGACCGCGTGCGCGTCGGGATCACCGCCTTCGCGCAGGAGCAGCTGGGCGACGTGGTCTTCGTCGAGCTGCCGAAGGTCGGCGCGAAGGTGACCGCGCACCAGGCGTTCGGCGTCGTCGAATCGGTCAAGGCCGTCTCCGATCTCTTCTCGCCGATCTCGGGCGAGGTCGTGGAAACCAACAGCGAGCTGCCGCAGAAGCCCGAGACCGTGAACAAGGATCCCTACGGCAAGGGGTGGATGATCCTGGTCAAGCCCTCGAACGCCGCCGAGCTGGACCAGCTCCTGAGCGCGCAGCAGTACGAGGAGTTCGTGGCGCAGGGCGGCGGGCACTGATGGCGAGCCGCTACATCGCGAACACGCCGGCCGAGCAGCGCGAGATGCTCCGCACGATCGGCGCCTCCTCGATCGAGGACCTGCTCGTCAAGATCCCGCCGAAGGCCCGGCTCTCGCGGCCGCTGGCGCTGCCGCCGGCACTGGCGGAGGCCGACCTCGTGCGGCACATGCGGGCGGTGGCCGCCAGGAACGCCGACGCCGATCGCTACGCCTGCTTCCAGGGCGCCGGCTCATACGACCACTACGTGCCGAGCCCGATCAACCACCTGATCTCGCGCGGCGAGTTCTTCACCGCGTACACGCCGTACCAGCCGGAGGCGAGCCAGGGGACGCTGCGCACGATCTACGAGTACCAGACCATGATCGCCGAGCTGACCGGCATGGACGTCGCCAACGCGTCGATCTACGACGGGGCCAGCTCGCTCGCCGAGGCCGCGCTCATGGCGCACTCGGTGACCGGGCGCACGGAGATCGTGCTGGCGCGCGGGGTGAACCCGCTCTATCGCCGCGTCGTCGCGACGTATTGCGACGGCCCCGCCATCCGCCTGCGGGACGTCCCCGCGCCCGAGGGCGTGCTCGACGCCGAGGCCGCGGCGAAGCTCGTCGGCAAGAAGACGGCCGCCCTCGTGATCCAGTCGCCGAACTTCTACGGCTGCCTGGAGGACGTCGCGGCCGCCGCGGAGCTCGCCCACGCGGCCGGCGCGCTGCTCGTCGTCGTCGCCGATCCTGTCAATCTCGGCGTGCTCGAGGCGCCGGGACGGCTCGGCGCCGACATCGTGGTGGGCGAGGGCCAGGGGCTCGGCGTGCCGATGTCCTTCGGTGGCCCGAACCTCGGCGTCTTCGCCGCCAAGAACGAGCTGGTGCGCCGCATGCCCGGGCGCCTCGTCGGCGCCACCGTCGACAAGGACGGGCGGCGCGGCTTCGTGCTGACGCTGCAGACGCGCGAGCAGCACATCCGGCGCGCGAAGGCGACGTCGAACATCTGCACGAACGTCGCGCTGTGCGCGCTGATGGCCACCATCTATCTCTCGACCATCGGCAAGCAGGGACTGCAGCGGGTGGGCGAGCTGTCGGCGGCCAAGGCCCACTACGCCGCCGAGCAGCTGGCCAAGGTGCCCGGCGTGTCGCTGCGCTTCGCCCAGCCGTTCTTCAAGGAGTTCACCCTCACGCTGCCGAAGTCGCCGGCGAGCATCGTGGCGAAGCTGGCGAAGAAGCGCATTCTGCCGGGGGTGCCGCTCAAGACCTACGACAAGACGCTCGCCGACTGCCTGCTGGTGGCGGTGACCGAGCAGCGCACGCGCGAGGAGATCGACGCCTACGCGGCGGCGCTGGCGGAGGTGCTCGCTTGAGTGCCTACGACAAGCTTGTCTTCGAGCTCTCGTCGCCGGGGCGCGTGGGCTTCTCGCTGCCCGAGAGCGATGTGCCGGGCCGACCGATGGCCGAGCTGCTGCCCAAGAAGTTCCTGCGCGGCGCCGCGCCCGCGCTGCCGGAGGTCTCGGAGTTCGACGTGGTGCGCCACTACTCGCGGCTGTCGCGCATGAACTACGGGCTCGACACGCACTTCTACCCGCTCGGCTCGTGCACGATGAAGTACAACCCGAAGATCAACGAGGACATGGCGCGCGTGCCCGGCTTCGCGCGGCTCCACCCGCTGACGCGGCCGGAAGACGCGCAGGGCGCGCTGCAGCTCATGTACGACCTCGCGCGCATGCTCGCCGAGATCGCCGGCATGGACGCCGTCTCACTGCAGCCGGCGGCGGGCGCGCAGGGCGAGTTCGCCGGCGTGCTGATGATCCGGGCCTATCACGCCTCGCGCGGCGAGAAGCGCACCAAGGTGCTGATCCCGGACTCGGCGCACGGCACCAACCCGGCGTCGACGGCCCTCGCCGGCTACGAGGTCGTGGAGGTGAAGTCGCTGCCCAACGGCGAGGTCGACCTCGACGCGCTCGCGCGCGAGGTGGGGCCGGACGTCGCCGCCTTCATGATCACGGTGCCGAACACGCTCGGCATGTTCGAGCCGCGCATCATGGACATCACCGAGATCTGTCACGCCAAGGGCGTGCAGGTCTACATGGACGGCGCCAACCTCAACGCCATCCTCGGCATCACGCGGCCGGGCGATCTCGGCTTCGACGTCTGCCACTTCAACCTGCACAAGACCTTCACGACGCCGCACGGCGGCGGCGGGCCGGGGGCGGGGCCCGTCGGCGTCAAGGCACACCTCGAGCCCTTCCTGCCGGCGCCGGTGGTGGTCAAGGACGGCGACGCCTACGCGCTGGACGACAAGCGACCGAAGTCGATCGGCAAGCTCCAGGCGTTCTGGGGCAACTTCGGCATGCTCGTGCGCGCCTACACCTACATCCGCACGATGGGCGCCGACGGCCTGCGCAGCGTCTCCGACAACGCCGTCCTCAATGCCAACTACATCATGAAGCGGCTGGAGCCGAGCTACGACGTCTCGGTGCCGGGCCCGTGCATGCACGAGTGCGTGATGTCGGCGCGCCGACAGAAGAGGCAGGGCGTCACGGCCACCGATATCGCGAAGCGGCTCCTCGATCTCGGCTTCTATGCGCCCTCCACGTATTTCCCGCTGATCGTGGAGGAGGCGCTGATGATCGAGCCGACGGAGACGGAGTCGAAGGAGACGCTCGATCAGTTCTGCGACGCCATGCTCCAGATCGCGCGGGAGGCCGCGCAGAACCCGGGCGTCGTCACCGAGGCGCCCGTCACCACGCCGGTGCGGCGCCTGGACCAGACGCGCGCGGCTCGCGAGCCGAACCTCAGGTGGACGCCGCGCGGCTGATCGCCGCCGTCGTCGCCCTCGCGCTTCTCCTCACCGCGCCAGCGGATGCCCAGCCGCCGACGCGGCCGATCCGACGGTGAAGCAGGTGGCCGTCCTCGTGAATCCCGATCTCTCCACGCCCGCCGGCATGGCGACCGTCATGGAGCGCAGCGCTCGGGCTGACGATTCCTCGTTCGGTCGTGCTGCGCGCGGATCAAGTGATCGATCCATGAGAACGGCCGGCCGACGTGACACGGCGGTGGCGTCAGGGCCGACCCTGTGGTATTACTCCTACAGGTAAGAGTATTACCGGATGGGAGGCGCCCTCAATGCGGATCACGAGCAAAGGACAGGTGACGATCCCGATCGAGATTCGAAAAAAGGCGGGACTCCGGCCGAACACCGAGGTGACGTTCACGATGAGCCGCGGCGTCGTCATCCTCAAGAAGGCGACGGACGCTGCCCATCGGGGACACCGGCTGGTGGAGACCATGCGAGGCAAGGCCACGACCGGCCTCACCACCGATCAGATCATGGCGTTGACGCGGCGCTGAGGTCAGCGGTCGGTGGCGGACGTCCTCGTCGACAGCAACGTCATTCTCGACGTGTTTACCCAGGATCCCCGATGGTTCGACCGCTCGGCGGCGGTCCTCGCGCGAATGGCCGGCGATCACGAGCTCATCGTCAACCCGATCGTGTATGCCGAGGTCTCCGTCGGCTTCGAGCGGATCGAGGAACTCGATGCCGCCCTGCCCGGCGAGTCCTTCCGCCGGGAACCGCTGCCGTGGGAAGCGGCGTTTCTCGCCGGGAAGTGCTTCGTGAGGTATCGCCGGGCCGGCGGTTCCAGGCGCGCGCCCCTGCCCGACTTCTACATCGGCGCCCACGCGGCCGTGCGCGGTATTCCGTTGCTGACACGGGACGCCGCGCGATATCGCACGTACTTTCCACGGCTCGAGTTGATCCTGCCATGACGGCCTGGCGGCTCCTCATGACAGAGCCGTGCGACGGCGCCACCAACATGGCCATCGACGAGGCGCTGTGGCGCGGGCGCCACGCCGGCGCCTCGCCACCCACCGTTCGGTTCTTCGGCTGGGACCCGCCGACCGTCTCCGTCGGCTACGGCCAGCCGCTCGATCGTCACGTGGACGTGGCGGCCTGCCGTCGCCTCGGCGTGGGGCTCGTGCGGCGTCCGACGGGCGGCAGCGCGATCTATCACGACGGCCCCGAGCGCGAGCTGACCTACTGCGTGACGGCGACGGCCGACGATCTCGCCGTCGGCGGCGATCTGCTCGAGACCTACCGCTGGATCGCGCGCGCCCTCGTGCGCGGCCTCAACGCGCTCGGCGCCGGCGCCGAGATGGTCCCGACCGGCCGGGGGCTGGGCCCGGATCCCGCGTTCTGCTTCGCGCGCACCGGCGCGTTCGAGATCGAGGTCGGCGGCCGCAAGCTCGTCGGCAGCGCCCAGCGCCGGCTGGGCGCGTCCTTCCTCCAGCACGGCGCCGTCCTCCTCGGCGTGGACGCCGCGCGAGTGCGCGAGCTGTTTCCCACCACCCGCGACCCGCTCGCGACGCTGACGACCCTGGAGGCGGCCCTCGGGCGTCGCCCGACGTTCGACGAAGTCGCCCGGGCGCTGACGGACGCCTTCGAGACCGAGCACGGGTTGACGCTCATGCCGGGCGGGCTCACCACCGACGAGACCATGCGGGTGCAGACGCTGGTCGGCGAGCGCTATGGGCGCGACAGCTTCCTGGCCGCGCCCGCGCATCGCTAGAGGACCGGTGAGACATCCTGTGTCAACCCCGAGGCGCGCCACGGCTCCGCCGGGGCGCGTCCGAGCGATGGCCGGGGGAGTCCGAGGGGGGCGTAGCCCCCTTCGCTTGAAGAGGCTGGGGGGCCATATCGGGGCCCCCCACGTCAGCCGGTGAGCCGTGAGTACCCCGACTATCCGCGGGTGGGCGTCGGCGCCGTCGTCCTCTCGCGCGGCCGCGTTCTCCTCGTCCGCCGCGGCAAGCCGCCCGGGGAAGGACGCTGGAGCCTCCCCGGCGGTCTCGTGGATCTGGGCGAGACGTCGGTGGATGCCGCGCGCCGCGAGGTGGAGGAGGAGTGCGGCATCACGGTGCGTATCGCCGGCCTCGCGGGCGTGCTCGACCGGGTCACGCGCGATGCCGGGGGACGCGTCCGCTATCATTGGGTGCTGGTGGATTACCTGGCCTTTCCAGAATCGGATGACGACACGATCATCGCCGGCGACGACGCGGCGGAGGTGCGCTGGGTGCCGATGGACGAGGTGGACCGCATGCTCACGACCGATGGGCTCATGGATATGATCCGCCGCGCCGCCGCGCTGGCGCCCGGAGGTGGCGCGTGAAAGTCGACGTCGCGGAAGGCCCGCTGGAGACGGTCAAGGCTGACGCGATCGTCGTCGGCGTGTACGCGGAAGAGGGGCGACTGCGCGAGTCGGCCGCCCGCATCGACAAGGCGCTCGGCGGGCAGCTCGCCGACATCCTGGAAGCCGAGCGGTTCGCCGGCAAGCCCGCGCTCGTCACGCACGTGCACACCGGCGGCCGCATTCCCGCGGGCCGGGTGGTGGTCGTCGGCCTCGGCAAGCGCGTCGAGCTGACCCTCGAGACCGTCCGGCGCGCGGCGTCGGCGGGACTGCGGCGCGCGCGCGACCTCGGCGCGAAATCCGCCGCCATCGAGGTGCTCGGCGACCGGTTGCCCGTGAAGTCCCGCGCCCACGCGACGACGGAGGGCGCGCTGCTCGGCGCGTACACGTTCGACCGCTACAAGCGCGAGAAGGCCGACAAGCGGGTGGAGTCGCTGAGGCTCGTCGAGCCCGACGGGCGCCGGCGGCGCGAGGCGGCGGACGGCGCGCGCACGGGCGAGGTGTTCGCGGAGGCGACCTGCTTCGCGCGCGATCTCGTCAACAGCCCGGCCAATGACGTGCACCCGACGTATCTCGCCAAGGTCGCCGCCGAGATCGCCAAGGAGGGCAAGCTCGGCCTCAAGGTCTTCGACCGCGCGGAGTGCCAGAAGATGGGCATGGGGCTGTTCCTGGGCGTCGCCGCCGGCAGCGAGCAGCCGCCGAAGTTCATCCATCTCTCGTACACGCCGTCGGGGCGCCGGCGTCGCCGCGTGGCCGTCATCGGCAAGGGCATCACCTTCGACTCCGGCGGCCTCGACCTCAAGCCGGCGGAGGGGATGCTGCGCATGAAGGACGACATGTCGGGCGCCGCCGCCGTGCTGGCCATCATGCGGGCGTTGCCCAAGCTGGCGCCGGAGGTGGAGGTGCACGGTCTCATCGCGGCCACCGAAAACATGCCGTCGGGCTCGGCCATCCGCCCGGGCGACGTGCTGCGCGCGATGAACGGCACCACGATCGAGATCGGCAACACCGACGCCGAGGGGCGGCTGACGCTGGCCGACGCGCTCTGCTACGCGTGGGAGAAGGTCGATGCCGACGAGGCGGTGGACATGGCCACGCTGACCGGCGCGTGCGTCGTCGCCCTCGGCCCGCTGTGCTCGGGACTCTTCGCCAACGACCAGGGTCTCGCCGACCGGCTGCTGGCCGCCGCCGAGAACGCCGGGGAGCGCGTGTGGCAACTGCCGCTCATCGACGAGTACCGCGAGCACCTCAAGAGCGACGTCGCCGACTTCAACAACGTCGGTCCGCGTGGCGGCGGCGCCATCACCGCCGGGCTCTTCCTG